>Ga0315542_1000138_pt1 | contig 39458 bp, 39 predicted proteins | sample SalMarSW160120MG_FD_202541 | JGI IMG/M metagenome (GOLD analysis project Ga0315542, IMG submission 202541) | Salt marsh sediment microbial communities from the Plum Island Ecosystem LTER, Massachusetts, United States - Salt Marsh Sediment SW1601-20 ...
GAAGAACATGCTGCTCCTGTTGAAACAGCCACTTCTCTCAGATTACTAATAAAATTTTCCGAACGGATATTTTTAAAACAAAGATTAAGATTATTAGGAATTCTTTCTTTCATTGATCCGTTTACATATACATCATCAAGATAAGATTTTAAACCTTTGTAAAGAATATTCCTTAAGTATCCGATTCTTTTTGTTTCCTCATCAAAATATTTTTTAGATAACTCAAGTGCTTTTCCAAATCCCACTATACCCGGAACATTTAATGTTCCCGGACGAATACTTCTTTCATGCCCTCCGCCATAAAATAGGGGAGATAACTTTATTCTCGGACTTTTGTTTCTTATAAATATTGCTCCGATACCTTTAGGCCCGTAAACTTTATGTGAAGTAAAAGAAGCAATATCTACATTTGAACTTTGAACATCGAAAGGAATTTTACCGATAGCCTGGGTTGCATCGGTATGAAAAAGCACATAATTTTCTCTGCAGATTCTCCCGATCTCCGAAATATTATTTATGGTACCGATTTCATTATTTGCCGTCATTATCGAAACCAGTATGGTTTTATCTGTTATTGAATCTTTTAACTGATCTAGATCCAGCATCCCTTCCCGGTTTACCGGCAGCCTTGTAATTTCAAAACCCTTTCTTTCTAAAAATTGAATCGAATCAAGTACTGCACTATGTTCAATAACTGAAGTAATAATATGATTGCCTTTTTTAGAATAAGATTCAGCTGCCCCTAATTGAGCAAGATTTATTGATTCGGTAGCACCGCTTGTAAAATAAATTTCCTTTGGGTCGCAATTGATGAAGTCTGCAGTAATTTTGCGTGCATATTCTACGGCACTTTCAGCTTCCCATCCGTAAGAATGATTTTTGCTGGAAGCGTTTCCGTATTTTTCCAGGAAATACGGCTTCATTGCTTCAAAAACTAAAGGGTCAACCGGAGTAGTTGCCTGATTATCTAAATATATTGGAAATTTCATTTAATCATTAAAAATTTATTTACATTATTTGATATATCGTTGTTGAATCAAATAATTTATCTATTTCTCTTTGTAATTTAATTAAAGGGTTCCTAATATTACAATTATTCAAATGCCGGCATTCCAATTCAGAATGATTTTTCTCCATGCATTCGGTTATCTTATAATTCGTTTCAATTGCACTTATTATATCTATAATTGAAATTTCTTTCGGTGATTTACCCAGCGAATATCCGCCTTTAATACCCTGATAAGATTTAACAATATTACTCTTACTAAGCTTCTGCAAAACCTTCGACAGCAGTTCATAAGAAATATCATATTCATCGGATATTTCTTTTGCGGTAACACTAGCCCTATCCGGGTTAGCAGCTATAAATTTAACCGCCATTAAAGCATATTCAACTTTTTTAGATAGCTTAAGCATAAAATACGACTATTTTTGTCGTATTAAAGTAAAAAATTATTAAACAAGATACAAATAAGGAGTGTTTGGGATAACACTTATCTCGAAGAAAAAAGCTTGATAAATATAACATGCGGAATTATTTTGAATTATAGATTTTTAATGGACAATTAGATAACTGCCGGATTGCAGAATATTATTTGGAATATTACTTGGGGGAAGTTTTATTTTCGTCCCATGTTCATTGGAACCATCCTTTTGATAAGGATAACATTACTTGATACTTTCCTTTTATAAAGGAAAGTATTATTTTTGCTTAGGCAGGTAAAAATGAAAGATGTAATAAAAAATATAATCGCTGATTTTCATAAAAGACAGTCTCCGAAATATGTCGAAAGACATCAAATAGTGCCAATAAACTCCGGGAAGATAATTAGTGTAATAGGAGCAAGAAGATCTGGGAAAACCTATTTTCTTTATCAACTTATGGATAAACTGCCGTCGGAAGTAGAAAGGAATGAAATAATATATATTAACTTTGAGGATGAAAGGTTAAATATAAAAGCCGATAATCTGAATTTGATAATTGAATCTTACTATGAACTTTACCCGGATAAAAAGAAACCTTTATATTTCTTTTTTGATGAAATTCAAAATATACCGGATTGGGAAAAATTTGTAAGAAGAATATATGACACTGTTTCAAAGAATATATTTATAACTGGATCTTCTTCAAAACTGTTGAGTAAAGAAATTGCATCAAGTCTTAGGGGAAGATCGGTATCTTATGAGATATATCCGTTAACGTTTGATGAATATTTAAAATTTAAGGATATCGATTCAACGGACATTTCTTCGACAAGAAATAAATCAAAAATTATAAATTTGTTCAGCCGATATATGTATAACGGAGGATTCCCTGAAACAATAAACTATGATAAAGAACTTAGGTTGAAAACCCTGCAGTCTTATCTCGATGTCATGACTTACCGGGATATTATCGAAAGATACGAAATAAAAAACCCAACGGCTTTGAAATACTTTATTAAAAAAAGTCTTTCAAATGTATCAAGCTATTTATCGGTAAACAAGCTTTTTAACGAGTTGAAATCCACTGGGATAAAGTTAAGCAAAGATTCAATATATGAATTTATAAACTATGCGAATGACAGTTATTTGTTCTTTCTGGTTAATATATTTTCAGAATCCGTAAATATTCAGAACACAAATGATAAAAAGCTTTACTGCATCGATAACGGTCTGGCAAATATAGTCTCGTTCAGGTTTTCCGAAGATAAAGGACGAATGCTTGAAAACATTGTTTACCTTCATTTAAAAAAGAAAGGATATAATATTTTCTATTTTTTTAATAAAAGGGAATGCGATTTTATAATTCAGAACGGCACAAAAATTAAATATACTATCCAGGCATGTTTTGAATTAAATTCAAATAATAGAGAAAGAGAAGTGCAGGGATTAGTTGAAGCAATGAAATATTTCAAGCTGAAAAACGGATTAATATTAACTAATGATCAAATAGAAGAAATTAAAGTGGAGGAGTTAAAAATTACTGTTAAACCGGTTTGGAAATGGGTATTGGAAGATAAAAGCAAATAATTGTATTGGCAAATACAAGTGATGCCACATATAAAAATTGGCTGACAAGGTTGTTGACTGCAAGTAGACCGGCTGGATAATAAATACCCCGGGAAAATTAAATACATTTTTTTTGAATAATTTATAATTACAGAAATGCTAAATAACAACAATAGGTGGTCAAAATGGTTTGGTTAGGTCTAGGTATTATTTTGCCTTTTGTAATTGCTGCTTGGATATTTTAGAAAAAATCATTCAAATATTTAAGAGATGAATATCATGATGTGTATAAAAAAATGAATAGTGATCCGTTCTTCATTCATCGTTCTAATTCTTAAAAAGATGATAAGGGTATAAAATTCGGAAATATTAATATACTGCTGGTAATTTCCGGACTTATTATTGTGCTTATGTTTATTTTCTTTTCGCTGTAACTTAGAGATATCTTATATTAATTCTAGAAAATATTCTCTCAAAAATAACCTTCACAAAAAATCTTACCTTTTACATAGAATCCTTATCTCCTGTTCTGCACCGTATTATCAATTGAAAAATATTCTTTAAACAAAATAAAAGGTATCAACAATGCTGCAAACTAATCTCAAACATATTGCATCCGAAAAGGAATTTAATGAAGTAATTAATAGTAATGATAATGTAATGATATGCTGCGGAAGAATGGGACCTATGTGCGTTCCGGTATACGGAGTAATGGAAGAACTTGAAGGCGATTATAAACATGTTGAGTTTAGGGATATGGAATTCGATAATCCCGACGCACGTGTAATTAGAAATTTACCGGAGTGCAGAAATTTTGCAGGTTTACCTTTTACTGTTTATTATAAAAACGGTAAGCTTGTAAAAGCTACAAGCAGTATTCAAACAATGGAACAAGTAACTGAAATTCTAGATAAAGAATTCAGTAAAGAATTAATTAACAAATAAAATATTTAAGTATTATTTATTAACTAAAATGAATAATAATCGTTTTGATGTTATTGTTATCGGAGGCGGTCCTGCCGGATTAACGGCAGGAATTTATTTAGCAAGAGCTAAAACAAAAACGCTAATCCTGAATGAAGGAACAGTTGGCGGACAGATGATACTAACCCATGAAATAGCAAATTATCCAGGAGTGGAATCAATTTCGGGATATCAGCTTTCCAATATAATGAAGAATCAAGCAAAAAGTTTCGGCTGTATTATAAAATCAAATGTAAGAATAACGGATCTCGAATTAAATTCAGATACTAAAAAAGTTGAAGTTAACGGAAAGGATATTTATACCGCCGACGCCGTTATTATTGCCGCCGGAGGAAGATCGCGACCTTTAAATGTTCCGGGAGAAGATAAATTTAAAGGTAAAGGAATTTCGTATTGTGCAACGTGCGACGGAGATTTTTTCCAGGATAAAAATATAATTGTTGTGGGCGGAGGAAACTCCGCATTAGAAGAGGCTGTATCATTGACTAAATATGCCGCCTCGGTAACAATCGTTCATCAGTTTGATAATTTCCAGGCTTTCCCTCATGCTGTTGAAGAAGCAGAAAAGAATCCTAAAATAAAATTCATTATGGAATCTAAAATTATTGAATTCAGCGGTGATGAAAAACTGGGAAAAGTATTTATTCAAAATCAGAGTACAAAAGAAATTATTGAGATGAACATTGACGGAGTTTTTATCTTTATCGGGTATATGCCTAATACGGAAAAATTCGCCGGTAAAATCGAATTAAATAATTGGGGAGAAATTATAACCAAGGATAATCTTGAAACCAGTGTCAATGGGGTTTTTGCTGCAGGCGATGCTGTTCAAAAAAAATACCGTCAAATTACAACTGCAGTTGCAGACGGTACTATTTCGGCACTAAGTGCTATAGAATATTTAAATGAAATAAAACAACTGCAGAAAGTTTGATGCGTTTATACCAGCTTGACAAAGTCTAAATTTTGTTTTTATTATTTACAACCGAACATATATTATTAAGCAAGTTGAAACCTTAAGGGAAAAATTGTTAAAACGGTTAATAAATTCTTTGTTTCCCATTAACCCACGGATTAATCCGTGGATTAATAAAACCTAAAAGCAATAATTAATAACTGTTTTAACAGTTTTCCATTATTATATTTTTTAATTCACACAACGAGTTATTATATATCTTTTGAATTAAAAATTAGTCGGATAGTTCTGCATTAGGTGAGTCAAAATAATTTATTTATCAAGATTTTGTTATAATTTAGTCATTAAAATAAATATTTCTAAACCACTCCGAGGAATGTTTAATGACTAAATTCATATTTTTATCGGCTTTCCTTTTTTGCTTCATAATAATCAATAAAAATAATTTGGCTCAATCAAATGAAGTCGTTCAAGTATCAACACCGCTAGAAAAGATACCTGCAGAAACTACAATTTCAATAAATCCACAAAATCCCCAAAATGTAGTTGCCTCATTTTATAATAAAAATCCTAAATATCCTTCAATTACTGATTTTACCTATGCCTCTTTTGACGGAGGGAAGACATGGAAGGAAGTACCTAATAATAATCCTGAAAAAAGAATACAAGGCGATGACGCGGTTGCATTCGGGAGTGACGGAATAGTTTATCATTCGTATCTTTCTTTTTTCGGTTCATGGGATAACAATGTACGTAAACAATATTCCGGCATTTATGTTAGCTCTTCAACAGACGGGGGATTAACATGGGGTATTCGCTCGGTTGTTGTGGATCATATAAATACTTCGGCGCCGATGGAAGACAAACCTTATGTTGTAGTTGATAACTCATCAAGCTCTCCATACAAAGATAATGTTTACATTGCATGGACACACTTCCAGAAATACGGAAGTAAAAATCCGGCAGATTCTTCTCAGATTTATTTTTCAAGATCAATTGACAGCGGCAAATCTTTTTCAGTACCGATGAGAATTTCAGAAACAGGCGGAGATTGTCTTGACAGCAGTAATACCGTTGAAGGTGCAATAACTGCGGTAAGTCCGGATGGTAATGTATATGTTGTTTGGGCTGGTCCTAAAGGACTTGTGTTTACCGAATCCAAGGATGGGGGTAAAACATTTGGCCGAAATAAAGTTATCGGATTCGTATATCATGGTTGGGATATGGAAGTTCCAGGCATATACAGAGCAAATGGGATGCCCGTTACAAAGGTCGATTTAAGTAATAGTAAGTATAGAGGGACTATTTATGTAAATTGGGCAGATGACAGATTCGGAGATCCTGATGTATTTGTAAAATATTCGAGAGATGGAGGGCGGTCATGGTCTAATCCGATAAGAGTAAATGATGATAAAGTAGATAACGGTAAATATCAATTTTTCACATGGATGGCAGTTGATCCAATTGACGGTTCTGTCAATGTTATATTCTACGATAGAGCCGATTATGACAGCACTGAAACAGGTTTAACATTAGCGCGAAGTATTGACGGAGGAAAGACTTTTGTTAATTATAAAATCAATCAACCGGCATTTAACTGTAATCCCGACATATTTTTCGGAGATTACACCGGTATAGATGCTTATAACGGAGAAGTTATTCCGATTTATATGTACTTTAAGAATAAAAACGATTTAGGAATTGCAGCCGCAATATTTCATTTTAAACCTGGAACGCAAGAGCAAATTAAATAATCATTTGATAGAACACAGATAACAAGCCTGCGTACCGAAACGAAATATAGAATGAACACCGGAGTGAAGGAACGGACAAAGCAGATTCTCACGGAAAGATCTTTAGCGTACCTCATGTTTATTTTTAAATTTTACAGTGTTAATCCGTGAAATCAGTGTCGTCCGTGTTCTATATTAAATATATTAGAGAGTTTGTGTTAAAAGACGTAAGAAGGCTTAAAAGTTGCCACCTTTTAAATACTCTTTTTTAAGGCAATTTTTACTAAGTTATTAAATTTTATATATTTATAAAGGTAGCAACCTACAAAATTTGGTTGCCACCTTAGTTGCCACCTTTGGGCTAAAGATGGCAACCTCTAAAAATCAATTTTCAAGGGAGAAAGTAATGAAAATATTGCTGATGGCTCTAGCTGCAATAACCCTATTAAATTTAAAAGTTTTTTCTCAGGATAGTATAAAAACCTTTACCCTGGAAGGTGCTTATCTTTATTCCTCCCCGGATTATTCCGCTAGAACCGATTCGGAATTCTTTGTCGGTACCGATATTTACATTTCTAAATATGAAGAGGGATTCTATAAAATAACCGGTGGATATATTCGGGCATCAAAAGTATTTATAAATGATAAGCTGGAAGCTTATAATAAAAGCCTCCATATTACCGTTAATTCGCGCCATTCAAAGGATATTTATTCTGGTTCAGTAGAAATTGGAATGACTGAAAGTCAAGTTAGAAAGATATTAGGACCTCCTAACGAGATCCACAATATTACATCTGCTGGCGAAAAGTTTGAACAATGGATTTATGATAATAAATACCTCTATTTTGAAAATGGCAAGCTTTTTTCAATTCAGCAATAGATTCGGCCTTCATATATGCCGCTGGTAAAGCTTTCTCGGTCCGGGAGGTAGTTTTATATGGCCGTTTTAATGCCATTTAAATACCAATTTAACGCGGTTTTAATTTCTCATTTTAGGTGATAATCTCTGGAAAAAAGTGGAAAAGTTGGAAAACAATTGAGAAAAACAAAAAACGCTTTTTTAAACCCATTTCTTTTGAATACGAATTGTTTTCGGCCTTTTTCTCATTCTTCTTTTGTTTTCTCCACTTCTCAACTTTCCAGATTAATTATAGTTTGCTTTAGTAAAATAAAAAAACCCGCGGAATTCGCGGGCTTTTTATTTTTATATGAAAAAAATTTAAAGACCTAAAAGCGCAATCGATGATTTGGCTAAATCCACAAGGGGAGTAAAGTAAACGCCTAATACAAGAACCGGCGTAAGCATTACAACTACCAAAGCAATTGCTCCGTAAGAAGCCGAAAATCTTGGAATCTCTTTATCCGATTTATCAATGAACATATTTTTTAAAACTTTGATATAGTAATAAAGCGAGACAACCGTATTAAGCAATGCAATCACTGCAACAACGATCATCTTTGCATCAACCAGTGCAATGAAGATATAGAGCTTACCTATAAAACCTGCAGTTGGAGGTAAACCGGTCAATGAGACAAGAAATATACCTAATGAAACACCTAAAAACGGAGCGGAGAATCCTAAACCCTTATAATCATCCAGTTCTTCACTTCCGATTTTATTTGCAATCAGCATTACAATTAAGAATGCACCCAGGTTCATAAAAGCATAGATTGCGAAATAAATAATTATAGCGGCGATTCCTTCGTTTGACATGACCGCTAGTCCTAAAAGCAAATATCCGGCATGAGCAATACTCGAATATGCTAACAGCCTCTTCATATTAGTTTGCCAAAGGGCGGCAAAATTACCTAGAGTCATTGTCAGAATGGAAATTATTATAATAATAGCCTTCCAATCGATAGCGCCTAATAAATGCCAGAATCCTTGAGGATCAACGGATTTAATGAAAGCAATTTTTATAAATCTAATTAAGAGAGCAAAACCTGCTGCTTTACTGGCGATAGACAAAAATGCAGTAATTGGAATTGGTGCTCCTTCATAAACATCCGGTGTCCAGAAATGAAAAGGCGCAGCTGAAATTTTATATCCGATTCCAACGAAAATTAATAATCCGGAAAGATACAATGCTAATCCCGGACCTTGTGCAGCCTGTAAAACTGAATTTATTGCATAAAGATTTGTGCTGCCTGTTATTCCATAAATAATAGAAATGCCGAACAACATAATGCCGGATGAAATTCCGCCGTATATAACATATTTTAATGAAGCTTCGCTGTTTCTTAAAGACTGCTTTGTAAAGCCTGCTAATATATAAGATGACAAAGATACTAATTCAAGTGCAAGATAAATTACAATTAAATCTACGGAAGATACCATGAACATCATTCCGAGGATCATACCGAATATCAGCGTATAATACTCTCCATGACGTTCGACACCTGCTTTAATTTCGGAAGAAGATATAGAGAAAAGAATTATCAGGATTGATGAGAGTACAATTAGCAACTTAAAGAAATTACCGAAAGGATCGATAGCCATCATCCCTATACTTGATCTTGTAGCAAATGCAAATGAGCTTGAATTAAAGTGTTCAATTATAAAATAACCGGTTACAAAAAGTCCTGCAATTGCTATGTAAGGCAGTAATTTTTTATTCTTGTTCATTATTAAGTCGACAAGAACTAAAAGAACAATGACTATTGAAATAGTAATTTCCGGCTTAATTAAATAAAGATCTTTTACGAGATAATTTAGATTATAAGTATTCACTTTAGTCTATTAGAATTAAATTAAAATTTTATTTTAGAGTCCTATTAAAGAACCGTATACAACTTTGGCATCCATCATAAATTTAACCATATGATTAACAGATGTATTCATTAAGTTAAGCATAGCTGCCGGGTAAACTCCCAAGAAAATTACAATTAAACCAAGCGGAATAAGCATTGCATATTCTCTGAAAGTAAGATCCTTAAGCATAGACCATTTTTCTTTTAGGCTGCCTAAGAAAACTTTTTGTAAGGCAATAAGCATATAGCCGGCGCCTAATAAAATTCCTAATGTGGATATAACAGTAATTATTCTTATAGCAGGAACGCTGAATGCGCCAAGGAATACAAACACTTCTGAAACAAAACTGCTTAATCCCGGAAGTCCGATAGCAGCAAAGAATGCAACTGTAGTAATACCCGCATACATTGGCATCTGAGTGGCCAATCCGCCGAATGCATCCATGTCTCTTGTATGTGCTCTGTCGTATATTACGCCTACTATAAGGAATAACATAGCAGTAATTGTTCCATGGTTAAACATTTGTAATATTGCACCGGAAATTCCAATTGTTGTTAATGATGCCATTCCAAGCATTACAATTCCCATGTGTGAAATAGATGAGTATGCTATCATCTTTTTGAAATCTTTTTGGGCCATCGCACATAGTGCACCATAGATAATATTTATCATACCGAATAGCGCAATCCACCAAACCAATTTTTCGGTGATCTCGGGGAATATAGGGAATGAAATTCTTAGGATTCCGTATGTACCCATCTTTAATAAAACTCCGGCAAGAATAACGCTAATAGCAGTCGGCGCTTCAACGTGAGCATCCGGCAGCCAAGTATGGAAGGGGAACATCGGAATTTTAATTGCAAAACCGATGAATAATGCAATGTATGCTATAAATCTTAGGTTGTTTGGATTCAATGGAGAAAGTATACCGGTAGCGGTATAATTATGTACATTCATCATTGCAAGCATGTCGAATGTAAAAACTTTTGAACCGTTGGCTAAAGTTTCCGTAGAACTAAAATACAAACCGATCATAACAAGAAGAATAAAAACGCTTCCCAACAAAGTGTAAAGGAAAAACTTAATTGCTGCATATTCTCTTCTGGGACCGCCCCACATTCCGATTAAGAAATACATAGGCAGTAACATCAATTCCCAGAATATATAGAATAAGAAGAAATTAAGAGCAACAAAAACACCCATCATTCCGGTATCGAGCAAAAGGAACAATGCAAAGTAACCTTTAATGGATTTTTTTATCGACCAAGAAGACATAGTAGCGATAAATGTTACAATAGCTGTAAGAAGAACCATTACAACACTTAATCCGTCTATTCCAAGGAAGTAGTCGATTTTTATCGTTCCTATCCAGGAGAAGGCAGTAATATTTATCCAATTGAATTTCTCAATAAATTGGAATGATGACGGATCATTAATTCCTCCGAGAGAGAAATTAAATCCTGCAAGAATAAATACAGCCAGAATCACCTGAAGGCCGGTAATAAAAAGAGTAGTGCTCTTTATTATTAACTCCTTGGTCTTTGGTATGAATAATATAATTACCATTCCTAATATCGGCAGGAAGGTTATTAACGATAAGATGGGAAATTTTTCCATTTTTTATTTACCTAAGATTTTCAAACTAAAATGACTTAAATAAGAATAAAAGAATAACTAACGAGAATATTACCAGAACTATGTAAGTCTGAACTTTCCCGGTTTGGAACTTTCTGAAAAATAAACCGAGAAAACCGCTTAAATATGCGGCTGAATTAACAGCTCCATCCACAACAACGTTATCAAATTTACCGCTGAGCTTTGAAAATTGTCTTGTAACTGTAGCAGTACCATTTACAATTCCATCAATTATGTTTGCATCAAACCATGCGAGAACTTTACTAAGCCCAAAAGTAAACGCCACAAAAGTTGCGGCATAAAATTCATCAAAGTACCATTTGTTTAACAGAAAATTATAAACCGGCTTTGTTCGCTCGGCGAGCTTATCGGCATCAAATATTTTCCATTGGTAGAATAAAAACGCAATCAATAAACCGGAAGATGCTAAGAATAAAGACAGTATCATTGAAGGAACGTGAGCATTTTCCATAGCGTTGGTATACATTTCGGAATATGTTATTTCTTCTCCGGCTTTAGGTTTTGTTCCAGGTTCAACAGCATCGGATTTCATAAAAGTGTAACGTGCATCCTGCGGAGTATAAATTTCCGGGGCTTTTACCCATTTGGAAAGAAGAGCGCCTTGTTCAGGATTAAACGGATTCGGTGTATACCAAATAAAGATTGATAAAGTTGCTAAAACTACCAGCGGCATAGCCATTACAAAAGGAGACTCATGTGCATGATCATATTTCTCTTTATCTCTCGGTTCACCGTGAAAAGTAAGTATTACTAACCGAAACATATATAAAGCGGTAAGCAGCGCTACAAAGAAACCGACAAACGGGAAGAACCAATTTCCCGTTAATGAGCCGAAGGCATAAGTGCCTGCTAATATTCCGTCTTTGCTTAAAAATCCTGATGTTAAAGGTATACCTGAAATAGCAAGTGAAGCAATTAAGAAGGTTATATAAGTAATCGGCATTTTCTTTCTTAAACCGCCCATCTTCCTAATGTCCTGCTCATGATGCATTTGGTGGATTATAGAGCCTGATCCTAAAAACAATAATGATTTAAAGAATGCATGAGTCATTAAATGAAAGAAAGCAAAAGAATATGCACCAACACCTAATGCTAAAACCATGTAGCCCAGCTGACTTATTGTGGAGTAAGCAAGGACTTTTTTAATATCGTTTTGTGTAATAGCTATAGTTGCCGGTATTAAAGCAGATAAAGCCCCGATAATTGCAATGAAAAATAAAGCTCCTCCAGATAGAATAGGGAAGACTCTAATAATTAAATACACCCCTGCGGCAACCATGGTAGCGGCGTGTATTAAAGCGCTGACTGGTGTCGGGCCTTCCATAGCATCGGGCAGCCAAACATGTAAAGGAAATTGAGCCGACTTTCCTATTGCTCCCATAAAAATTAAAATTCCTGTTACAGTCAGCCAAAATTCACTGTTAAAAGGAATATGGCCTAATGAAATTTGATGGAATATCGTATCAAATGTAAATGTATGATAAGTGAAAAATAAAATTAGTATTCCGGAAAACATTCCAATATCGCCGACCCTATTAACAATAAAGGCTTTTTTACCGGCATCGGCAGCAGATTTCTTTTCGAACCAAAAACCGATTAGTAAGTATGAGGATAAACCGACTAATTCCCAGAAGATATACATCATCAACAAGTTATGAGTAAAAACGATACCTGTCATTGAGAAAGTAAAAATACCCAGGTAAGCAAAGTACCTATTGTATCTTTTATCTCCCTTCATATAAGCAATAGAGAATATATGAACCAGCATACTTATTAAGGTAACAACAACAATCATAAGTGCGGCTATATTGTCTACCATCATCCCAAGATCAATATGGATGGTTCCGAAAAGAGGAAGGTTGCCCATATTTATCCAGGTAAATTGGCCTGTTACGGTTTGATTAGGGAAATCACTTAATTTTATATAGGCAAGTACAACAGCTAGAGCAAAAGCCAGTATAATAATGAAGTTTTCGAAATTATAAACGTATTTTATTTTCTTCCCAAATAAAAGAGTAACAATAAATCCGATAAGTGGAAGAAAGAGGATTATTTCTGCTAATTGGATCAGAACTGATTCCGACATAAATTCTAGTCCTTTAAAGTATCAATTTCATCAACATTAACTGTTGAAAAAGTTTTATAAATATTTAAAACAATGGCTAAGGCAATAGCCGCTTCGGCTGCAGCAAGAATAATCACAAAAAGCGCCATCATTTGGCCCTGTAATCCGAAATTTCCAAATTTAGCAAACGCTATAAAATTAATGTTTGCTGAATTTAAGATTAGTTCAATTCCCATTAAAACCATTACGGCATTTTTTCTTGTTACAATACCGAATATTCCTAATGAAAAAAGTACTAAACTGACAAAGAGAAAGTGATTTAATCCAATATGTGCCATGATAAACTTATTTTATTAATTCATTATCAAAATATTCTTAAAAGTCCATCCCTTCCATCGATGCCCGGCCTCGCCGACATGATAGGCAAGGGTTGGTTTAAATCTCTATTTCCGCGCCATGGAAGCTGCTCCGATAAGCGCAATTAATAATAGTATTCCCAATAATTCAAAAACCACCGCATATTGCTGCATCAATAACATGCCAAGACTATTAGCAGTTGAATTTGGTATTACCGAATTGGTTGTTCTCCAGTTTGTTTTTAATAATGCGGCAGCCAATATTCCGGCAAATAATGCAACTCCAACGGCCGCCGGCAGTATCTTTACGCTCCCGGTCTTTATTTGAACATTAGTGATTTTATTAGTAAGCATTACACCAAATAATAATAATATCAGTATGCCGCCAACGTAAACCACTAACTGAACGATAGCGATAAAATCTGCTCCTAAAAGGACATAAATTCCTGCTACTCCAAAAAATGTAAAAAGCAGATAATATGCGGAATATATAATGTTGCGGCTTGTTACAACGAAAAAAGCAGATATTAAAGTTATCGCTGCAAACAAATAAAATATAATGTCGTAAATGTTCATAAAATTATTGTCCCTTATTTTCAGCCGGCTTATTTGAAGCAGCTGCCTTTGCTGCTTTTTCAGCAGCTTTCTGAGCTTCAAATTGGGCATAATTCTTTTTCTTTTCTTCTCTTTCTTCAGGTGTGAGTGTAACAAAATCATATAATAAATTTTCTCTTTCAAACTCGGAAAATTCATATACATCTGTCATGTAAATACACTCAGTAGGGCAAGGGAAAACACATAACTGGCAGTAACAGCACTTCGCAAAATCTATATCAAATTTAGTAACCCATAAAGCCTTACGTTTATCGTTAGATGTTTTGCCTAAGTCTTCTCCTGGTATGGCTTTAACTGTTTCAATTGAAATGCAGTCTACGGGACATGCACGGGCACACTGATCGCATCCGATGCAATCATCCATATTAACATATAGACGATTTCTTTCTCTTTCAGGTAATTGTGGTTTAACATCCGGATATTGTATTGTAACAGCCGGAACAAACAAGTGTTTAAAGGTAACCTTCATACCTATCATAATAGTTACCAATGCTGTCCAAATGTTATTTAAATATTCTCTCATATAATTATAACAATGTTATTAAACCTATAATAATTAAATTAACAAAAGCTATCGGGATTAAATATTTCCAGCAAGCAGCCATCAATTGGTCTACCCTTAATCTTGGTAAAGTCCATCTCAGCCACATCTGAACGAACACAAAGAAAATGCCTTTTGTTGTAAACCAGAATAATTGTTCAATAGGTATAAGCCATTTTAAGTGTAAAAGATTCCCTAAATAACCAATAGGGGATTGATATCCGCCGAAGAAAAGAACGGTTACAATTGCGGAAACAGCAAACATATTTGCATATTCTGCAAGGAAAAACATTGCGAACTTCATCCCGGTATATTCAGTATGATAACCGGATACTAGTTCCGATTCCGCTTCAGGTATATCAAACGGTGTTCTGTTAACTTCGGCAAGCGTACTAATGTAAATAATTACAAATCCAATAATCATAAAAGGAATCAGTAAAAATTTTACAATTCCTAATTGCGGACCGCCCAATATCATCCAATTCCAAAAATGACCCGTTTGCATTTCACTGAGAGTATTCAAATTAAGAGTACCGGTTATCATAATTATAGTAATGATTACCAATATAGTCGGTATTTCATAGCTTATAATTTGAGCAGCAGAACGCATGGCGCCTAAAAGTGAATACTTATTATTAGATGACCATCCGGCCATTAAAATACCGGCAACAACAAAACCGGAAACGGCTATAATGAAAAAGATACCTAAATCGATATTAGATCCGATGTATGCACTTGAAAAAGGTATGGCAGCAAAAGCTGCATATGTGCCGACAAAAACAAGTACAGGCGCTATATTGAATAATGGTTTGTCATTTTCAGTTGCTACTATGTCTTCTTTTTGAACTAACTTCATGATATCGGCGATAGTTTGAAGCCAGCCATGAGAACCTACTCTCATCGGTCCCAAACGGTCTTGCATATGAGCAGATACTTTTCGTTCTAGCCAGACGGCAAAAAGAGCGAACGGGAGAATGAAAATAAATAACGGCAACAGACTTTGAATGATATCTGCTATTAGTAAACTGCCTGTGATACTATAGAAAAAGTTGTATATCATCTGTCAACCTCTCCCAAAACTATATCGATGCTTCCAAGGATTGCAATAACATCGGCAACCATATGGCCTTTGCAAATTTCGTTCATTACACCTAAATGTACGAAAGACGGACCTCGTACTTTGATCCTAAACGGATTTACCGAGCCGTCACTTATAATGAAATAACCAAGTTCACCTTTAGGATTTTCCACTCTTGAATAAACCTGCCCAATAGGTGGTTTTACTCTTTTGGGAATAGCTGATGTAACATCTCCGTCAGGCAATTGATCCAGCGCTTGTTCAATAATTCTAAGGCTTTGCTCCATTTCTTGAATTCTTACATAGTATCTATCCCAGCAATCACCAACAGTTCCAACTAATCCTTGTCCGGTTGGAATATCAAAATCAAATTTATTATAAATTGAATATGGATCATCTTTTCTTAAATCCCATTTAAAGCCGCTTCCTCTTAAATTCGGACCTGTAATACCATAGTTAATTGCTGTTTCAAGAGGTAAAACACCGACATTAGCCGTCCTATCAATAAAAATTCTGTTATTCGTTAATAAATCGTTCAATTCTTTTATGTTTGGTCTGAAATATTTAACAAATTCTTTGGCAGATCTTACAAAGTCGGGGTGAAGGTCATGTGAAAGCCCGCCGACCCAAAAGTAATTATAAAGAAGTCTGGCACCGCATGTCATTTCAAAAAGACTTAATATTTTTTCCCTATCTCTGAAACAATAAAGGAAAGGTGTAAAAGCGCCAATATCCATTCCATAAGTTCCAATAGCAACTAAGTGGGAGGCGATTCTTTGCAATTCTCCCATAATAACTCTTATATATTCAACTCTTTCGGGAACCTGAATACCTAATAATTTTTCAACACCAATAACGTAGCCAAATTCATTATACATAGAAGCTAAATAATCCATTCTATCCACATAAGGTATTACTTGAGGATATGTCATAGCTTCGGCATGTTTTTCAAAGCAACGGTGCAGGTAACCAATATGCGGTTGAACACTTTGAATTATTTCACCTTCCAGTTCAAGCTCAAGCCTCAACACACCGTGAGTTGCAGGGTGTTGCGGACCCATATTCAGTATCATTTGTTCAGTTTTAAGAGCCATAGTATAATTCAATTAATTATTAATAGGGTACTTTCATACCGTGATAAAATTCCGGATTTTTATAATCTTTTCTAAGCGGATGACCGGCTTCCCAATCATACGGCATAAGAATTCTTCTTAAATCCGGATGATTCAAAAATATTATGCCGAATAAATCATAAGCTTCACGTTCATGCCAATCCGCATGTCTCCAGATACTTTCAACAGAATTAACTTCGGGATTTTCTCTTGGAGCAGAAGTTTTAAGCACTAGCTTGTGTTTGAATTTCGTAGATTCGAGATGATAATAAACGCTTAAAGTTCCGCCTTCAATTATATTATCACCATTTTGTCCGGCTGCTTTTTTCCCATTTGCATCATCAACGCCGGAAAGATTCATCAAACTATCAAATAAAAGTTCGTCATTATCAAAAAGAAAACGGCAGATTTTGTCTATCTCATTTGGTTTTACTGTAATAAAAGGGTCAACAGGTTGTGATGAAGCAAATTCAATAATAGCATCCCCAAATTTTTCTTTTAATATATTAAAAATTTCTTCAGGATTTTTCATGCTGTTTTTTTCACCAAAGATTCGTTTCTAATTTTTTCTTGAAGTTTTAGTAATCCTTCCAATAATGCTTCCGGCCTAGGCGGGCAGCCAGGTACGTAAACATCAACAGGTATTACTCTATCAACTCCTTTTAAAACATGATATCCATGTTCCCAATAAGGGCCGCCGCAATTAGAACAACTTCCCATCGAAATAACATACTTGGGATCAGGCATTTGCTCATAAAGCCTTTTAATTCTTATTGCCATTTTAAGAGTTACGGTTCCTGAGACAATGATAACATCAGATTGGCGGGGAGAATTTCGGGGAATAACTCCGAATCTATCAAAATCATAATGAGAAGCTGATGTAGCCATCATTTCGATAGCACAACATGCCAAACCGAATCCCATTTGCCAAAGAGATGACAGCCTAGCCCAATTGAGTAAGTCGTCTACTTTGGTTACTATTATACTCTCTTTGTTAAACTGCTGATCTAATAAGCCCATATAATTTTTATCTTATTTATTTGATAAGTACGTTTTGATTAGAATCGATTGCTAAATTTTCTTTTCAAAACATCTTTTTTCTATACTTCAACTTCTTCTTTTAAAATTTTTTTTTTTAAAATCGGCGGTTCTATTTTCGGACGAACCCATTCCAGGTCACCCTTTCGCCATTCGTAAGCCATTCCTAATCCTAACAGTAAAAGGAATATGGCGCCAACCAAAAATCCTCCAAGGCCGAATTCCTTATAAACAAGAGCCCAAGGAATAAGCAAGACTATCTCTACATCAAAAATTAAAAAGATAAGAGCAACCACGTAAAATCTTATATTAAATTTTACCCATGGAGTGCCTATAGTATCCTCGCCGCATTCGTATGTAAGCAATTTTTCTCGAGTTGGTCTAGCCGGTCTAATTAATTTTGCAGCAATAACGGCAATGGCTACAAAAACTGCTGCGATCAACATGAATGCAAAAATTTTACCGAATTCTGTTAACATTTTTATTTATAATTTTTCGTGAAAAATTAAGACAAGCCTTAAGTAATGTCAAGAATTTCAAGAAAAATACATTTGTTTGAAAAAAAAATTATTAAAACGCACTAACACTGACAATATATATGCCAAAATTCTTACTATTAAATATTGACTTACTATTATAATAAAATATGTCTGTATAATTTTATTTATCAATAATAAGAATGATTGAATGCAATACATTCTCAATTAAGAGAAATGTAAAAATATTTTTTAACATCATATTATTAAATAATGTTATGGATTTATATATTTATTATAATTTATCATGAAGACTTAAATATTATTCTCCTTAATTGATTATAACTACAATAAAAATTATATTTTGCAATAAAATTAAATAATGTGTTAATGCGTCCAACTTATGCAGTAATTGATCTTTCTAAATTAAAAAGCAATTTTTTAAATATTAGAAAGAAAGTTAAAAAAAGCAGAATTATGGCAGTCGTAAAAGCAAATGCGTATGGCCACGGTGTTAATGAGATAGTTGGTGCACTACAATCTTTGGAAGATAAAAAACCGGAATATTATGCTGTAGCTTTAGCTGAAGAAGCTGTTGAACTTCGAAAATTAAAAATTAAGCAGCAAATACTGGTTTTTGAGCCGCTCACAAAAGAGGAATCAGAATTAATTTTTCGATATAATATAATTCCCACTGTATTTAGCGATCAGCATTTGCAGATTTTATTACATTCCAAAAGAAGGAATAATATTCGGCAAAAAGATAAAAGAATAAAAATCCATGTAAAGATTGATACGGGAATGAATCGATTAGGAATTAAGTATAATAACGCTGCGGACTTTATAGAAAAAATAAGCAATAATAATAATTTTTTAATTGATGGAATTTATACTCACTTTGCTACTTCCGATGAAAAAGACAAAATTTTTGCTAAATTACAACTAAAAAGATTTAACGACTTAATAGCTGATTTAAAAAAGAGAAACATTAAATTTGGTTTGGTACATGCCGCTAATAGCGGGGCAATTCTGGATATGCCCGATTCTTATTTCGATATGGTCAGACCGGGTATTTCATTATACGGATATTATCCATCATTAGAAACTTCTGAGTCAATTCCGTTAAAACCTATAATGTCAATTTATTCATTTGTTACAAGCGTTAAACAAATTGAAAAAGGGGAAACGGTAAGTTACGGCAGACTTTTTACGGCAAAAAGGAGAACTAAAATTATTTCTGTGCCTATTGGTTATGCTGATGGTTTTAATAGAAATCTTACAAATAAGGCTACAGCAATAATAAATGGAAAAATTTATAAGCAAGTAGGAAGAGTTACTATGGATAGGATTATGTTTGATGTTGGAAATGATGATATTAAATTAAATGATAAAGTAACATTATTGGGTAAAAGTAATAATCTTGAAATTACTGCATGGGATTGGGGAAAAATCTTAAATACTATTCCTTATGAAATAACCTGCAATATAAGTGGAAGAATTCCGAGAATTTATAAGGATTAAATGGACTTAATAAAACAATATATTGTCCAAAGTATTTCGGTTGCAGCAAATAATCTAAGGCTCAGTACTGAAAAAATAGAAGTTGTAGCATTATTACGGGATGCCGTAACTAAATCTTCTAATCTTAAATTCGATATTTCCGAAATGAAAAAAATTACGGAATTATCAACGCTGGCTATTCGATTAGATGAAATTTATTCTTACCTGACTCAAACACAACCCGACTTTTTTAAATTTTCCGAGAAGTTTAAAGAACATAGTCAATATCTTATAAAAGATTTAAGCCGGATGCTTGATATGGTTAATCCCGGCACAGTTAAAAAGTCTTTTGAAAAGTTATCCTTTCCAAAAGAAGTAAAAGAAAATGAGGAAAATAAGGAGCAGCTAAAGGTTGATCTTTCCAAAAGAAAAGTCAGCGAATTAAATCTTTCAAAACCGGAAACAGAGCTGATAAAGGAGAAATTAATCCTTGAAGAAGAAAAAGAAGAAGAGGATATTTTTTTCCAGAATTATGAAGCGGAAATACTAAAGCATATTAAACCTATAGATGCTATGTTAAAGCAGTTATCAAAGAACGAAATTGATCCCGAAGCAATACTTAAGTATGCTAGGATAATGAATAAAAACGGAGAGATATCCGAAAAGATAGGTTTCGATATAATTGCAAACATGCACGGCATAGTTTCAAAATCTTTAATGTTGATTAGAGCAAGGGAATTGATGCCGGGCAGAGATGTTATAGAAGCTATTCGTGCTTGTTTAATTGTTATTGTTGCTGTTGTTAAAGGCAAGGAAGTGGATATTACAAATTATCTTAATCGTGCCGAAGAATTCGGGAATGAAATTCAACCAATAAAATTAAAGGAAACAATATAATATGGATGTATATGCAGTAATCATGGCCGGCGGAATAGGCTCAAGGTTTTGGCCCAGAAGCAAAGAAAAAACTCCAAAACAGATGTTAAAGATCTTTGGTGAAAAAACTATGATCCAGGATACTGTTTCCAGATTAAACGACTTTGTAAAAAATGAAAATATTTTTATTATAACAAACAAAATACAAAAACCGGAAATTGAAGAGCAGCTGCATGATATACCTAAAGAGAATATAATAGAAGAACCTTTCGGCAGGAATACTGCTGCATGTATTGGCTTGGCTTCGGTTATTATCGAAAAAAAATCTAAAGACGCGGTAATGATTGTTCTTCCGGCTGATCATATAATTAAAAACTTGGATGAGTTCCTTAAAACAATTAAAACTTCCGTTAAATTTGCATACGAATCAAAAGGATTGGTTACAATAGGTATTAAGCCGATAAGACCCGAAACAGGTTACGGATATATACAAATAGACGAAAGAACGGTAGCCGAAAATATTTTTAAAGTCTATACTTTTGCGGAAAAGCCTAATTATGCAACCGCTGTTCGTTTTTTGGAAAGCGGTGATTTCTTTTGGAACAGCGGAATGTTTATCTGGAGGGCTGATGCTATCCTTGGAGAAATTAAACTCTATTTACCGGACTTGCATGAAGGATTAGAAAAAATTAAAAAGGATATTGATACTCCTAATTTTACAAATACCCTTAATAGTGTGTATGGAATGCTGAGAAATATTTCCATTGATTACGGTATTATGGAAAAATCTCAAAAAGTTTTTCTGACTAAGGGTGAATTCTCCTGGAGCGATGTTGGAAGCTGGGAAGAAGTTTATCAATTGTCTGAAAAAAACGAAAATGGAAATGCAATTATCGGCAATATATTTACGGAAATGACTATTGATTCTTACGTTTATTCTCCGGATAAATTTGCTGCCATAATCGGTGTGGAAAATTTAATTGTAATTAACACAAAAGATGCATTATTAATTTGCCGCAGAGATCAATCTCAAGAAGTTAAAAAAGTTGTAGATCATCTAAAAATTAACAAATTAACTCAGTATTTATAGAGAAAAAAAGTTATAAATTTTAATAAAATCTTTAAGCAAAAAATGAAAAATTTAATAACGGAATCCGACATAGTTAAACTGAGTAAAAAAGGATTAAGTGTTATACCTGTTGGTGAAGATGATATCTTAACTCCTCTTGCATTGGATAAAATAAAAGCTCTGGGTGTAAAAATTGTTAAAAAAGAGAATGTAACGAAATTAAATGAAGAAAAGAATTCTGATCTATATATTAATAAGACAAATAAAGTTGCTATAGGTTCCGACCATACCGGTTTTAAGCTTAAAAATATTATTTCTAAAATTTTGTCAGATAAAGGATTAGGTATAATCGATGTAGGAACTTATGACGAAAATTCATGTGATTATCCCGATTTTGCTTTTGCGGTTTCTTTAAAAGTAACAGCAAATGAAGTTGACTTCGGGATTATAATAGATGCTACCGGTAATCCTTCTGCAATAACTTCAAATAAAGTTCCGGGAATTAGGGCCGCAAATTGTTATAATGAATTTACCGCCAAAAGTGCAAGAGCTCATAATAATGCTAATATCCTAACTTTAGGGGCAAAATCTATAGGGGAAGAAACGGCTAAATCTATTTTGGAAGCCTGGTTGAAATCGAATTTTGAAGGCGGTAGACATCAGAAGAGATTAAATAAAATTATCAATATTGAAAAACAATTTTTGAAGTAAAAAATTTTATTATAAAATATATATTTTCCGCAAATAGAAAAAGTTTATATATTTGCAATGAGTTTTAAATTAGTTTTAATAAATTAGGAAAATAAAAAATCATTTGCGCCTGCCGAGGCTTTCATCTTTGACTAATCATTTAGTTAGATTTAATTCCAAAATTTTCGAAAAGGAAGTAATTTGTTCATCATTAATGCTCCTGTTGAAAAGACAATAGAGCTTGATAATAAAATATTTTTACTAAAAATTCGTTGTGCTGAAATCGCTAGTATTATCAGGCCCGGACAGTTTCTTAATATAAGAGTTTCGAAAACAATATATCCTTTGTTAAGAAGGCCGTTTAGTGTGTGTGATGTTGAAGGAGAATTCTTTTACCTTATGTTTAATATCCTTGGTGAAGGTACAAAGATTTTAGCTGAAAAACATTTTGGTGATACAATAGACGTTTTAGGTCCACTGGGAAACGGATTCAACATTAACGGTTCGTATGATACTGCCGTAATAGTGGGCGGAGGATTGGGTGCTGCCCCATTCCCTTATTTAATTAGAGAAATTGGAAACAACAAAAAGGTTTATTCATTCATCGGAGGTAAAACCCACAATGATGTTATTACTTACGGAATGAAAAATATTTCTATAGCAACAGACGACGGTTCATTAGGATATAAAGGTACCATTGTAGATTTGCTTCAAGAAAGCATTGAATTATTAAAATCAAGTAAAATAAAAATTTTTGCCTGCGGACCAAATGCAATGTTGAGATCACTTAAGGATTTTTGTATCAAAAATAATTTTGATTGCGAAGTATCTACCGAATGTGCTATGGCCTGCGGTTTCGGAATTTGCCAAGGCTGTCCTATTGAGTCTACAAAACAATCGGATAAATATTTGTTGGTGTGTAAAGACGGACCGGTGTTTAATGTTAAGGATGTAATTATATGAATAATATAGATTTATCAGTCCAGGTAGGTACATTAAAACTTAGGAATCCGATTTTACTTGCTTCAGGAACAGTTGGTTATGGAAATGAAATTGCAGAGTTTGTTGATTTAAATAAAATTGGCGGTATAATTACAAAATCCCTCAGCTTAAATCCAAGAAAGGGGAATCCGCCGCAAAGGATTGTTGAAACACCGTCCGGCATGTTAAATGCAATAGGCTTAGCAAATGTAGGCGTAGAAGTTTTCTTAAATGAAAAAATTCCTTTCCTAAAAAAATATGATGTCCCTTTAATTTGTAATATAGCGGCGAGTACAATTGACGAATATGTTGAATGTACGCGTATACTGACTGAAGAAGAGACGATAAAAGCTTTTGAAATAAACGTATCGTGTCCGAATGTAAAAGAAGGAGGATTACAGTTCGGGAATAATGTATCAATGGTTGGAAAAATTACTTCAAAAGTTAAGGCAGCAACCAATAAACCTGTCATTATTAAATTATCACCTAATGTATCTTATATATCCGAGTTTGCAAAAGCTGTAAAGGAAGAAGGCGGAGATGCCGTATCTGCGATAAATACTTTGGTGGGTACTTCATTCGATATTTACAAAAGAAAACCAAAAATATATAATATCAACGGAGGATTATCCGGGCCCGCCATAAAACCTGTTGCGTTGGCTAAAGTTTTGGATATAAGCAGGAATGTTGAAATTCCGATTATCGGTGTCGGAGGAATAATGAATTGGAAAGATATAGTTGAATTTATGATCGTAGGTGCTTCTGCAGTACAGCTCGGAACATTAAATTTTATAAATCCGGCTGCCTCAATAGAAATATTAGATTCACTTGAAAAATATTGTGTTGAAAACGGTATTGACAAAATATCGCAGCTAACAGCTTCTTATATTATTTAATAATTATGGATTCGAAATCAGCATTAGAAAAACTTTATTCTCTCCATACTTTCGGAATTAAGCTTGGATTGGAGAATATTAAAAACTTCCTTTCTACTCTTGGTAATCCTCAAAGTAAATTAAAATCAATACATATTGCCGGTTCGAATGGAAAGGGAAGCACGGCAGCCTTTATTGCCAGCATATTGATGGAATATGGCTACAAAGTAGGATTGTATACTTCCCCGCATTTCATAAAATTTAATGAAAGAATACAAATAAATAATGAACAAATTCCGGACGATTATTTATTAAACTTTATTTCGGAATATGTCGATTATATAGATGAGCATAAATTAACCTTTTTTGAAGTCACAACTGCAATAGCATTTAAATATTTAGCAGATAACAAAGTTGATTTTGCGGTAATTGAAACCGGATTAGGAGGGAGACTGGATGCGACAAACGTCCTAAATCCCATAGCTGTTGTAATTACTTCTATCAGTTTGGAACATACTAATATTCTGGGAGATACAATAAGAAAAATAGCATTTGAAAAAGCAGGAATTATTAAGAAGAATATACAAGTGTTTATAGGAAAACTACCTTTGGAAGCCGAGGCAGAGATTGAAGAGAAATGCAGGGAAACAAAAAGTAAATTATTTAAGATTTCAGATTATGTTAATATAAAAGGAAACAATTTAGAATTATATACTGAGGAAATTGAACTGGATGACTGGAATATACCGTTAAAAGGATGGTACCAAAAATATAATGCCGCACTTGCGGGATTGGTAGTCTCCAAAACATTGTTGAATGAAAATTTAAAAGCTGTTTCTGCGGGAATTAAAAATGTAATTAAAAACACAGGTTTACAGGGTAGATTTGAGTATTATTCGTACAATCCTGATATCATTTTTGATTCTGCTCATAATCCTGAGGGTATTCAAAATTTCCTGATGGAATTTAAAAGGGACTTGAAAAAATACTCTAAAAGAGTTTTATTGTTCGGGGTAATGAAAGACAAATCCATTAAGGAAATGTTATTAAGCCTGAGTAAATTTTTTGATGAAATTCATATTACCCATATGGATTTTGAGAGATCGGCTAAAATAGAGGAGATTTTAAAAATTGCCGGGGGATTAAATTTAAAAGTTATACCTGAAGAAGACCCTGCTAAATTTATAGGAGATTTTTCTAAGGCAAATTCTGGAAATTGTTTGGTTGTAATAGGAAGTATGTACCTTTTGGGGGAAATAAAAACATTTTTACAGGGTAATAAAATTGCTTGACATTTTTTTTAATTAAGTGTATGTTTCGATTGAACCTCTTGTTCCTATCAACAATAAACTATGAATTAAATTTAAAATTAGTCCCCGAATGCATATCCGGTTAAAACCATGAAGAGATTTAATTGAATTAATTAATAACTTAACCATAAAACAAATAAACTAGGACCAATAAAATGCCAATGGATATTTCTGAACTCAAGTCGAAAAAGATTGTGGAACTTAACGCTATAGCAAAAGATCTCGGTATCTCCGGTTATAGCGATTTGAGGAAGCAGGAACTAATCTTTAAAATTCTGGAAGCCCAGACCGCTAAAGATGGTTTAACTTTTTCTAAAGGCGTGCTTGAAGTTTTACCCGATGGTTACGGCTTTCTCCGTTCGTCGGATTATAACTACCTGCCTTCGCCCGATGATATCTACGTTTCACCGTCTCAAATTAAAAAATTCAGTTTAAGAACAGGGGATTTCGTAAGCGGACAAGTTAGGCCGCCTAAAGAAGGAGAGAGGTTTTTTGCTTTACTTAGAGTTGAAGCTGTAAACGGTCTTGAACCCGAAGGAATAAGAGAAAGAACACTCTTCGATAATTTAGTTCCTGTTTATCCCACAAGACGAATCAATTTGGAATCCGTTCCCGGAGAATATTCAATGAGAATTATGGATCTTCTTTCTCCGATCGGCAAAGGCCAAAGAGGATTAATCGTTTCTCCGCCTAAAAGCGGTAAAACAATTCTGCTTCAAAAAATTGCCAACTCAATTACAAGAAATCATCCTGAAATTAAATTAATAATTTTATTAATCGATGAACGGCCTGAAGAAGTTACGGATATGGAACGTTCTGTTAAAGGCGAGGTAATTAGTTCTACATTTGATGAGCCTGCGGAAAGACATGTCCAGGTTGCCGATATGGTAATTGAGAAAGCGAAAAGGCTTGTTGAAGCCAAAGAGGATGTTGTTATTCTTCTTGATAGTATAACTAGATTGGCAAGAGCACATAATATAGTTGTTCCTCACAGCGGCAGAATTCTTTCGGGCGGTGTTGATGCAAACGCACTTCACAAACCAAAAAGATTTTTCGGAGCTGCAAGAAATACGGAAGACGGAGGCAGCTTAACTATTATTGCAACTGCATTAATAGATACCGGAAGTCGTATGGATGATGTAATCTTTGAAGAGTTCAAAGGTACAGGCAATATGGAATTAGTGCTTAACCGTGACCTCAGCGACAGAAGAATTTTCCCTGCTATTGATGTTAACCGCTCCGGAACTAGAAGAGAAGACCTATTAATGAAGGAAGATGAACTGGCAAAGGTCTGGATATTGAGAAAAATACTTAGTGATTTTAACCCGGTAGAAGCCATGGATTTCTTGTTGGATAAAATTAGAGGAACTAAAAATAATAAAGAGTTTCTGAACAATATGAACAGCTAGTTGTATTAATACTAAACGGGAATTCACCCTTCTTATTATTATTTCTAATTTATTTTGTCAATTGAAGTAATTAGGGTAAGCTATATTCGAACTTTAATGATTAGAATTACTCCTTTTATATTTTATTCATTTTTAAGTTCGTTAATTGTTTCTTTTTACAAAATAAATTTTAAACTAATATTAAATACTTCTTGAATTATTAAAATATGGAAAAATACCTTTACGGAAGGGAATAATTTTGTATTTGGCGGTAATCATAAATAAACAATATATTTATAATAGTATAACTATTTATTTAGCCGATGTCGAAAGTAAATAAAAATCTCTTATTGATTTTGGTAATTATTTCCTTGTTTACTGCAACTGGCAACTGTCAGAGATTACCTCATTTTGCTTATTCCGAAATACATATTATACCTTCGGATTCGGTCAATAAAATATATTATTCATACAGGGTTCCGTATGACAGATTTGTCTTCGTTAAGGATGGAGATAAGTATACATCCGGTTTTAGAATTACAATTGAAGTAACAGACTCTGCCGGCCAATATATAACAAGACAGAACGAAGAAAAGATAATATCAACTAACAATTTTGACGAAACTACAGCTAATGATAAATACGTTGAAGGCGTATTATCTTTTCGAGCCGGTGAAGGATCTTTCAACATACTTCCAATTATTACGGATGAAAACTCCAGCCGTGATATTAGAATGCATCCGCTTAAATTCTCAACTAAACTCAAAGAAATTTCTAAATTTTTAAGACCATTAATTTGTGATTCATTTAAAATATCCTGCAATAATTTTCAGTCATTTGAACTTACAAACTTCGAAGGCAGTATTCCCTTTAGCGAAGACAACTATTTTTTGATTATCCCTTCTTCTGATACAACTCTTGACGAAATTAAAGTTAAAATATTTAATAAAGACGACACGGTTTTTTCCGGAATCGTAAAATCGTATTTTGATTCCGATATTTCATTAATTGAATGTAGTAATAAAATTTTAATAGAGACAGGTAGTAAAACTGAACGCTTTAGAAATTTTGTTGTGAAGAATTTTAGTCAAAAATTAAAAGAAGGAGAGTTCCAGGTTTATGTCTCGGGAAAAGGAAACTCAAAGCCGAAAAAATATTTTGTAGAAAATGTTAGATGGTTTAATAAACCTTTTTCTCTTTATGAATCAAAAAATGCAATTGAACTCTTAAAATATACGGCAAATAAGATTCTTGTTGATTCTTTATTAGGTTATAGTTCAAAAAAATACAATGAAGTTTTGTTTAATTACTGGAGAAAATACGATCCTACCAAATCAACGGAATTTAATCCTTTAATGAATGAATTTTATACAAGAGTCGACTATGCAATGAAAAGCTTTTCTCCGTTGTCGGGGAAGGATGGAGCGGACACGGATAGGGGAAAAGTATATATTATTTACGGGAAGCCTAAAGAAATTGAGAGAACATCAAATAAATATGGAAGAATGGTTGAACGCTGGATTTATGAAAATCCGGTTAGAATATTTGAATTTGTTGAAAAAGACGGAACCGGAAACTACACTTTGTTAAAAAACAATGAATAATTTTGCCTTTACTTGCGGTGATATAAACGGAATTGGTCCCGAGATAGTAATTAAAGCTCTAAATAAAATTACAAACATCTCGAATGATAAATTTATTTTTATATGTCCTAAAAATGTATTTTCCAAAAATGTGAAAATGGTAAAGCCTGCCTTTGAATATTTTATAACCACGCGAATTAAAAATTCAAATAAACAAGTTACGGTATTAGATATAGGAAATTATAATTGTAATTCGGGTATACCTACAGTTGAATCCGGCAATGCAGCATTCAAAGCAGTGCAAATGTCATTTCAGCTTGCTGATACCAGGGCTGTCGATGCAATTGTAACGGCACCTCTTTCCAAAACTGCAATTAATTTAGCAGGTAAACATTTCCCAGGTCATACGGAAATGTATGCAGAGTGGTCAAATGTAAAAAATTTTGTTATGATGTTTCTATCACGGAAAATGAATGCCGCTTTAGCTTCAATTCATGTACCGATAAGCAAAGTTCCCGGCTTAATTTATCCGGAGCATTTAAAGAAAACATTAGACGTTGTTTTAAATTCCTTAACAAAAGATTTAGGTATTAATAAACCGAAAATTGCAGTACTAGGACTCAATCCCCATGCTGGCGAAGAAGGTTTGATAGGCAAAGAAGAACAAAAAATTATAAAACCTATAATAAGACTAAAAGAATATAAAAATTTTTTATCAGGACCTTTTTCTCCGGATGCTTTTTTTGCAAACAGAATGTACAAAAAGTTTGATCTGGTTTTAGGGATGTATCATGACCAGGTTTTAATTCCGTTCAAATTGATTAATTTCGGATCGGGTGTAAACTATACCGCCGGTCTGCCTATTGTGCGTACTTCTCCCGATCACGGCACTGCTTATGATATTGCCGGCAAAGGTTTAGCAAATGAATCAAGTATAATTACGGCATATAAATACGCAAAAAAAATTGTTATTAATCGAAAAAGGTTGGGATAGGTTGAAACAAGTAAAGATATATGAAAAGCTGCCTTTGATCTATGATTATCTTATGAAATCGATTAATTATGAAACTTGGGTGAAATATATTTTCAGCATTGTTAAATCATATGTACCAAGAGACGGATTGGTGCTCGAACTTGCAGGCGGCAGTTGTAAGTTCGCAAATTATTTTGTAAAATATTTTCCTAGGATAATAGTAACGGATATATCTAAAAACATGATGCTTGTTGATGAAAAAAATTTAGTACAAAAAGCTTGCTGTAATATGTCTGGTATCCCTTTCAAAGCCGGTTTTTATTTAATATATTCTAACTTTGACAGCATAAATTATTTAACAAGCAAGAAAAAACTTTTGGAAATGTTCAAGGAAATATCCAGAGTTTTATTACCTGATGGAATATTTACTTTTGATGTGAGCCTTGAAAGAAATAGTATCATCCACACGAAAACCCCGGTGAGAACGGGAAATTTTAGGGGAATCTATTTTAATCAAAAGAGCGAATATAATAAGAAGAGTAGAATTCATAAGAATATTTTTATCTTAAAAAACGAGGATGAAGTTTTAAAGGAAGTTCATCGCCAAAAAATTTATCCGTTCGAAACATATTTTGAATTACTTGCCGCAACCGGATTATATGTGAAACATTGTTATAATGCTTTTACTTACAAAAACGGCAGTTCGGATTCAGAGAGAGTACAATTTATTACTAAGAAGGTTAAAAAAAATGCTGACATTCAGTAACGTTACTTTTAGTTATCCAAATCAAACGGTTTTTTCCGACGTAAATTTGAATCTTGAACAGGGTGAATTCAGCTTTTTAATCGGCAAAAGCGGATCGGGTAAAAGTACTCTGCTTCAGCTTGTCTATATGAATATTTTACCCCAAAGCGGAAACGTAACCTTCTTAGAATATGATTCCGGATTTATCAAACGCAGGGATTTACCTTATCTCAGACGAAAGCTTGGAATTATCTTCCAGGATTTTAGACTGCTTAAAGATAGGAACATCTACGATAATATTGCTTTCGTTCTGGAATCAACCAATACACCTAGGAGGGAAATCAAAAGAAAAGTAAATGATGCTTTAACAGATGTTGGATTATCACACAGGCGTTACAGTATGCCCGATGAATTATCCGGCGGAGAAAAACAGCGTATTGCTATTGCCAGAGCAATAGTAAATGAACCTGTATTAATTTTAGCTGATGAACCGACAGGGAATTTGGATCCGGAAACTTCTTATGAAATATTGGATATTCTTCTTCAAATACATTCCCGCGGAACTGCAGTATTATTTGCGACGCATAATTATGAAATTGTAAAAAAATATCCTGCTAAAATAATAAAGCTGGAAGACGGAAAAGCAATAAAAGCTGTACTCAAGCAAAAATGATTTTTTAATTTGTTTTTATTTTAACTTTTCGAGTATACTCTCAGTTACTTTTTCAATTGTACCGGAGCCATCCACGACAATAATTTTTTTATGCTCGGAATAGTAATCCAAAACAGGCTTTGTTGTTGAATTAAAAACTTCCATTCGATGCCGGATTACCTTTTCAGTATCATCTTCTCTTTGATAAAAACTGTTTTCAGCACCGCAAACCGGACAGTTTTTTTTATCCCTTACTTCATTATAATTAAAAATATTTTTACAGACTTTGCATGCTCTACGGTTACTTAGCCTTTTTACCAAATCTTCTTCGTCTGCTGTTACTGAAACAATAAATACTTTGTCAATATTCAGTTCATTCAGTAAACCGTCTAAATCAACAGCCTGTTTTTTCGATCTGGGAAATCCATCCAATATGAACCCGTTTTTACAGCTTTCTCCGGTTAAAGTATCTTTTATAATACCTATCATTATTTCGTCGGATACAAGTTCGCCTTTGGAAATAATTTTTTGAGCTTCCATTCCTAACGGTGTTTGATCTTTAACTGCCTGTCTTAAAATATCTCCGGTAGAAATGTGAGGAATGTGTAATTTAGCAGATAGAATTTTGGCTTGAGTCCCTTTGCCTACACCCGGGGCGCCGAACAAGATGATTCGCATAAAACTCCAATTTTTTTTAACTAACTTATTAACAATAAATTTTTTATTCAAGCTTGAATTTTAACAACTATAAAAAAATCAGGCGTTCAAGCTTTGACATCAAACGCCAAAGGCGTGAAATTATTATTAAAAGCAAAAAAACAACTGATAAAAAATCCCGGAAGGATGACATGAAAAATTATCATAGTGTATCCATGTGTTTTAAGTAAATAAGAAAATAGTGTCATGATTTAATGTGTTGTCTCAGTGAGCGAAGTCGAACTATGACAATTATGAAAATATCCCTCGACTCCGCTCGGGATGACAGGATCAAACAAAAATATTATAAATTTGGAAACTACTAAGAAAATGGATATCGTCTACTTAATTTATACCTTAACTAAATTGAAGTTTTTATCTCAAGTTAACTGTATTAAGTAAGAAAGGGTTTAAAAATTTTAAATTTAATAATATTTCTTAGTCCTTAAAGGGGGATGCTAAAATAGCCCCGACCTTCAGGTCGAGGAAAAGAAAAATCCCCCAAAACATTTGGGCTTTAGCTCGTTCTAAATAGGCGGTTAACATGAATTATTAAATTAAATCCTAACAAGGAGAGATATATGTCTGAAATTGTTCAATTTGAAATTTATGCGGATGATATTGATAGAGCGAAAAAGTTTTATGAAAATTTTTTTCCTGGGAAATGTATAAGAAAAGAGAATCTGATAATTTCTGGCTAATAAATACCTGGAAAGGGGAGAAGCATAATATTATCGGAATATTAGTCAAGCACTTAATTCCAATTGACGGCAATTCGGTAATTGCGTTCTTATGTACAATCGATGTTTCTGATATTGACGTTTCAATTAATTTAATAAACAGATACGGAGGATCGATTGTTATTCCCAAAAGAATCATACCGGGACTAGGATTTCAGGCATACTGTAAAGATTCGGAAGGTAATATTTTCGGAATAATAAAACTTAATTCGGAAGTAAAATAAGTAATTAAAAAATAAAAATTATTTTTTTCTCTTTTTCTCAAAGAATATTTTTAATAGTTGTTCGCTCTCACTTGAGTAAATTCCGGAATATAAATTTATCTTGTGGTTATACTTTCCATCTTCAGCCAGATTATAAATTGAACCGCATGCTCCAAATTTCGGATCAAAAGTTGAGAAATAAATATTTTTAATCCGCGAAGATAAAGCAGCACCGGTGCACATTATGCATGGCTCGAGAGTCACATATAAATCGCATTCATTTAAGCGCCAATTTCCAAGATGATTTGCGGCAGAAGTTAAAGCTATCATTTCTGCATGTGCAGTTGCATCCCTTAATTTTTCAACCTGATTGTGTCCTTTTCCGATTATTATGTTGTCATGAACTACAACAGCACCGACCGGAACCTCATCTTCAGTTAATGCATCTTCAGCTTCCTTTAAAGCAGCGTACATAAACTTATATATATCTTCATTAAACAGCATAAAAGAAATGTAATTTAGAATAATAAAAATGCCTCCGTATCAGAGGCAGAATTAATTTTTCGGAATTCGTACGCCCGGAAGGATTTGAACCCTCAACCCTCAGATCCGAAGTCTGATGCTCTATCCAGTTGAGCTACGGGCGCATTGAAAATTTGTAATTCAAAGATAACAAAAAATCAGAATTAAAATTGAATGTTATATTTAAAAAAGATTTATGTGTGTACTTTTAAACCGGACTCTACTTTTATCTTATTGGTTTGCAAATGAATTTTAAGTGTTAATAATAATGATATACCCAATCCAGCCACCCCGAGAATTGGTATTGCACCGAATCCAATAATACCAATCAAGGGACCTCCCGTGAAAGTACCTAATACAGTGGCAACTGCGCCCGATGCATTATATAATCCCATTGCTTCGCCTTCACTTACCGGAGTTAATTCAGCGGTAATTGTCGTGCCGGTTACGCTCAGAATTGGCCAGGATAAAATAATTAACACAAAGGCAAGTGAAGCTATTAAAGGCATTATTGATAATTTGAGAAAAATAAGAAAAAGCAAAGTACCGAAACCGAGTAATCTTAAAAAAGTTCCCCATTTGTAAATCCTTACTACACCATAATTCTCCGATAGTCTTGTGCTTCCGGTATATAATGCTATACCTATACCGCCGGCTGCAGCATATAAAAGCGATGTAAGTCCGGGAGGAACAAAATAGGCGGTTTTCATTGCAAGAGGAAAATATGCGAAGAATGCAGCCACACCGAAAGAAGAAATAAACCAGGAAAGTATGAATAATCCGAAAGATGTTGTTAATAACTTTTTAATATTTCGTAATGCGCTTAAGTTCAGGTGATGGGAATGCCTTAATAAGCCGCCGCCGATTAATTCAATTTTTCCGAACTTTGCTAAGTTTCTAAAATCAAGATCTTTTATCAAATGCTGTATTCCTGTTTGAGATTTTTTTACCGGAAGCCCTAAATGTCCTAATAAAATCGCCGGTAAAAGAAATAAAGCGCCTATCCAGATTCCATAATTAAATAAACCTGAAGATGAAAAAACTGCGGCGATTAATAATCCGATTGTTTGACCTGCACCATTAAAACTTTGCAGCCATCCGATTCTTGATGACCATTCATTTTGCGGATTAAATTCAACGACAAATAAGGTGGAAACAGTTGCAACAGAAGCAGTTCCTGTTCCAAGTAAAAATGAAATAATTAACCAGCTTAACAATCTTTTTGCAAAAGGAAGCACAATAAGTCCGGCAAGCAGTAATACAAATCCGCCGAAGAAAAGCAATCGATGTTTATGTTTTTTATCGGTCAGATTTCCCCAAAGCGGCGAGGTTAACAATCCTAAATTATAAATGCCCATAACCCAAGCCACGTAAGATAAATTATGAGAAGTGGCAGTTACCATAAGGGGAAGCAGGACAGGAATGATTGCCGCAGAAACAAGTCCCAAAATTGCATATGCGGCATACCATGGTGATGTCCATTTGCGAATTGAAGAAAAAAGATTTCGTACTAAATTTAAATTCAATTTTATAAATTCTCCTCTCAATCAATCTAAAGTATAAGAGTCGTATTTTTGGTTAGACATTATCAACTTAAACTACCATGAATACATTAAATCACTGCAATATAATTTTAAATCATTAACCTTATGTGAGAAGAATCAAGGAATTAATTTCAGAAGTAAATTTTTTTATTTAAGAAAATTCGGTTGTTAAAGAATTGTCAATTTTATTGAGGCGACAAAAAATTATTATCAAAAATTAAATTTTATTCTGTTTTATAATTTTTAATAATATAAACAAATCCGCTGATGATAATAAAAGCGAGAATTAGAAATACTGCCAAATCTCTTAACATAAAAGTCGGATCGTTATTTATAAGCATTTCAAATCCCATTGCATTTACCGCAATAACCATCGTGAAAAAGAAACCGTAAAATAAAAATTGTATGGGATATGATTTATCCGGTCTTACCCAGAGCAAATATACGCTGATAAATCCTAACGGTATTGAAAATCCGAGATCGAAAATACGGACAAGCCAAAAAGCTGTCGGAGCAATATCATACCCTCTAGCTGTACCTGTTGAAATAACTTCCATAATTTCTTTAATCCACATGGAAGCGAATATCATTAGGAAAAGTGAAAACAAGATGGTATAAATTATAAGTCCTATTTTCTTAAAATTGCTTTTTGCATACTTAGGAAAAATTGAAAGTGAATACATCAATATTATCAGAGAAGATATTAAAATGAAAAGGAAGTAAAAAGTATAAAGCTGGCTGTTGCCCGAATATTCTTGCGAACTCCATTCCCAGCCTATTGTATAACCCAAAACATAATAAATTAAATATAAAGGTGTAATTATAAGTAAATATGGAGAAATTCGTTTTCGTAAAAAAAGTGTCACACCTCCGGCAATTAGAATCGGACTTAAAAGAAATATATTGACAATATCCTGCCCTACAAGTTGATTATTAATAACTTGAGCCGTCTTATAATTTATGTTATGTAGAAATAAAGGGCCTTCAATTGCCAAATAAACTAAAAAGATACCGGATACAATTGATATTATCGAAACGAAAATTCTTTCAAATGAATTGCCGAAAATATCATCGTTTTTATTGTTCACTTTAAAAACCTTTCCTTTTTAATTACGGATTAAATTCATTTTAAAAAAAAGACATTTTTATGCATTCAAAAACTTTAAATGTACCATATACATTATTTTATATTTGTCGGAAAGTTTTGCTATAATCTTATTTTTAAGATTTAAACTTTTAGTCATATGTTTATACATGGGGTATTCTTCAATTATTTCAATTTTGCTGTTCCAGCCGGGGATTTCATATGCGGATTGTAAACCCCATTTTAGATAGGAATTTTCATCTAAGCCGCTTTTTTCTATAACCATTTTATTTGCTGCTTTAACGCCTGTAGGTGTTGCCGCATCAAAGATAAATTCACCCCCCGGAAATGAATTTGACATCTTATTAAAAATTTCTTTAATCTGATTTTCCTCAAAATAATAAAGAACTCCGGCCGCCATAAATAAAACGTTCTCTTCAACTCGTATTTTATTAAACCATTCTTCGTTTAAAAACGAGGAAGAAATATATGTTCTATTTTTACTCTCAGGTATAAATTTTCTTCTCAGCTCAATTACGTCCGGGAGATCAAGATCATACCAGATTAAATTATTGTTGTTTACTCTTTCATATGTTGTGTCCATTCCGCATCCGATATTAATAATTGTAGCCTTAGGATATTTTTTTAAAAATTCATTTATCGTTTTATCCATATGCATGCTTCGGGCAATCCATTCGAATTGAGTAACCGGATGAATCACTCTTGATATTGTTGTAAAATCATAGTCAATTTTATTAATCACATTTAAAGCTGTATTGTCAATTAATACCGGATGTTTTTTTTGTGTTTCAACTGCACGTCCCCATAAAGGCAGGAGCAAAGTAATTTGAACATTTCCCAGATCAATTTTTAATTTTTCAGTCATAAGATGAATCCCCGATTTATTTATTAATGATGAAGCTAATTTACCTCAACTTTCCGCAAGAATAACAATATCCTTTATGGACACAAATAGTTCCGCCGCAATTAGAACAAGTCCATCTAATATTTTCATTTAACATAAATTTTTTAATTCCGAATTTTTTAATGTACTCAAGGTTGTCAATCATGCTCATTTGATATTTAGTTTTATACCTTTTATCAAGATGTATTAATCTTTCGCATGGGAACTCCTTGCACTGGAAGCAAAATTTCTTTTTATCTACACTAAAATTTGGACAATTTTTAATCTTGCAATTTGCTCGGGTAACCGGTTTTTCAGCAAAATTTAACCTGCATCCGGGACACTTATTCCTTCGTCTTAAATAACCCGTGCAAATACTGCAGTTCATCCCGCAAGGAGCAATAAGCAATGTTTTAAATGAGTATATCATAATAGTAATTTATTTTAATTCGAGAAACCTTAAACGTGAATTGAAAAAATTCATTCGAATCAGTATTAAGTCTTCTTGCCGGGATTTTATTAATGAATCTAAATTATTCTATAATTTATCTTAAGTTGAAGATATTGCTTCATTCAACATAAATTGTTTTAAAAAAATATAATAAGATTTCTAGTGAGTTTTTGTCATTTAGTTTCCGCCTTTTAATTTAAGAATATTATTTTTCGGTATGATTTCCCTAAACTTAATTTATAATAAAGTGTTTTGAATTATCCATATAAAATTTTATTAACTTTAAGCAGTTGTGTGAAATAAAAAATCATTTAAAAATTAGTGAAATAATAGACACCTATGTCAGTCTGAGCGTAGTCGAAGACTTATATTCACCGTTCGACTCCGCTCACGGTGACAATTTAACGCGTTTTTGAAAATATTTTTATATCGAAAAATTCATTTAATATATATTATTATTTAATTCACACAACGGGTTAACTTTAATTTAGTAAAATAAACTAATCTGCAATATAAATTACCTCGCCGTTTTTTATTGTCATACAGTTCAAGTTTCTGCCAACATTATAAACAATATCGGAATAATCATTAGTATCGAAGACAGAAAAATCTGCTTTTTTACCTATTTCAATACTTCCTATTATCTTATTCATGTTTAAGGCCTTCGCAGAGTTTATAGTGACTGCAGAAATTGTTTCTTCAATAGTCATTCCCATTGTTAATGCGGCAAGACTCATTATTAAATTCATATCGCTAATATTAGATGATCCCGGATTATAATCCGTAGACAAAGCGAGAATTGCATTGTTATCAATTAATTTTCTTGCCGGTGCAATTTTATGATTTAAGAATAATGAGACTCCAGGAAATACAACACACACTATTTCAGTTTTCCCGAGTTTATTAATATCTTGATCTGTAATAACTTCCAAATGATCAACACTTAATGCGCCCAGCTTAATAGCAACGTTAATTCCGCCAATGCTGTTAAATTGATCCGTATGCAGCCTTAATTTAAAGCCTAAATTTTTTGCTTTTGAAAAAATAGTTTCTATTTCATCGGCGGAAAAAGCTGTAGCCTCACAAAATCCGTCACAAAAATCAGCCAGTTTATTTTCGGAGATATATGGAAGCAAATCGCTTGTTAATAACTTTATATATGAATCATGATCTTTTTTAAACTCCGGCGGATAAGTATGTGCCCCAAGAAATGTTGGTATAATGTCAATTGGTAACTTTTGATTAAGGAAATTTATTACTTTTAAAAGCTTTACTTCATTCCGGAAATCTAATCCGTATCCGCTTTTAATTTCCAGTGTGGTTATGCCTCTGGAAATAAAATAATTAATTCTTGGTGTTATTAAGTTAATAAGATCTTCGATGCTCGAATTACGAACCGAGTTTACCGTCTTATTTATACCTCCGCCCGATTCAGCTATTTCTTCATAGCCAATTCCTTTTAATTTTTTCTTAAACTCTTCTGCTCTTGATCCCGCAAATGCTGTATGCGTATGGCACTCTACCATTCCGGGAAGTACTATCTTTCCGTTTAAATCCATTATTTCATCCGCTTCATAACTTTTTACGGAAGATGAGGGAATTATGTCTTTTATGTATTCGTTTTCAATTACAATAGAGGAATCTGTTATTACGCCTAACTCATTTAACTCATTTCCTCTTTTATAATTTCTTCCGTAAGTATCAACGGTTACAACCTGAGAAATATTTGAAAGGATTTTTATCATTAAGCATTATTTATTGAAAAATATTGACCGTCTGGTTTACTACTCGCGCATCTGCGAAACCCATTTGTCTAAATTTAAATGTAAGACTCCTCGCATCGCTTATATTGGTAAAATCTCCTACTTCAACCTTATAAAAAGGCGGATCAAAAATTACGTAAACAGCTCTCTGATTTGTCTTAAAATATATTTCCGATCGCATTTTATTAGCATCATCCAAATTGTCTGTTGATAAAACCTGTACTCTGTAACCCTGAGCAGTTTTTATCACTATCCTATTTACATCACCGGTATCGGGCTGCGTATGATAATTATACCAAACATTGAGATTTTTCCCGGGTGAAATTTTAGCCGTATCATTTATAGTTATTTTTGCCCTATAAGGAGCAAGGTTAAAATTTTCCGGATACTCGGAAACTTTTTTTTCGTTTTCGGATTTTATTTTTTCATTTTTATGTGCGCTCCCCCCTTCATTATTGTACCTGCTTCCGGTAGAAGTACCGCAAGAAAAAAGAGTTAGAGCTAAAAAACTTACGTAAATAATAATAATGTTTTTGGATTTCATCTTATACTTTCAAAAAAACTGCAATATATGCTATCTAATATAAAATAATTTA
>Ga0315542_1000141_pt1 | contig 39239 bp, 45 predicted proteins | sample SalMarSW160120MG_FD_202541 | JGI IMG/M metagenome (GOLD analysis project Ga0315542, IMG submission 202541) | Salt marsh sediment microbial communities from the Plum Island Ecosystem LTER, Massachusetts, United States - Salt Marsh Sediment SW1601-20 ...
ACACCTCTTTTTTCTCAAGGAACCGTAAGGTTTTTATAGCAGGAGTGGTGTCGAAATATTCTTTGGATTACTTATGCTCTCCCGTGTTTTCGTGTCTTCCATATGTTCCGTGGTTTGAGCTATATCCATCCTGCTTACCAGAACATCCAGCTCCCGGTCGCGAGGACATAGATCCCCAGGGCAAGGTTGGTGATGCCGTGGGCCACTATAGCAGCCTTCAGCTTTTTCCGGCGGACCAGCAACAGGTTGAAAAGCACCCCGGCCACAATTCCCTCTATGATTCGATGGTGTTCAAGGCCGAACAGGACCGCTACACCCACGAACGAAAACCAGGTAAAGGCGCCCAGGGGAACCGAGCGAAAATCCGGGTTGATCAGGTAGCGCATCAGGAAGGAACGCCAGAACAGCTCTTCCATGAACGGCACTACCACGGCCGCGCCCATCAAGCGTACGGCGATCAGCCCCCACGCACCCGCCCTGGACCCGCCGAGGGCATAGGGATCAAACCCTGAGTTTTGGCCGAACTGAAAAAGATAGCCGTCCGGCAAAATCCAGATGACCAGCACCAGGAGGCCGCAGAAGAAGGCCGCCATCCAGTCTCCGAGGGTGAGTCTGGGAGAGATGTCCGCTGTATATTCCCGCCGCCAGTGCCACAATATGACCCCGACCAGGATGGTCTTGGCGCCGTAGGAAAAGGGGCTTAGGGCGGGGAAAAAATAGACCGGTCCTGTCAGCATCAGGAACAGGGTAAACGGGAAGATGTATGGAAGTGACGGCCACTCCAATAAACGCTGCAACAGGTTTTGATCGATATGTTTTTCAGGTATTGATTCCATGTTTTTTCAAGAGATCGTGCAGGGTCGGGCGGCTGACCTCAAGGAGTTTGGCTGCCCGGCTGATGTTGTTTGCCGTCAGGGCCAGGGCCCGGCGGATAGCAGTCTTCTCCGCCGTTTCCCGGGCCTCTTTCAGGGTGGTCAATTTGTCTTCTTCCTCCTCCGGTGGTGTGTCTTCGAGCCCCAGGTCCACGGGGTAGATAACCCGGTCGGTCGTGCCCCCCAAGGCCCTTCGGATGCGGTTCTGGAGTTCACGGACATTGCCCGGCCAGGGATACGCGGTCAGGGCCGTGACGGCACCCGGGGAAAACGTTACCTGACCCCGCCCAAGCCTTGTTGTCTCCTCGCCCAGGAAGTGATGGGCAAGCGGCAGGATATCTTCCACCCGATCTCTCAGATCCGGGATTGCCAGCTGGATGACATTCAGCCGGTAGAAAAGGTCCTTGCGGAAGAACCCCTTTCTGACTGCATCTTCCAGGTTGCTGTTGGTGGCCGCGATGATGCGGATATCCAGGGTGATGGTCCTTGTGCCGCCGAGCCGTTCAATGGTGGCTTCCTGAAGAAAGCGGAGGATTTTTACCTGCAGGGATAAGGGCAGTTCGCCGATTTCATCCAGAAAGACGGTCCCCTTGTCGGCCTGTTCAAACTTGCCGATCGCGCGTGCATTTGCCCCGGTAAAGGCCCCTTTTTCGTGACCGAACAGCTCATTTTCCAGCAAATTTTCAGGGATCGCCCCACAGTTGATGATGACCAGGGGCCTTGAGGCCCTGTCACTCAGGTTGTGTACGGCACAAGCGGCCATCTCCTTCCCGGTTCCGCTGCTTCCCGTGATGACTACCGGGTAGTCCGTCACGCTCACCTGTCTGATAAGCTCGAAGATTTTCGTCATGGCCGGGGAGACCCCCAGCATGCCGCAAAGGGAGGCCCCCTGCCCTGCCTGTTGCTGCAGTCTGCGATTTGCCTCTTCCAGCTCGCAGATCTTGAACGTGCGCGAAAGGATAATCCCCAATATCTTCAAATCGATGGGTTTGGCGCAGAAATCCGCCGCCCCCAGGACAACGGCCCTGACCGCGATTGCCTCTTCGGCATTGCCGGTGATGACGATTACTTTGGCATGGGGGCTGAGGGAGGGTATCTCTTCTAAAAGTTCAAGGCCCTGCTTCGGGGTGTCGGGATAAGGAGGCAGGCCCAGGTCCAGGGTGACGACCGGAAAGGCGCCCGATGCGATGAGCGGCCTTGCCTGGTCCGCATCAGAGGCGATGGTGATTTCATATTCCTTGCCCAGGCCCCACCTGAGCTGTTTGGCTACAGACATTTCATCTTCAATGACAAGGAGCCTTTTTTTCATCATTCAAACCCGACAGATCAAAGGAAATTCAGCTTTATGTGGTCAGAATCTTGGCTGCGCCAACGACTCAAAAATGATGTTAGATACTGTTACCATCATACACTACCTCCGTCAACAAAGGAGATATGTGTTGTTGAAAAACCCATCGCATGGAAGTTCATTTCGGATCGTGACGGTATTTCAGAAAAAACTGAAGGCTTGGGCCTGCAGGTGGACTATGTGGGGATCATGATTGGCGATTTTATCAAACAGGGTTTTGTGCCAACGGCCTTTTGAGAGTTTAGATGTTCAGCGGTTGCTCTCTCGATGTGAGTACTGAAGCAGAGGTTTGAGGGTCGCATTTCTGCAGGGAATGGAAATGCGACCCGTCACAGGGGTTAGTTCCAGCAGGCACCGCCGCCGAACCCACCTCTATGTTGTCCGTAACCCATCATGCCCGGACCATGTCCATACCCACTCATACCCTGGCCGTAACCGGGACCGTAGCCCATCATGCCGTGGCCATAACCGGGACCGTAACCTTCGCCCCTCTCCGTGTTCGGGACAATCTTTCTGGTCTCCAGTTGAAGGCTCAAGCGCTTCTGGGACAACTTTGCCCGGAGATCATTGATTTCGTTCTGAAGGGCCTCGGCCTTGCCCGTGTCAGGATTTTCAGCGTTCATGACGCTGCCGAGTTCCCTTGACTTGTTCCAAAGATCTTTTCTCAAATCGTTTGTGTCCTTAAAAAAATTCTGCCTCAGCTGATCCAGCTTGGTTGCCTGTTCTTTGTCCAGTGTGCCATAACCGTAGCCACTATTTCCACCATACATCGGGCCATTTCCCCAGCCCATACTCCTGTGCATGCCGCCCCATCCAGGACCCCATGCGAAAACCGGGTAGGCGATTGCTGCTACCAGAAGAACTGCTCCTATAATCGTTACTGTCTTTTTCATAATACTTCCTCCTTTGTTTTCGTTTTTTTGTTTCCTGTCTCTCCAATATAGCAAGTGGTGTGCCACGCCTTTTGTTGGCACGATATCTTATTGATATTAATCATTTTTATTAGTTTTCACTTCCAGGAAGACCACTTTTTGTTCTCCAACTTTTTTCACATATGGATACTTTGTATCCGACATGCGTACCCATCCGGGAATTTTGTATCCATGGGCAAGAAAAATAGGAAATACCTGGTGCTGTGCTCCCCTCTGCTCTAACTCGGGAACCCCCATAGCCCCGTTGGAGGAAGCTGTCGCATCGGTCCATATCATTGACAACAGGAGGGCTTCCCCCCCTTGCCGTATTTTTGTTCATTGGCCATGGCAAGGCGATGCAGAAACTTGCCGAGCATACCCGGGGGCTTGACCGCCTTTCTTCCAAGATACTTCTCCGGATCCTTTTCAAAGGCATCGCGGCAGGCCTCCGCGCAGAACCAGTAACTGTGACCATCGTGTACGGCCACCAGCTTGGTTTTCCCCGGAACCACATCCATGCCGCACACCGGATCGATGGTGGCTTTCTCAATTGCCTTTGTTGAGCTTGCTAATTTTGTCATTTTCAAACTCCCTTCTCTATTTGTTTGCACCTGCCTCTTCATAAAGCAAACTGTATGCCACTTTGTGGCATGATGCGTGTAACAAGTTGTTTTTTATTTGAAACAAACTCAACTTTCCCTCTATCTTCTTGAAATAACCAATGGAATGTGGATAATAGGTATCCATGTAGTGTATCCGACTGTGAAAATAGTATCCATGCGATCGATCCATGTATCCAGGGGGCATCGCCCGGAGGCCATGCGTCCCGTTGCCTCGAACGTGTAGACCTGCCGGCCGGGGCCTTTAATCGGCTTGGTATCAATTTTGCTTAGATGAATTTCATGTCAAAAAACAGGATCAAGAAAAATGATTGGTTCCGAATACCTCCCTGGATCCTTGTGGGCTCTGCCTTCATTCTTGTGCCCATCCTGATTTTCTGGACCCATGAGAACCTCAATCGGGAAAAGAAGTTTGTCACGGAATTGATGGTGGAGAAAGGGGCCGCGCTGATCAGGAGTTTCGAGGCCGGGGCCAGGACCGGCATGATGGGGATGATGGGCATGCAGGGCATGATGGGCGGGCAAGGAGGTGGTTTTCGACTCCAAAGGCTCTTGACTGAAACCGCACAGCTTCCGGATATTGTCTATCTAATGGTTACGGACACCAAAGGCGTCATCCTCGCCCACAACGACCCGAAAAAAATCGGTGGATTCCATGGAAAAGGCCTGGATTTACAACGTATTTCACACTCAAAAACCGTCAAGTGGCGGTTAGTCGAAAATCCCGACGGATCCCGCGTTTTCGAGGTCTTTCGCCGTTTCCAACCGAGTCGGGGACGGATGCCGGGGTATCACTGGCGGATGATGTTCGGCGGGTCCCCTCCTCGAGTTTCAGATAGACCGGGCAAGGAGCCGCCTGCCGATATCATTTTTGTGGGCCTGAATATGAAACCGGTGGAGGCAAGCAGGAAGGGGGATGCCCGTCATTCAGTCATCATGGCCCTCATTCTGCTCCTGGTAGGCTTCGCCGGAATTTTCTTCCTGTTTCTTGCACAGGCCTACCGGTCCGCAAGATCCAGTCTCACGAGGATAAAGGCCTTCTCCGACAATGTCGTTGAGAATATGCCCATCGGTCTCCTTTTCATCGACGCCGATGGAAAAATCGTCTCGTTCAACCAAACCGCAGAAACACTCCTGAAGCTCTCTTCCAGTGATGTTTTGGGTCGGCATAGTGACGAGGTACTCCCATCGCAACTGGAAGGCCTGGCCTCGCAACCCAATGAAACAATGCAAATTATTGAAAAAGAAATCGATTGTCCGCTCAAAGGCGGAATGGTAATTCCCCTGGATATCATTATCTCCTCTCTCAAGGCGGACGATGGTGCGCTTTTGGGGAACCTCGTACTTTTCAGAGACCTGACGGAACTTCAGGAACTGAAGGGTGAGGTGGAGCGGAGCAGACGGCTGGCTTCATTAGGACAACTTGCCGCCGGCATTGCCCATGAGATCCGCAATCCCCTCAGTTCCATCAAGGGCTTTGCCACCTATTTCAAGGAGCGGTATCGGGAGGTTCCCGAAGACCAGGAGACGGCCGATATTATGATCCAGGAAGTGGAGCGTCTCAACAGGGTGATCGGACAGCTCCTTGAATTCGCCCACCCGGTCAGCATTGAAAGAAAGTCCATCGATGTCCTGGAACTCGTCCGGCAATCCCTGAAACTGGTGGAGGGGGATACCCTGCAAAAAGGGATACGCATTGAAATGGAGGTGATCCCTTCAGAAAGAAAAGTGGACCTGGATCCGGATAAGATGAAACAGGTTCTTCTGAATCTCTACCTGAATGCACTGGAGGCCATGGAAAGGAACGGAACCCTCACCGTTGACATCCGGGACGAAAAGTCCGGATACGTCGACATCATCATAAGCGACACAGGCGCCGGCATAAAAAAGGAAGACCTGGCCCACGTTTTCGATCCCTATTTCACGACCAAGCCCTCCGGTACGGGCCTTGGTCTTGCCATCGTCCACAAGATTATCGAATCCCACGGTGGTGAAATCCGCGTGGAAAGCAGGGAAGGAAAGGGAACCAGGGTCGTCATTTCCCTCCCTGTCCAAGGAGAGACCTGATGAACACCAAGAATGCCGTCCTGGTGGTGGATGACGATCAAAATCACCGGACCATGTTGAAGAAGCTCCTTTCCGGCTGGGGATACAACGTCTTTGAGGCCGACGATGGCTCCACCGCCATTAATAGGGTGCATGAAACCCCCTTTGATCTGATCCTTATGGACATCCGCATGGTCAAGGTTTCCGGGCTTGAGGCTCTCGGTGACATCAAGGCCTATAACCCCGCCATTCCCATCGTCATCATGACAGCCTTCTCCTCAGTTGAGACGGCCGTCGAAGCCCTCAAGAAGGGGGCCTATGATTACCTCACCAAGCCGCTGGATTTTGACGAACTGCGCCTTGCCATGGGGCGGGCCATGGAACACAGCCACCTGAAGGAGGAAAACCGTCTCCTCAAGGCCACCCTTGGACAAAGATTTGATCGCCAGAACATCATAGGCAACAGCCCGCGAATGGTCCGGCTCTTTGAAACGGTATCACAGGTGGCCCCGTCCGAGGCCACTGTACTCATCACCGGAGAATCGGGAACCGGGAAGGAATTGATCGCCGGGGCCATCCACTACAACAGCGGAAGGAAAGAGCAGCCCTTTGTCAAGGTGAACTGCGCGGCCCTGACCGAGACACTCCTCGAATCGGAGCTTTTCGGCCACGAAAAAGGTTCCTTCACAGGCGCCCATCGCCGGAAAGACGGGCAATTCAGCCTGGCGGACGGTGGGAGCCTTTTTCTGGATGAGGTCAGCGAGATGCCGCTCTCCATGCAGGTCAAGCTCCTCCGCGTGATCCAGGAAAGGGAATTCACGAGGGTGGGCGGTGAGGAGGTGATCAAGGTGGACGTGAGACTCATGGCGGCCACGAACAAGGACCTGTCGGCAGAAATCGCTGAAGGGCGCTTCCGGGAGGACCTCTTCTACCGTCTGAACGTGGTGACCCTGGATATGCCGCCCTTGCGGGAGAGAAAAGACGACATTCCTTTGCTCACCTACCATTTTCTTAAGGGATTTGCAGAGAAAAACCGCAAGACCATCAAGGGGTTCACCCCCCAGGCCATGGATCGCCTTCGGCGTTATGACTGGCCCGGCAACGTGCGCGAATTGATGAATGCCGTTGAGAGGGTGGTCGTTTTGTCACGATCCGACTATGTGGATGAACCGGATCTCCCGCCCGGGATACTGGAACAGGCGGGGGACAAGGTGGAAGAGGTGCAACCAAGCGGGCCAGTTGCCGATATGCCCCTGGAAGAAGTGGAAAAAGCGAGCATCCTGAAGACGCTGGAATCTGCCGGCGGAAACAAGAGCGAGGCGGCCAGGCGGTTGGGAATCACCCGCAGGACACTCCACAAAAAGCTCAAGAAATATGGCGTGATGCCCTAAACCCGGTATGTCCGCCTTCGGCGGCCAGGCCGGGAATGACCAAATAGCAAAACACAAATCCCAAATGAAATCTCAATCACAACACGAAAAAACCTACTGGATCCAGGGACCGCAGGACTGCTCAGCAACAGCAGTTCCCCTGTCTGCCAAGGGCGGAATTGATGACGGCCGCTGCACAACCCACACCGGCCTGGACGGTAATGGCCTCGGTCGGGCAATTTTGGGCGCAGGCGCCGCATTCCATGCAGGCGTCTTTCTTTTCAATTTGTGCGTGTCCGTCGTTCATGGCCAGGACGGCATGGGGACAGACCACGAGGCACATTCCGCATCCAACACATTTTTCCTGATCAAGCTTCAGTGTAACCACATTCTTCAAATAGATTAAGTCTTCCATATTCCCTCAAGCAACAAATCTGGACGTTATCCAAAGTCCCAGTCCGATAACCGCGGCCCCGATCTCCATGGGCACGGCCCACCGCATCTCCTTCTTGACCCCGGAAAGGGACGTGTAAGTGGATGCCCCTGTAAAATTCATCCCCAGATAGGCGGCCACGGCCGGGGCCAGCAGGCACCATCCTACCAGCTCCATGAGCCCTCCGGTCGTGTGTGACCCCGGCAAAAGAAATGCCACGAGGGAAGCGGCCGTTAAACCGCCCATCCATGTCCCCTTGAGGGCAAATGCCCGGCCCGGCAGCCAGGGCAGGAGGATCGGGGTGAGGACCGCGCCCGCGACAATGGCACTGAGAACCGCCACCGCCGCAAAGAAACCGGCATGGACGACATTATACCAGAATCCACCGGGACCGCCAAGCCCTCCCAGGAAAAGCAGCACCGGCAGGATAAGGAGGTAGATCTTCATGGCCTCCACAAGCTCCACGGGAACGAGGACCAGCCGTTCCCGGAAAGGGAATGTCTTGATCCGCATGGCAGGCGTCGCCTTCATCCCGCTGTCCAGAAAGGAAGGCAGGTCTTCCGCCCGTATGGGACCGTAAACGACCTCGAATCCGGAAAATTTCTTGACCTTGTGGGAGGCAACTCCTGGAGCGGAAAGCTGGGGCAGGATGAGCCTCCGGTGGTTGAGCACTTTGGAGAGATTGCAGAATTCCATGCGGCGCACAAGCTCCTGGGTGCCGAATGTCCCCTTGCCCGCTGCACACCACACATTGATTCCCCCCGTATTCAGGACAAGAATCCAGGCGTCCCTCCCTGGGAGGGCCCTGCGAAGCCGGTCGAAACTCATCTTGTAGTTGGCCGAGACCAAAACAGGCGAATTCTCATCAGGGGTCCCCAGGGCATAGAGTCCGGGATCCACCGTGTAATGCATCCGGCCCACATCCCACCTGGCCTTGATGGCCCCCCACCTGTCTCTGCCGCTCAGGGCTGAGGAAACACGGGGAATTTCACCTATAGCCGTTTTCAGCAGCCCTATAATAAAGGGCTGGTGGAGATCAGCAGGCCTCATCCCGTTTTCTTCCCCCGGCGGCAGTGCAACCATCGGGAAAACAACGGATTCCAGTGGCTTTTTTGATGACTTCTTCATAATATTCCTTTCCTGAAACCCACCGGTTCCGTGGAACATCCTCAAGTGGACCCGGCGTGTCCACTAACCACGGCATCTGAAGTACTTGTGTCTGAGAGCGCCCCATCCCCACATGTAGTCGGTCGCTTTCGCCTGAACCAGGAGACGAAGGTCTTCTTAAGGGGCCTTATTGAGAGTACGAGAAGAAAAAGGGCCCCAACCCACTGGGCCCACAAGGGGATAAGTTCTCTTGCCTGCCCGATCACGGCCTGTGGAGAAATGCCGAAAAGGTGGTAGATCTTATCCAGCGCCAGCCCGAATGCCAGGGCAAAAACGGCAATGGTGGCGAGATAGATAACGGTGGCCCGTTTTCCAAGGACCCCGAAGAGGACACTGAGGGAAGTGACATTGGTTGCAGGACCGGCCAGGAGGAACACCAGGGCCGCACCCGGGCTGACCCCTTTCAAAATGAGAGCCGCCGCAACAGGTGTCGATGAGGTAGCGCAGATGTAGATGGGGATGCCTATGGCCAGCATGAAAAGCATCGAATAAATACCACCGCCCAGGTATCTGTTCATGACCTCGGTTGGAACAAACACGGTAATCGCGCCGGCGAGAATCAGTCCAAGGAGAAACCAGGATGCCATGTCTTCCCACACCTCTTTCAGGGCATAATGCATACCGGCTTTCATTTTTGAGACAAACGTGTGGTGATGGGTATGCGTCTCCGGCGGACAGTCGATGCCGTCACAGCAGCCGTCAACCGTGCAGCTCAGATCGGGAATATCGATCCCCTCTGCACCACCCTTGCTGAAAAGGTTCTCTGCAACCCCGGCAACCACGGAAGTGACGAGGGCGGCCACGGGCCTGGCTATGGTCAGTATGGGATCGAGAAGCGCATAACTTACGGCAATGGAATCCACCCCGGACTCAGGGGTGGAGATGAGGAAGGCCGCAGTTGCGCCGGTATTGGCACCCTGTTTTTTCAAAGATACGGCCGCGGGCAAAACGCCGCAGGAACAGAGGGGAATCGGAATCCCCAGTAACCCGGCCTTGATGACCGACATGAACCGCCCCCTTCCGAGATGGGTCGCCACCGCGGAAGGACTTAAAAAGACCCTCAGGAGTCCGCTGACGGCCAGACCGAAGAGGATGTAAACGGAGGATTCCAGAAGCAGGCGCCACGCCTCTTCCATAATTGAAAAAAGAAAGTGCATTCGTTGCTATCTCCCATCTTGAATACCGTTTTGAAACCACAATGAACCGGATATTATTCACGTATGTGTTCGAGGCCCACTTGAAGAAGGTCGGCCACATGATCGTCGTCCAGGGAATAATAGAGTATCTGCCCGTCGCGGCGGCACCTCACCAGCGCCAGATCCCGCAACCGCCGTAACTGGTGGGATACTGCGGACTCTGTAACGCCGATAAAGGCCGCCAGGTCGCACACACACATCTCCCCGCTCCCAAGAGCTATGACGATTCTGAGTCGTGTGGGATCGCCCAGGATTTTGTAGGTCAGAGCGAGTCTTTCCACCTCCCGTTGGGGGATGCATTCCGCCCTGGCCCGATCCACACGTTCCGTGTGGACACAGCGGATGCCGCACAACTCATTTGTCTTGATTTCTTTTTCAGTCACACTGAAGCCTCTTTATATCTGAGTATATGTTCATATATAACCATTTAGGATTTCTGTCAAGTACAAAATTGTCCAAAGATTGCGGTGGCCCTAACCAAGTCCCTTATGTCATCCGCTCACTGAGGCGCATTGAGCGAGTACGGGAGGGCCTGTGCAGTCCTTTCCGGCGGGAATATATTACTCCTCTGCTTTTGTCACGGCGCAAATATTCTGCCAGGGGTCTCCGGCCAAGATATTTCCTCTCACAGTCCAAACGCGCATGGTCCGATGCGCCTGTTGGAAGCAAGATAAACCGACATTGCTCTTAAGAAACTCTGACGTCTTCGATATTCCCTTTCGGAAACGGCTCCACTGCCCCTCCCTGAGCGACGCGACGGTTTGCAGAAGGTAAGTGGCGTCAGGAATGATGAACTTGGCGGGCACCCAAATCAATGGAGGGAAGCCAGTACTAGCCTACACCCGTCTTTTGTTTTACAATGGAAGAGAGAGGGGAGTGGCGGCAGATCAAAATGACGGAAACGAAAAACAAAATCTCCGAGTTGGTCACCCTGTTTCTTAAAGGCAGGCAACCCATCGGAAAACAGGGTATCCTTTCCGTCGAAACCCAGATTAGGGCGTGGAAAAAGGCCAACCGCAAGATGAAATGGGGGATTTCAAGCGAAGCTTTCTCCAATATCGGAACAGGGCCGCCGCTCCATGCCCGGGAGAAGGAAGAAGGGTTTATCGGCCCGGTACTGTTTTACGGCTTCGGTGATGACGGTCGCGGCCATTCCGATGCGGTCCTGTCGGGCAAGCTGGCATGGGAATTTGCCCGGAAGCGGAAGAAGAAGCAGACCTGGCAGTGCGAATACATTGATTTTGACAAACCCGACATGATCCGCCTCCGCCCCGAAGCGCCCCCGAGGCCAAAGGGTTTCTATCTCGCCTGGATTCGGACGGGTGAACGCCTACTCAAACAAACGGTGTCAGAATTCCGTAAAGGACTGGCAACGGACACAGGCTTCGGACCGGAGGGCATCCAGTTCCTGGCCATCACCCACATCCATTTCCAGAATCTCATGAACGAACGGAAAATCCCTTTCATGGCCTTTGCCGACTACGATGTGGCCCCTTACGGCTTCAGCGATTTCTTTGATGCCGTCCAGATGTTCTGCAGCTTAGGGATCCTCGGTTTGGGTATAGGCAATGTGGATCGCAAGTATCCCTTCTTCGGCATCCCGACGCTTCGGTTTGAAGATCCCTGATCAGGAGAGAGATCCGGTTCAAGGGAACTCCCTGCCTCATGAAGGCCATTACCGCCCATTTTCGGGTTTAGCCAGGAAAGGGGCTTTCATTCGGCACACAAATCTGTCATTGTTCCATGGGGAAGAAATCTGTCTCATCGCCACCTGAAATGGAAATAAGAGGAGCCATTTTCAAAACGTTTCAGTTTGTTCAAGGTCAAGTCGAAGATCCCGGACTTTGAGCGGGGAAAGGCGAAGATCTTAACCACAGGAATACAGGTAGTATTCCGAGGATTAAGATTTGAGCCTGACGCAGAGATTGGGCAAAATTGGGCGTTTTGAAAATGGCTCAGAGGAGAATGATATGCCATCGTTCCAAGGTTTCAGCAAGGAAATGATCACGTTTTTCGAAGGCCTCAAGAAAAACAACAAAAAGGAATGGTTTGATGCACACAGAAAGGAATATGAGCATTTTGTGATGGATCCAGCCAGGGCCTTTGTCTTTGATATGGGCGAAAAAATCCGAACGATTGTCCCGGGCATCCAGGCCATCCCCAAGGTCAACCAAAGCCTTTTCAGGATCAACAGGGACACCCGCTTCAGCAAGGACAAAAGCCCCTACAAGACCAATCTGGGAATCTGGTTCTGGGAAGGAAATCGCAAGAGGATGGAATGCTCCGGGTTCTATTTCCATTTTGGCCAGGGGAAACTGATGCTGGGGACGGGCATGCATGTGTTCAGCCCGGAACTCCTGAAGGCCTATCGCGAGGCGGTCGTCCACAAAATCCACGGTAAGCGCCTGGCAAAAGTGGTTTCGGAAGTTTCCGGGAAGGGCTACCTCATCGGAATGAAACACTACAAGAGGGTGCCGCGCGGCCTCGATGCGGCCCACGAACGGTCTGAGTTTCTCCTGCACAATGGATTGACGGCTATGAAGGAATTGGAGATTCCCAGGGAATTTTTTTCGGACGCGATCATTGATCACGCCTTTTCAAGCTTCAGGGATATGTCGCCCATCCACGAATGGCTGAAGGACACGCTCGGGTAGGGGCATGTTTTCTATTGAACCAGTAGGATGGACAGGTCCTTCGAAAGCTGCAGAACCTTCTGGGAGACACTGCCCATGAAGAATTCTTTTAACGAAGAGATGCCCCGCCGCCCCATGACAAGAATATCCACATTCGAGTTTTCCGCCTCTGCCACGATGTCCCTGGCAACCCCTCTTTTCTGTGTGCTCGCCTTCACTTCGACTTTGTTCTCATCAAATCCCGCTCTCACGAGGGCCTCTTTTGCCTTCTTGAGAGCCACGCCGAGGGCCACCCGCTTTTCATCCTCCAATTGACAGAAGGCCTTTTGTTGTGAACTGAAATGGGGAACCAGGGTATCCGCCTCCAGGTCGCACACGGCCGCGGTATTAGGGATAACGCTGAAAAGGATGATTTCATGGTCGGGGTTGAAGGTGTCTGCCAGGAATTCAACCGCCCTGGAAGCATTCTCCGAATAGTCAAGAGCAACGAGGATTTTTTTCGCCATTTTTCTCTTCTCCGTCAGTCATTTGGATTTTCACGCATTGGGTTCCACTCTACAGCTTCTTCGCCTGCCGGTCAAGAAATAGGACCCGGCCCGTACTTTTCCCTCAGTCTCCTGGAGAGCGTCGCGATCATTTCCGGGGGTGTTTGGGGGTTTGGGGGGGTCGGGCCAATGCTGTTAACTTAAGCTCCTCAGCTTTCCATCAAGAATGAAGACCTGTTCCTTTTCGGTTATGATGGGCATAATTCCTTTTTGTTTCCAAGTCTGCTATGACACCTTCATCCGGCACGCTTCATTACGCGTCTAATAATCGTCGCTGCAACAGTGACTGCATGTCACGACGGCCGTCCAAAATGAGTAGAACATAGACGTTCTTATCCATGGCTCGGTAAATGATACGGTAAGGTTTGAAAAAAAACTCGAGGTATTCTCGAATCCCCATCTTCAGCAGTTCTTTTGGATAGACACCCCGCTCGGGGAATTCGGATAACGTGGAGAAGGTTTTCTCAATCTGTTTTAAAACATAGTCCGCTTTTCGAGATGAATCATGTAAAGCGATGTAATCATAAATCTCGTTGACATCACGTGCTGCGTCGTTGGTCAGCAAAACCGCGAACGGCATCACCGATCCTCCCGTCGTTCGCGAAGACGCTTTATCACATCCTCAGCGGGTAAAACCTTCCCTTCCTCAATCTGACGTATTGCGAGTGACAGAATTTTCAGGAGAGCAATGGTTTGCTGGGTTTGCTCGTAGCTTTCGATATCTTGTATGACCACTTTGGCTTCGCCATTCTGGGTGATGACGAGTGGCTCCTGCTGTTTGGAAAGGTTTCTTACGATTTCAGCGGCATGGGCCTTCAGGTAGCTGATGGGCCTGATCTGACTTGACAGCTTCATGAGAATAGCCTCCTTTTTCGATATGACTTAATATAGTCCATAAACAGGTCAACTGTCAAGCTTGAAAGAGGGTTGATCGGTGGTTTCCATCCATGCGGGAAAGCAACATTGTGGTCCTTTATATCAAGCCAGAAAGTGCTGTTGTCTATACATGCTGAATGCCTGTTGACCGGCAGGTTCTGCGTGATAGCGGGCGAGTTATCGCTGGGTATTGCGGGGGATCTGCAGGTCGAACGTTTGGTTCCCGAGGCGCGAAGGGCCGAAGAAACAAACGGAAGACCGGAGACCGGGCAACTCGGCATTCCCGTGGCGCGAAGCGCCACGGGAATGTACTGTTCAGCGGACGCGGCTTTTTGCGCTCCGCTGAACAGATCGTTCAGATTGTGGCTCGCTTCGCTCTCACAATCTAACCTTATTCGTTATGCGATTTTTCTCCTTAAACTCATATCTCAGCGAAAAACATTTAGGATTTATTGAATCGAAATTTCAATTGTATTTGAAGTTGCCTTGCCAATCCACAACAAATCCAACGAGGTTTCCTGAGGCGTTTTCGCAGCAGAGAATTTCCAATGCTTATCGGCGTTAGTAGTTTCGTATATGTATGTCAGCCTATATTTATTTGGTTTCAGTAATGAAAATATCCGACCCGCACAAATATATTTATCAGGAAAGCCGGAAGGCAATTTCTTGTTTTTCTTAAATTCTTTATAATTATTGCTGCCTTTACGATCGAACAAATTGCTGAAGATTAATTTGTAGTTATCATAAACGAGGGCATCCATTTTGATGTTAATTTTGTCGCTTGGTTTCAGGAAATATGTTCTCCCAGTAAATAGACCCGCCTTAGGTGACCATGAACGATAACCACCTTCATAAGAATAATTTTTTTCTTCCATATCCGTACACTGAATGTTTCCTCCAACAAAGGTATCATCAATCAAAATTCTTAATGGTGAATTTCCGCGATTGAAAAATACAACTTCGAGATGAATTTCATCTCCTATAGAATAAGACGTCTTATCTGTGAGAAGAGAGATCTGCAAGCTGCTAGCCTGGCTTGAGGATCTGAGGGCTGTAATGATTGGTTGATCCTTTTGAGCGTAGGACTCGATGGGAGAAGCAATTAGTATACCCGAAAAAAATATACAGCATAATATTGGTAGGGCATAACTATGTTTCATAAGATAGTTTCATCCTTCAAATCAGTTATGTCAAGGGTTAATCCGGGAAGGTATTCCACGACAGATGGACCGTTATCGTAACGAGTACTTGGCCCGGAGTCTTTTTGAAAGGTCTTGGATCATCGCGAAGGCCCTGTCCACGGTCTTTTCCTTGTCCGGGTTAACCAGGCAGCAGGTAGCCGGCGAGAGCAGGCTCCTGGAAAGGAGAAAATCGCGATCAATCCCTTTTTCCTCCAATACGGTCCAGATTTCTTCGAGTCGTTTTTCCAAGGAGTCAATATTTTCTTGTTCAAATGGTTCGAAATTAGTGGGAACCATGCCCCACACCAGCACCCCGCCGCGATCAAGAAATCGCTTGATGGCAGCGGCATAGCTTGAAAAAATTTCACCGTTCGTGTAAACATCCAGGGAAAGGATGTCCAGGTCCAGGCTCAGGAGAAAATCCCAGTCCGGGTTCCCGCAGAGATGTACGCCCCTTGGCCTGTCTATCATTGAAAAAAAAGACTCCATATCCGAATGAGCAGCCATGTCGTTATACCCTGACATGGCGCTGAAAAGATACTGGAGGCCGGGCTCATCCACAAACATAAAGGCGTTGTCATTCAGTTTTTTCAGCCTTTCGAGCTGGACATTGATACGCTTGGCCATGAATTCAAACAGAAACGGGCGGACCGTATCATCGAACAGGATCGGCCGATCGTCCTGATCCACGACATTAAAGCCGAAGCTTATGGGGCCTTCCAACTGACCCCGGATTGCAGGTCGGTCAGACAGGTCCAACTCCAGAAACCGGTGGTAGACCACAGAATAGGTCTCACTGATATCAAAATACTCCGGTTCCTCGAAATGGGCCATGGCCTCCTCAAGTTCCAGCATGAATTTGTCCATGGAGAACCTGAGGGTCCGGTTTTCCATGTCCAGCAGGATGCCGGGAAAGTGCTCAGAGGCTTGCACATACATGTCTTCGTAATAGCTGTACCGGGGAAGTTGGGGCCAGAATGGGATATCGGTGGACAGGGCCACTTCGAGGGCCTGATCCACGTCGGTGTGCGGCATGACCGCCATTGCTGTGGTGAGCAGATTTCCGGGGATGGGCATGGCTTCGTTGCCTCCAGTGCTTGAATGAGAGAACCGGGTATTAGAGAGTATCTTCCTATATCGGAGGAGCGATGGTCGCCAGGACCCGCATGTCCGTCCTGGCCCTTATGCCGTGGGGCTCATTGATATCGGAAATCAGGACGTCCCCCGCCCTCGCCGGCAGGGCACCATCCTTTCCCAGGAATTCACCAACCCCTTCCAGAATCACAATGCTGACCTGTCCTTCTATGTCATGGGAGTGAATAGGAAGTTCCTGGCCGGCCTTGAAATTGAAGTTCAGGATCTTGAAGTACGGGGAATCGTGGACCAGGAAACGACTCATATGGAGGTCATTTAAGTCGTTTTCGTCATAAAGATTTATTTTTTTCATGGCTCCTCTTTACGCCGGGAGTGCCGCTTTCCGCAGGACTTTCCCTTTTGTACTGATAACCACCTGTTCTAAGGGTATTTCTTTTCCCGCGGCCTCCATGGCCCTTTTGATGATCATGGGCAGACCGGAACAGCAGGGAACCTCCATGACAAGGGCTGTAATGCTCTTGATCCCGGCAGTTTTGAATATTTCTGTAAACTTGTCAATATACCCTTGAACGTCGTCAAACTTCGGGCACCCCATCATGATCACTTTGCCTTCCAGGAAATCCGTATGGAGGTTCGGATAGGCAACTGGGGTGCAGTCCGCAAGGATCAGCAGGTCCGCCCCTTTGAGAAAGGGTGCCGTAGGGGGAATGAGGTTGATCTGCACGGGCCAGTGGGTAAGCCTGGAACCCACCCGGCCGAGCGCCTCTGTTTCACCGGGGGCTTCCCCGTACTCCGCAGGTGCAAAAACGTGGATCTGGCTGGAGGGACATGCGGATGCCATGGTAAAACCCGTCTGCTTAGTGCCCTTTTCCTGCTCCTTGAGATAGACCTCGACCGCCTCCTCGTCAAAGTCATCTGCTTCACGCTCTATGACCTGGAGAGCCCCATTGGGACACTCTCCAAGGCAGGCGCCCAGTCCGTCACAATATTTTTCCGCGGCCAGACGGGCCTTTCCGTCAACTAATTGAATGGCCCCTTCTGCGCAACTGGGCACACACTGGCCACATCCGTCACACAATTCATCATCAATTTCTATTATTTTTCTCATTACTTTCATTGCTATTCCCTCATAAGTTCTTCACGGGCAATGGTCTTACCGGTTTCTGTCAAAAACGATTTTTCTATAATTTTTTCAACATGCTCAGTTTCATCCGGCTGTTCCTTTTGCTTCTCTTCCAGGTTGACGATCAGGTCCGCATCGTAGAGGCACCTGAAATTCACCGTCTCTTCCGGTCTAGGGTGGTGGTGATGGCCGATGATGTCGCAGACTTCTTCCATCAGGTCCTCCCTGGCTCCCAGTTTGATCAGTATCTCCCTGGCAATGGGTGGCCCCTCTTCCTCCTGGTACCGGGCTGCCGTACTGTTGTGTTTCCGTTCTGCTTCTTTGATCCCGATGTCGTGCAGGTAGGCGGCCACAAGGACAACAGCCAAGTTGCCCTTTTCTTCCCGCCCGATTTTTTCTGCAAATCTTGCGACCCGGGTTGCGTGACCGATCCGCTTGAAATCCTGTTTGAAATATCGCTTCATCTCTATCGCGACCCGGTCCTTGAGCAAATCTTCTTTTTGAGCGAGAAGTTCCGGAGGCAGATTTCCAATACACTGTTTCGCGTACTGGCAATAGGAGGCACACCCAAAATCCAGGTTGGGGTTCAGAAACCTGTGGCCGCACTTTGGGCATTTACGCGTGGTGTCGTCCTTGAAAAACTCCACTTCAGTCCCACACTCAGGGCATTTTTCCTCGAAGATAGCCCCCACCTTCCAGTATTGGGTGTCCTGTCCTGGACATTTCATGGTTACTCACCTTTCTTCCTAACTATCTGCCTTTGACAGGATGAAGAGGATTCCCCCATCTCCTAAGAATCATGATCTTCCTGATATCCTGTCTGAGAAAAATTTGAAACCGGAGAGGTCTCCCTGTCCCCAGTTTCAAGTCCTAAGTTTCCGGTTTCTAGTTCCCCGCCATCATTGCCTGGATATCTTCCTCAACGCTCCCGATCGGTTTGATATTGAACTTATCAACCAGGACCTTCAGCACATTCGGAGATACAAATCCGGGCAGGGTCGGTCCCAGGCGCATGCCCTTCACTCCCAGAGAAAGGAGGGCAAGCAGGACGGCCACGGCCTTTTGTTCGTACCATCCTATATCAAAAGAGATGGGAAGTTCATTAATATCTGAAAGCCCGAAGACCTCCTTCAATTTCAAGGCGATAACCGCAAGAGAGTAGGAATCATTACACTGCCCGGCATCAAGGATCCTCGGGATGCCGCCGATATCCCCCAGGTCCAGCTTGTTGTAGCGGTATTTGGCACAACCTGCCGTCAGGATAACCGTATCCTTGGGGAGTGCCTTTGCGACCTCGGTAAAATAGTCCCGAGAGGTGTGGCGACCGTCGCAACCGGCCATGACGACAAAACGTTTGATGGCCCCCGATTTCACTGCGTCAACTACCTTATCCGCCAATGCGAGCACCTGATTGTGGGCAAACCCGCCAACGATCTTGCCCGATTCGATCTCAACGGGCGGTTCGCATTTCTTTGCGATCTTAATGACTTCAGAAAAATCTTTTGTCCCGCCGTTGGCCCTGTCCGCTATATGCTTGGCGCCGGGGTATTCCACAACCCCTGTCGTGAACAGCCTGTCCAGATAGGTATTATTCTGCTTCAAAGGCACCAGGCAATTGGTCGTCAGGATAAGGGGACCATTGAAAGATTCAAACTCCTTGTTCTGCTGCCACCAGGAACTGCCATAGTTCCCGATGAAATGGTCATATTTCTTGAATGCAGGGTAATAGTTGGCAGGGAGCATTTCACCGTGGGTATACACGTCTACACCGGTCCCATCCGTCTGTTTCAGGAGTTCTTCCATATCCTTCAGATCATGGCCGCTGATGAGAATACCGGGGTTGGTACCCACACCGATGTTGACTTCGGTGATCTCGGGATGTCCATAGGAGGACGTATTCGCCTCATCAAGCAGCGCCATGGTGGTCACCGCCATCTCCCCTGCCTTCATAACCATGCCAACCATTTCATCCACAGAGAGATCTTTGGTGGTTGATGCGAGCGCTTCCATCAGGAATGCATAGATTTCATCTTTTTCAAAACCCAGAATGGCCGCATGGTCAGCATAGGCGGAAATCCCTCTGCACCCGATGATCAGAAACCATCTCAAGGATCGAACATCTTCGTCTTCCGTGGCGAGGACTCCGACCTCTTTTGCCTTTGCACGGAATGCCGATTCGTCGTCTGCGAACCAGACTGCGGCATCGTGCAGGCCTTCTGAGAAATCTTTCCCGTTCTTTTCTTTGTAGGTGGAGAGAAATTTGGTCTTCAGCTCAGCCCGAACCTTTAACGCACTTCTGATATGATCAAAAAACCATTCTTCACTCCAGTTTGCATTCGTGATGGTGGCAAAAAGCCCCTGAGCCACGAAGAGCCCTGCCTTCCTGTCCACCATTCCCAGTTGGTTCAACTTCTCCCCGTAGATGGAGATTCCCTTAAGGGCATAAGTCAAGAGGTCTTGGAGGCCCGCCAATTCTTCCGGCTTTCCACAAACGCCCCGAACATTACAACCTGTATTTTTGGCCGTCTCCTGACATTGAAAACAAAACATGATTATTCCTCCCTGTGTTAGATCTGTGTTTATTCTTGAGAGATTCGGACTTGAATCTCCTGCCTCTATTTTGATCTCATCATACGCCTTGCAATCGCTCAAGACATTGACATAAGTCAAGAGTCCCTATTTTTTTTCGATTTTCATGAAAAAATTCATCCATTCCCACCCGTTCCAAGAGCACTCCCAGGCGCTCTCCATGTTTACTTCGTTCCTGATAGCTGTCAAGACAGCGAGCAACGATTCCGGTGACATCCTCCGTTTTATGGATACCGGGAATTTCCTCCCCTAGTCTTGGATGCCGGCCAAGTTTGCCGCCAAGGATCACCCGGTAACCACTCGAGGCTTCCAGAAGCGTTCCGGTCGGGCAGGCACGAACGCAGGCACCGCAACTCACGCACCGCTCTTCGGAAATAACAGGGCCATCCCCATCCACGGATATCGCCGATTCTTTGCACACCTCAACACACGCCCCACATTCGCTGCAGGGTTCTTCAACCACCCAGGGTTTCGCCGCACCGATCAGGCCGATGTCCACGATCTGGGGTCGGGAACAGGCATTTGGGCAATCCGAGATGGAGATGCGGAACTCATGATGGAACTTCAAAGGGCCTTTGACCCTTTTTTCCAGGAATCCCTTCATATCCTTGGACGCCAGGAGCTTTTCCAGATCCTCTGCCATCCCGTCCGATTTCACCGCCCGATTCGGGCAAGCCCCCGGGCCGAAGCACGTCTCCACCTGAAACCCCTTGACCTCATCTTCCATACGTTCAAGGAAGCGCTTCTTGCAGGCCTTCACATGGTGGACGGCCACGAGATCATCGCCCCTCCTCTCTGCCTCATCTTCCACCCTCGCCTTCACCCGCTTTCGGACGAAAAAGGGAACCCGCTTCAGGGCGTCCTTGGCCTCTTTGTTCCACTGCATTTCCAATCTTGCTGCCTCCCCTGAGTATTTATTTGCAATATAACCATTCCTGGCAACAATGCTTTGACTTAGGTCAAATAGGGATGATAACCTGTATAAAAAGGATTCAACCATGGAGAAAAAGGCCGTCGAAATCATCGCTAAGTCCCTTCTTTTCAGAGGGCTGCCCCAAGAAGAAGTGGGGCGAATCGCACAGCTCGCCGTGGGCAAGCAATACGAAAAGGGACAAACCATTTTCCAGGAAGGAGATGACGGCAACGGCTTTTATGTCATCGGTGACGGGCTGGTAAAGATCTTCAAGATGTCCATGGACGGAAAGGAGCAGATTCTCCACATCCTGGGTCCGGGGGAACCCTTCGGCGAAGTGCCCGTCTTTTCGGGTCAGCGGTTCCCGGCAAATGCCGAAACGCTCATTGACAGCCGTTTGCTTTTTTTCCCCAGACCCGCCTTCGTCACCCTCATCAGCGACAACCCTTCCCTGGCCTTGAACATGCTGGCGGTCCTTGCCATGCGGCTCCGACAATTCACAACCCAGATCGAAAACCTTTCCCTGAAAGAGGTCCCGGCGAGGCTTGCCGCCTATCTGCTCTACCTGGCCCGGGAACAGGAAGAGAAAAATTCGGTGAGATTGAGCATTTCCAAGGGGCAGCTGGCCAGCCTCCTGGGCACGGTCCCTGAAACCCTGTCCAGGGTTTTTTCAAAGATGAACAACCAGGGCCTCATAGAAGTGGATGATCGCCATATCCGTTTTCTCGATCGTGATAGGCTGGAGGAACTGGCGGAATATGGGAAAAACGGGGTGTGAGTTTTCGGAAAATTGTTTAAGACGGGCTGGCTATTCCAAGAGGATAACTTATGAAAGGACATGATGACAACCATTCCCCGTATGACGATAATGTTTTGAACGAAAATCTGCAGGCCTATAGCGAAGACGGTGTAGACCTGACTCTCATCCGATGGATGCTTTCCATGACACCAGCTGAACGCCTTCAGACATTACAGCAAAACATAGCGTCAATAGGGAGATTGCGTGATATCAACTCCGATTCCTGATTTTCTTGCGATCCTCAGGACCCTTACTGAATACAAGGTTGATTTTATAATCGTCGGGGGTGTTTGCGCTGTTCTTCACGGCGCACCAGTATCCACTTTTGATCTGGACCTGGTCCATTCTCGAGATCCCGGGAACATTGATGGCCTCATGTCAGCGCTCCAATCCCTTGATGCCTATTTCCGCGGACAAGGCAGTAGAATCATTCGGCCTACCCCCAGGCACCTGTCTTCACCCGGTCACCAACTTCTTTTGACTCGAGCAGGGCCTCTGGACCTGCTTGGTATGATCGGCAAGGGAAGGGACTACAAAAAGCTTCTGAAAAGCTCTGTTGAAGTGCACCTTTCGGAAAATCTGAAAGTTCGTACGCTAAGGCTCGGCACACTGATTGACATCAAAGAGGAAACCGCTCGCGATAGAGACAAGGCCATGCTGCCTATTCTTCGTCGCACCCTCGAGGAAAAATCAAAAATGTGAAAGATTAGAAGGAAAAAGCTGAAATATTCATTGCAAAAGGAGAAAAAAATGAAAAACTGGGAGTGGTAAACGCCCTTTATCCCATGCCGACCACCCTGGTGGGGTCAACGGTCATCGGCAAAGGGATAAACAGTTTATGGATCATCAGATATTCTGTTGACCCGAAACCCCGGTTATCTTATGATTACTCAAACCACAAGATGAACAGGGCATCCTTTATCAGCACATTGGAGGTGAAAAATGAGGCGCAGTGGTTCCGCATTTCTAGGTGTTTTTTTCGGGGTTGTTATGCTGTTCGCTCCGGTCCAAGGGGTCTGCAGCGACGAGATGCCGATTCCCTATCCAGACGTGCCCCGTATCCCTGCGAAACAGTGCCTCAAGCGACTGGGAAACGTTCCTCCGCCCATTGTTATAGATGTGCGACTCGATTCACAGTTCAGGGAAAGTCTTCAGAAAATCCCGGGTGCTGTGCATGAGGACCCGGAAAAGGTCCAGTCATGGGCGCATAAGTATAAAAAAGACAGCAACATCCTTCTTTACTGAGCATGACCGGCTGAGGCCACGAGTGCCCGGGTGGCACAACAATTAAAGAAACTCGGTTTTACAAACGTGTGTGTTATTGCAGGTGGATATAACGATTGGGTGAAGCTGAAGCTCCCCCTTGAGAAAAAATGGAATATCAAGAAGGAATGCGTCACCTGCCATGAAAGCGTTACACCCGGTATTGTCTCCGACTGGAGGCTCAGCAAGCACAGCAAAAACGAGGTGACCTGTTCCGTCTGCCACGGCGACTATCACTCATCCGATGAAGACATCGAAAAAGCGCGGCCCGTGACTCCGGACAGGTGCATTTTATGTCACCAGGTGCAGGGAGACCAGTTCAAGGCGGGAAAGCACGCGCAGGCCTGGCGTGCTATGAAGGCCCTGCCCGCGGCCCACTGGAAGTCCATGAGTTCCCTTGAAGGCCTGAAAGATTGTGAGAGCTGCCACAGGATCGGCATTAAATCAACGAGAGATATGAGGGAGTTGCTGAAGAAAAGCGCCGGTTTCGGCATGGCCTCCTGTGATGTCTGCCACACGCGACATACCTTTTTCAAAAAAGAGGCTCAGCAGCCCCAGGCATGCCAGACCTGCCACAACGGCGGCGACCATCCGCAATGGGAGATGTATTCCGGATCCAAACACGGAGTGAGACAAGGGCTCAAGCAAATGGGGATTCTTCCCCAATCGACCTCCGCGCCCACCTGCCAGACCTGCCACATGGAGAAAGGCAATCATGAGGTGCAAACAGCGTGGGGGTTCCTGGCCGTACGGTTGGAGATGAACGGTGATAAAGAATGGGTTGCGGCATCTAAGACGATTCTGCAAGCCCTGAGGTTAGTTGATCCTGACGGGAAGCCCACTCCCAGGATGACGGTCATGAAGAGAATAGAGGTGTTCCGCCAGACCGACGCTGGCTGGAAAGAGGAACGAAAAAAGATGCTGGTGACATGCACTCAATGTCATTCTGTCACCTTTGCAGAGGGAGAACTCAAGAAGGGAGATCGGATGATCCGTAAGACCGATCTCCTCATGGCCGAGGCCATTCGTGCTGTTGCCTCTCTTTATGAAGACGGTATTCTGGAGAGGCCGAAAGGATATGCCCAACCATTTCCCGATTTCATGGCTCCTTTAAAAGGGCCAAAAAGCATCGAGCTCAAACTCTGGCGCATGTTCGGAGAATACCGCATGCTGGCATTCCAGGGGGTTTTTCATGCCAACCCATCCTATGCCTTCTGGCATGGGTTGGGTCAAATGGAACAGACGCTGTCTGAGATCAAGGAAATGGCCGTCCAACTGCGCAAAAATGCCGGCAATGATGCTGGAACGGGGTGAGGAAATTTTAGGGCCTTTTTGGGTTGTGCTTTGCGGTGCAGAAAAACATGATGACTTCGTAAAAAGCTGGTTTATGCCATTTTCGGCAACCTATCGGGAACGAAGAGGAGCCGAACCTGACAATCTTTTTCAGATCCGTTTCCTTAGATCCGGGTGAAAAAGCGACTTCGTTAGAAGTCATCATCGTGCCCATTGATTTGTAAGGAAAACAAAAATCACACTTTACGGTTCCATCAAACATGAGACGCTTGGAAGGAGAATAGAATGGGAAAAAGAGCTTTTTTTGGAATGGTGGTACTTTTTCTGGCTGCGATGTTCATTTCCGGAGGGATCTCCCAAGCCGGAGATGTGAAGAGGATGTCCAAGGAATCCCTGAAGAATGCACTGAGCAATCCGGATGTAATCGTGGTGGATGTCCGTCTCCCCAAAGACTGGGATGCGAGCGAATTGCAGATCAAGGGGGCCGTAAGGGAAGACCCGTCTCACGTAAAAGACTGGATGACAAAATATCCGAAGGACAAGACACTGGTCTTTTACTGCGCCTGACCCAGCGAATATACGAGTGCCCGTGTGGCACAGGAGTTCATCAAGGCGGGATATCCCAAGGTTTTTGTACTGAAGGGGGGGTGGAAGGCCTGGTACAAGGCAGGTTATCCCACAGAAAAGAAGTGACGCAATAAAGTCTTGATGACCTCGTAACGAGCCGATTTATGCCCCAAACGGCAGCCTACGAGGAACGAAGTGGGAGCAAACCTGACACCCTTTTTCAGGCTCTTCTTCTGAGTTCCGGTGAATAAGACGACTTCATGCCCATAGACGGATTTCTTGAGATTCCATCAAGTTTTTAACAAGGAGAACAGGATGAACGTATTGAATTGGAAGGAAGCCGATGAAATCAGTATCAAGAAATTCCCTTACAGGGGGAAGATGTATGACGTGAAGGGTATCAGTGTGCGCTGGCTGTCAAAGAGCGGAGAAGGTGACTCCGGACAGCCCGAATACGGGCTGAGACACTTTACCGCGGAACCTGGAGGCGAAATCCCCGTACATAACCATTTTTATCATCAGACCATGTACATACTCACAGGCCAATTTGAATGCTGGCTTTTTGATCGTGAAACCAACGAACTGATCGAGAAATGGACCTGCGGTCCCGGCGATGCCATCTATGTCCCGAGCATGGAACCCCATGGCATGAAGAACCTGAGTGAAACCGATCCCGCCACTTTTCTCTGCTGCATCTGCAATGTGTATGAAGAGGATGTGGTGTAACGTTTTCCCCTAACACCAAAAACCTGCCAAACTTCAAGAAGGAAAGGAGAAAATCATGAGTGAAACTGAAAAGGATCTTCTGGCGGCCTTTGCCGGAGAATCCCAGGCCAACCGAAAATATCTGGCCTTTGCCAAGAAAGCCGAGCAGGAAGGCCATTCCCAGGTCGCCAAGCTTTTCCGGGCGGCGGCAGAAGCCGAGACGGTCCACGCCCATGCCCACCTGAGGGCCCTCAAAGGGGTCAAAGGAACAGCGGAGAACCTTCAGGAGGCCATAGCCGGAGAAACCCATGAATTCAAAGAGATGTATCCGGCCATGATTGAAACGTCCAGAAAAGAGAGGAACAAGGCGGCGGAGCGGTCTTTTGCTTACGCAAATGCTGTGGAAAAGGTCCATGCGGGCCTGTATCAAAAGGCCCTGGACAGCCTGGAAAACCTGCCGGAAACAGACTACTATGTCTGCTCCGTATGTGGGTACACGTGCGAGATGGAGGCCCCGGAGACGTGCCCGGTCTGTGGCGCCAAATCCAAAGCCTTCTTCAAAGTGGATTAGATCAATTGGGGGGGAGCCGGTCTGGAAAAAATGCCCCCCTACCCTTCATCGGTCCAGTCCAGGATGACCTTTCCTGATCGGCCCGAACGCATGGCCTCGAAGGCCTTGTCATAGTCTGAATAAGGGAATCGGTGGGTAATGACGGGGCTGATATCCAGGCCCGACTGCAGCATCACGGTCATCTTGTACCAGGTCTCGTACATCTCGCGGCCGTAGATGCCCTTTATGGTCAGCCCGTTGAAGACAACCAGATCCCAGTCTATGGCCGTATTACCGGGCAAGATCCCCAGGAGCGCGATTTTCCCGCCATGACACATATTGGGGAGCATCTCTCTCAAGGCCGCAGGACTCCCGGACATCTCCATCCCCACGTCAAAGCCTTCTTTCATGCCGAGCCTCTTCTGGACGTCTGCAAGGTTTTCCTTACTTACATCCAGTGTCAGGGTCGCCCCCATCTTTTCGGCCAGGTTCAACCGGTAGGGGTTGACATCGGTCACCACGACGTATCGCGCACCGGCATGCCTGGCGATGGCCGCCGCCATACAGCCGATGGGGCCGGCGCCGGTAATCAGGACATCCTCTCCCAGGACATCAAAGGAGAGTGCCGTATGCGTGGCATTACCCAGGGGATCGAAACAGGCCAGGACTTCCATGGGTATATTCGCATCACAATACCAGACATTGGTCACCGGAATACTCAGGTACTCGGCAAAGGCGCCGGGTCTGTTGACGCCGACACCGCTGGTCTTCATACAGAGATGTCTGCGGCCTGCCAGGCAGTTGCGGCAATGCCCGCAGACGACGTGACCTTCGCCTGAGACGATGTCACCAGGTTTGAAATCGTGGACATTGCTGCCTATCTCCGCAATGGACCCCACAAACTCGTGGCCCACCTGCATGGGGACCGGAATGGTCTTTTGGGCCCAGTCGTCCCACTCGAAAATATGGATATCCGTCCCGCAGATGGCTGTCTTGTGAATTTTTATGAGGACATCGTTGATTCCCGTTTCTGGAACGGGGACATCCTCGAGCCAGATCCCCGGAGAAGCCTTGGACTTTACAAGTGCCTTCATTCTATCACACCCAATTCCCGCCCCACCTTGGCAAATTTTTCCAGCGCAAAACCCAGGTCTTCATCCGTGTGAGCGGCTGAAAGCTGTACCCGGATGCGTGCTTCGCCTTTGGGGACCACCGGGTAAAAGAAGCCCACCACGTAGACCCCTTCCTCAAGGAGTCTCGCAGCCATCTCCTGCGCCAGCCCGGCATCTCCCAGCATGATGGGGACAATGGGATGCGTGCCGGGCTTGATGGTGAAGCCCGCCCTGGAAATTCCTTCCCTGAAGAACCTCGTGTTGGCCTCGAGCTTCTCCTTGGCCGTCCGGGAAACCTTGAGCAGGTCGATGGTCTTGAGGGCCGCCGAGACCACGGGAGGCGGCACAGAATTTGAAAAGAGGTAAGGCCGGGAACGCTGTCGAAGCATGTCAATCATCTGTTTGCGGCCTGTCGTGAAGCCGCCGGATGCGCCGCCAAGGGCCTTGCCGAGGGTCGATGTGATGAGATCAACCCGTTCCTGAACACCCAACAATTCCGCCGTGCCTCGCCCTGTTGGCCCAACGAAACCGGTGGCATGGCTGTCATCCACCATGACCAGCGAATCGTATGTCTCCGCCAGGTCGCAGATATCTCCCAGTTTGGCAATATCTCCGTCCATGCTGAATACGCCGTCGGTGGCGATCATCCTGATCTGAGCTTCTCCGCTTTCTTTGAGACAATTTTCCAGGGATTTCATGTCACCATGATTGTAGCGATACCGGGCGGCCTTGCACAACCGGACACCGTCGATAATAGAGGCATGGTTCAAGGCGTCTGAAATAACCGCGTCTTTTTCTCCCAGCAGCGTTTCAAAAAGCCCGCCATTGGCGTCAAAACAAGAAGAGTAAAGGATGGTGTCATCCGTCCCGAAAAAACCACTGATCTTATGCTCCAGCTCCACATGTATGTCCTGTGTGCCGCAGATGAAGCGCACGGACGCCATCCCGAATCCCCGCGTGTCAAGGCCATCCTTCACCGCCTGAATGATTTCAGGATTATTGGCAAGGCCGAGATAGTTATTGGCGCACATGTTCAGGACCTCTTTTTCACCCACACTGATCCGGGCCTCCTGGGCAGAGGTGATGTGGCGCTCTTTCTTGTAAAGCCCTGAACCGGAAATCTCCTTCAGTTCCTCCTCCAGCTTCTCACGAATCCTTCCATACATGATGGCCTCCTGCGATGAGAACAGCGAATGTTTTCACAACCCTTCCATGCTAATGACCAAATAGAATAAGGAACTGGACTATAATGACCCCTGTCGTCACCGGGTCCAATAGGTTTTGTCATTTTGGCATTTGATCGATTCCGGCGCCTCCATCAGGTTTTCACCCGATCGCATCCCTTTTCAGGATATCGTAATAGGTCACTATCTTGTCCACATAGCGAACAGCCTCTCTTCCCCGGCAATAACCGCTTCTGGTTTTTTTGTAATATTTACGATGACTGAGAAGGGGCAGAATCTTTCTCAAAACAGCCCAACTGTGGGGGTCATGTCCTTTCTGCTTTGCGATGATCTGGGCGTCCTGCACATGCTGGTAACCCACGTTATAACTGGCAAGTGCCAGGTACAGCCTGTCGGGTTTCCCGACATTTCCGAATTTGTCATAAGACTTTTTAAGATATTTGACGCCGCCCAGGATACTCTGCTCCGGATCAAGACGGCTCTCAATTCCCATTTCCCTGGCCGTATCCAAGGTCATTTGCATGAGCCCCCTCACGCCCGTATAGCTTGTGGCATTAGGATTGAAGTGGGATTCCTGATAGATCATGGCAACAATCAAGCGCCAGTCAAATCCGTATTGCTTCGCGGTTTCCTGAATGGTTTCTTTGTACTTGGGCAGCCGTCCCTCAACCCGCCTATAATACCGTTTCAGATCCACATAATCAAAGGAATCCACGTTGGCAAAGTACCTGGCATAGATCTTGTCAAAGGTGCCGTCTTCATCTATTTTTTCAAAAAAATCATTGATGCGTTTCAGGAGTCTGCTTTCTCCTTTTCTGACGGCCCATCCCAGTGCCAAAGGTTGTCCAAGAGGAAAGGCAATCTTTGCGTCAGGATAATAGCGACGATTGAGGAGGGCGATATGCGAGTCAGCGACGGTGGCTTTGATCTCCTTCTCCGCCACCATTCTGATCAATTCCTCCGTGGGCATATCATCATAAAGCCTGATCTTGACATTCACACCTTCGGATTTGAGTTTATTGAGAAGCTCTTCATAGGTCGTCCCGCGTCGTACATGGATCTCCTCGCCCGCCAGGTCCTCAATCGTCTTCGTATCATTATCCTCTTTCTGGAGGATGACGTATTGCTGTACAGGAAGGTAATCGTCAGAAAAATCCACCCTCTTCGACCGGGAGGGCGTAATGCTCATGCCGGCAGCGACAAAATCCCCCTCCCCTTTTTCCAGGCCTTCGATGAGCCCCTCCCATGTGGGGGTCACGACCTTCAGGTCCACGTTCAGATAATGGCTGAATGCCTTGGCCAGATCGTACTCGAATCCCATAGGCGCTCCCCTGTAGACGTAGTAGCAGTGGGCATTGTTCCTGGTAAGAACGGTAATCCTTCCGGACTCCATAATGTTCTGAAGTGCATCTTTCTTGCCGGCGGAAACAAAGGAAAGGGAAGCGAGGACAAGGATAACCAGGAGTGCCGGGCGAATCCATCCGCCGATTCTCGTCTTGTTCTTTATGGAAGGCTTCATGTCAATCGGTCTCTACACCAGAAATCCGTGATGTTTTTCCTGTCCCGGAGTGCACATCGTCAGGATGATCGTCATTTACGGGCAAAACCCCATGAAAAGGAGAGCCCAAAGACTTCGGCTCCACCTATGCGAACTGCCGCAAGAAAGGCGGTGGCACACCACTTTTTCATGCCTGCCCTGCTTATCAGCTCGTTGTAGAATTTTTCGTCCACCCTCTTTCGCTCCACCTGATTCCCCAATTCCCCATAACCGTAAGCGAGGTCATGTGGGAGGCAGCAATGGTAAGTGATATCCTCCCATTTGCATCCCGTGAAGAGGCCCATGAGTTCGTCAGGCAGGCCTGAACATCCATCGAATTGCCAATCTTTGTAGCCTTCGGGGTTGTTTTCGATGCGGTCCACCAGGTAGTCCAGGTTGAAATATCGGCACAATCCCAAACCATCTTGAGTGGTAACCCAATCGCCGATTTCGGGCAGCTTCATTTTGCTCCTTTTTTCAATAGCCTTTCAGCATATCCATGACCATGGCCAGGTGTGCCTTGGCGGCCAACTGGAATTGGTACCAGTGCGTGGTTTCAAAGTCCTGATCGGCGGTAAGGACCTCCCCTTCCCGGTCTTGAATGGCCTCTTCGATCCACAAATCTTTCCGGTAGTAGAGGTCCGGTTGGTTCAGATATTCTCTCACGCTGATGATCCTGGTGTCGTAGTCTTCAGAATTGATGATCTTACGAAAGTCTTTTTCTACATGGGTCCAGTACATGTCACCTTTTCGCGCCTTTCTCAATTCCTGAAAAATACGTTTGCAGGCCTGGTAGGCCAATTTTCGGTTGATCGTCCGCCTCTCGGGTTTATCAAAGCGGTAGTCGTTCCAGACAGCGGATATTTCGTCCGGCAGGTGACCCACATCGGCGTGTCCGATATTCGGAACCAAGGCGCGAAACGGGTTGCGCCAGTTGAACATGGAATTCCAATCTTCCTCATATCCTGTAAAATTCTGATGGGACCATGTATCGGAATAGGTGTGCAGGGCGATGCCGATCCGATAAGGGTTCTCTGTGGCGAGGGCCTTTCTCAATAATTTTCTGGCATTTGTGGAATCAGGGGTTGTGCTGTACCTGTTGTGCTCGCCGTCTATTGGCTGGTTATCGTCGCCGGGCAGAAAATGAAAAGGAACATAGACAAACTTTTGAATCTCGTAGACAAGAGACTTGACAGACATGGACTGGGTCATGATGGGTCTGAAGAACCCGTAGTTCACTTTTATGCCGAAGGGAAACTGGGGTGGGCCGTGTTTTCTAGGATACTGGCTTTCGTTGTTGTCGTCCACATACTGGGAGGCATAGGCAATAACCGCTGAATCCGCGTGGCCAAATCCCGCCTTGTTGGCCAGGGCATAGGTCACATAGAAGTGAAAATCCTTTTCCATCTGGAACTCCTTCATAAGGTGGACGGATACCAAGTCAAGGGCCCCGCAGGAAAACCTCCGGGACGGGGGATGGAATCGGAAAAAATGGCCGTATAATCGTAGGATAGGACTGTACGGCTGTCAAGGGTAATCAGGCGGCAACCTCCTGAGCCTCAGGAGGTTAATGGGGTTAACAGGCCAAGGGACAGCACTCTTGGGGGCCTCAGGGACGTTCAGTTGTTTCATCCTGAACAGCCGCGTTTTGATGGAGGAGGCCCGTTCGTCTTTGAGAAGATGGTGGACCGTGCTTATGAAGAGGTCCCTGGGAAAAATACCCTTTATCATGGGAAGTCCGACCTTCCTCAGACCGTCACGGATGATGGTGGTACAGTTCCGGGTGAAGAGGTTAAAGCCGGGGTATTTCCCCGGGTTTCCCGGATCGCAGGGTGTGTTCAAGATGCACTCCATTTCGTGGTGATAGAAACGGGACAGGCGATCCGCGGGAAGACCTTCCACCTGCAGGACATGCACACTTCGCATAAACAGACGGCCGAATTTGTCAAGATAGGCCCTTCCGTCTTCAGCCACGTGATACCTGCCCAGCAGAGGATGGGGGGCAAATTCCCCCAGGGCCGGTCTGTAAAAGTATTCTTCGGGGGTCATGACCTCGTTTTCGTTGATGAGATGGGAAAAATTGAAGACCTCGCCATTCACGTTGATGGCGATGTGGCCCAGCAGGGACGCGGGGTATTTCCTGAGTCTCTCATTGTAGTAGAGGGCCACATGGGGCCTCTCCACCGGCTCCTCGTCCGGCCACATGATGACCATCGGCCTCCCGGTTTCATAATCTCCCTGGGGAAGGTGCCTGGCACGGACCCTTCGGCCCAGCCAATGCTTAACGTATCCTGCCCATATTGGTTCAGAATCAAGATAGCGGCGCCCATCTGCCCCCAGGAGAAATGTCTGCCCGTTTTCCGATATCAACCTGCCTTTCACGACTTCTTCAGCCATTCGAAAGCCCATTTGTTCCCATTTCCCCTGAGTCCCACCTGCGCAGCTCGGCTCCGTTCTCCGTTTTCGGTTCCTGTATGGGCGGCACCAAAAGAAGACGCACAATTTTTCCTTTGACATTCTACTAAGTTAGTTTTATTGAATGTAAGTTAGTATTATTGAATGCGCGAGCATACCATCATCTCGATATCCTCTTCAAGGACAAAACAATGGCGATACCCCTCGCACATCCGCCACCTTTCCTATAAAAAAATGTTCTTTGGTTTTCTGCTTTTTCAGATATCATCTTACACGTATTGCCACTTACAACTTGACTGGAACAAACCGCCGAACCGTTTTTCACCACAAAATTTCAAGGACGGGGACTCAACATGGCAACGGTTTATGGTATTGTGAAGCATCATGGCGGCTACATCTATGTGGACTCCGAGCCCGGAAAGGGCACGCGGGTTCGCATGTGTCTCCCGGCCCTGGAGACCCAAGAAGCTCAAGTGAAGGAATCCCGGGCGAACAGCCGATAACCTGAGAACCCGCCCCTGAAGAACCGGCACGCGGGTTAAGGAGATGGAATGAAATGATCAGCCAGGAGGACAAAACCATATTGATTAGAGGGGGTGGAGACCTGGCATCAGGCGTTGCATGGCGGCTCCACCACTGCGGATTCAGGGTCTTGGTGACCGAGATTGAAAAACCCATGGCGGTCCGCAGGAAAGTCTCCTTTTGTGAAGCGGTCTACGACGGGATGGCCTTGGTGGAAGACGTAACGGCCGTCCTGGTGGAAAAACCTGTCGAGGCCCGGCAGATCTGGGACCAGGGAAAAATTCCGGTGATGGTGGACCCCCTGTGCCAATGCCGGGAGGCGTTCGCCCCTCCCGTGCTGATAGACGCCATTCTCGCCAAGAAAAACCTGGGGACATCCATCCATGATGCCCCCCTGGTCATCGCCCTGGGCCCCGGCTTCGAAGCGGGAGTGGATGCCCACTACGTCGTGGAAACCAACCGGGGCCACCGGCTGGGGCGGCTGCTCTCATCCGGAAAGGCCGAGCCCAACACGGGCGTCCCGGGAAAAGTGATGGGCCACTCTTCCGCGAGGGTCCTCCGTTCCCCGGTGGATGGACCCTGGCAAAATCGCCTGGACATAGGAGATATTGTCCGAAAGGGAGAATGCGTTGGTACGGTGAATGACCTGGAGGTCAAGGCCGCTATTGACGGTATACTGCGTGGCTCGATCCATCCCGGAATAGACGTCACCAAAGGGCTCAAGATCGGAGATATCGATCCCCGCCCCGTCAGGGAAAACTGCTTCACCATTTCTGAAAAGGCCCTCGCCATCGCGGGCGGGGTGCTGGAGGGGATATTGAGAAAATACGGGTGACCGGATTGAGCATAACCCGTTTTTTTCACCGATCTTCCCCTCCCCTCAAAATTTCCGTTTTCTATACCTCGATGGAGGGTAATCCGAGCCCCTTTCTCTTTTGCTCGATATGACGTCGGATGAGGAGAGCCGCCTTCTCCGGATCGGGTTCCACGGCGAAACAGGCGCCCACGGCATCGTTGAGGCCTGCCGTCGCCATATTCACCACATTGGCGCTTCCCGTTATGGGTGGCGTCGGCCCAAGCACGGTGAAGATCCCGGAGGCGACCACGTAGACCCCGATGGAAATGGCTTTTTCGGAATACCACTCGGGCGCCGCGCCTGCCAGGGGCAGATCACTGATATCCGTCCCCAGGGTATTGGCAAGGGCGGCGGCCAGGACCAGGATGCGGACATTATCCACGCAGCTCCCCATATGCAGGACCGGCGGAATCCCCAGGGCGCCACACACCTCCTTGAGACCGGGCCCGGCAAACTGGATGGCCTCCGGCACCTTCAGGCCGGCCTTTGCATTCGCTATGCCGGCACATCCCGTGTCCAGGACCAGGATATCATTCTCAATGAGCCTTTTCGTCAGGGTGACGTGCCCGTAGTCATGCTTGATCTTGGGGTTGTTGCATCCCACGATGCCTGCGGCCCCCCTGATCTTTCCCGCCTTCAGGGCCCCTATCAGGGGATCAGGCGTTCCGCCAAGAGCGGCTAGAATCGCCTCTACTGAAAACCCCGACATGCACTTGACCGGCTCAACCGGGATATAGACCCTGTCAAGGTTCCGGTTCTCAAAATTTTCCACCGCTCTCCGGACCAGATCCCGGGCCAGTTCTCTGGCATTTTCAGGATGGAATTCGTTATGCTCCATTTCGGGAAATTTGGCCTTGTCACTGGTTGATATCATCAGGGTATGGAAGCACTTTGCTACATGCCCCAGAGAAGGCATGATACACTGGTAGTCCACAAGCATCATCTCAACCGCGCCGGTCACGAGAACCAGTTCCGTCATGAGATGGTTGCCGGCTATGGGAACGCCATGGCGCATAAGCAATTCACTCCCGGTGCAGCACACGCCCGTCAGATTGATCCCTTTTGCGCCTTTTCCCTTGGCGAGTTGGATCAGGTCTTCGTCCTCGGTTGCCTGGAGGATCATTTCCGAGACCACCGGGTTGTGTCCGTGCACAATGACGTTAACCTGGTCTTCTTTCAAGACCCCCATGTTGACGGTGGAAATGACGGGCTTGGGAGTGCCAAACAGAATATCAGAGACCTCCGTCGCGATGAGGGACCCTCCCCATCCATCGGACAGCGCATTTCGCAAGCCATGAAGCAGGATATTCAGCCAGTCATTGTCCACCCCCATGTGGGTCCGGTGCATCATCTCGGACGTCTCGCGATCAATGCCTCTGGGCGTGATCCCCAGTTTTTCCCATGTATCCAAACGCTTTTTTGGCACCCTGGAAATCAGTTGAAGACCTTTCTTCCGCGTGCCGTAGTCCTCCTGCATGGCGACCGCCAGTTCACCTGCGACAGCGGAAGCATCCTTCCCTTCACTACTTACTCCGTATTCAGTGGCCACCCGCATGAGTTTCTCAGGATCGCAGATTTCGTATCCCGGGGCTTTTCCCTGAGACACCTTTTCCAGTACCTCCACCAGGTCGCGGCCATGATCCGAGTGTGACGCCGCTCCGGCGGCGATCATCCGGCCGAAGTTCCGGGCGACAATGATATCCGCGTCAGCGCCACACACGCCCTTTTGCGGTCCTTCACCAAAGGGGTCTACGCGGCAAGGTCCCATGACGCAGTTGCGGCAGCTCAACCCCATCTCGCAATATCCGCACTGGGGCAACTGGTCCTCAAAACGATCCCAAACGGTCTCGATCTGTTCCTGCTCCGCCTTTTCCAGCATCAGTTGACCGTCACGTGTGATGGTATACTTTTCGAATATCTTGGTCTTATCGCTCATGGCTATTCCTCCTCCCTACCACCGGTTAGGCCTCTCGACCGCATAATTCAACCTGGGCTTTTTTCAGGATATTTAAGAGAACAAACCCGGGAGATTCGCTCACTCCACGCTCTTCAGCCCCAGCAGATACCCTCCGGGCCATTTCGTCCGTCTTCCTCTTCAGGGAAGCGCTTTGTTCCTCAAAGGTGAGGGCGCCGCATTTACAGACCTCGACACAGGCGGGGACCAGACCTTTGGCCTGGCGGTCCACGCAATTGTCGCACTTTACGGCTATGGCCTTTCCCGAAGGCCCCAGGCTGTCCTCGTGGTAACGGATCACACCAAAGGGGCAGGCCATGGCACAGGTGGCGCAATTGATACATTTTTCCGCATCGATGAGCACCGTTTTCCAGGTCTCTTCACGATAAATGGCCCCGGGCAGACAGACCATCATGCAGGGGGCCGGGTCACAGTGCCGGCAGCGGTTCGGGAAACCCTCCCGATAGAGCCCCGCCCCCAGATGTATCCTCGGCTTGGGAAGCGGGCTTTCTCCAAGGGCTGCGAGAAGATTCTTCGTCTTGGAATGGGCCGTGGCGCATGCCACCATACACTGCATGCAACCCACGCACCTTTCCGGGTGAATCACCACTTCTTTCATGGGCCTTTCCTCCTCTCCTTTTATTATTGTAATCCTCAACCAGTCAGAGCCCGCTGCATTCCGGGCAAGAGCATGGAAAAATCAAAACGCGGATCGAACAGCATCTCCTTTGACAGGGTTATCGGCATCTGCCGTTTCATCAGAGCAAGGAGAATCCCTCCCTTCTCGACCCGGTTCAACATGACGAGGCCCTTCAACACATCCCCTTCAAAGACCAGTTTTCGGTAGGTCTTTCGACGCCGGTCTTCATCTTCCAGGACCTCATAGGGGCCATCCGGGGGCGGGTTGACCAGCCCGCCGCTCAGCATATCCAGGTCTCCGACACGCACCACATTCCGGCCCATTCCTCCCTGGTAAGGGACATTTCCGCCGGCCATGTTCATCCCGGCCACAACGCCCTGCTCGGCGGCAACGGGCCAGATGCCATTCACCTTTTTCAGCCCGAATACAACGTCAAAGGCCTCTGCCACATCTCCGGCCGCGTAGATACCCTTCTCATCCGTCTCCAGAAAATCGTCCACCAGGATCCCTTGTCCTACCCGGATCCGGCCTTCTTCAATGGAAGGAACAGCAGGCCTGGACCCCACGGCCACCACAACCAGGTCGCAGGGTGCCCTTGAGCCGTCATCCAGCAAGGCCTCCCTGACCCGCCCGTTTCCTTCAAATGCGGTAACCGTCGCCCCCATCTTCAGTGCGATTCCCATCGCTTCCAGCCTTTGGGCGATGGCGGACCCGGATTTCCGGTCCGCCACCATGGGCAGGGGATGAGCCAGCTTTTCGACCATGGTGACTTTGACGCCCCTTCCGATCAAGGCATGGGCCGCCTTGAGTCCCACCAGCCCCCCGCCGATTATGAGCGTGTTGTGCACCTCCGGAAGGGCCTCCAGCATGGCCTCCACATGCCCGCGGTTTCTCATGGAGAGAATATTGGCCAGATGGGATCCATCCGCCTTGATATCCACGGGATTCGCTCCGGTGGCAATGAGAAGCCGATCAAACGGGATGGTTTTTCCCGTGATCGTTTCAAGGCTTTTTTCCCTGGTATGAATCAGGCTCACACGTTCCCCGGACAGGAGTTCAATGTCAAGAGAACGAAAATCGTCCACTTCACGAATCGCCATCCGGCCGGGGAGGATGCTCCCCTCCAGCAGCATGCTGATCATGGGTCGGCAGTATGGCAGGAAGGGTTCGTCCCCAATCAAGGTGATGGAAGCGTCCGGATCCAACTTGCGGATGGCCTCTGCGGCCATGGTGCCGGCAATCCCGGTACCTGCGATCACGTGTTTCATAGTCTGCCTCCTTTGTGAACGTTCCAAAGCAGGACAACGGGTATGGACAATCGGAATATACAGCAGAATTTTGTGGAACTAAAAAAACCATGGAAGGAACGGGCTGGTGAAACGGAGCAGGAGGACGAAGCAGGGCAATGGACAAAGATCGCGGGAACCCAGCGTGAAATCCAGCTTGCACCTTAAATGGAAACTACTTCCATGAAGCTGATGAGTCAAGGAAAAACCATGCACGAATTTCGGTAGATGCCTTTCGTCCCTATGCCCTGCATTCCTTTTACAGATTATGTACTCTCGACAAAACCCCTGCCGCCCCACCCCAAGCGACTCACTTCAACGGCATGGATCACTCGCGAGGAACGGCGCTGTGCGAAGCGTCGTGCGATTCCTCGTCGAGCGAATCCGATCGTTCGGCTTCTAAGAGCTTCTCGACATCGATTTTGTCTTGCGACCTTCCGCTCGCTTTTTTTGCCCTGATCAGATCGGACCTGGAAATAAATGGGATCTTAAGGTCATCCAACTCAACCACCTCACGGTTTTTCCAAGCCTCTTCAAATTCGATCCCCGGAATCGACATCATAATATCAACCCGCAAAGGCGGTCTTCCCATTTGATAAAAGTAATCCTGGTGGGTGAAGTCATCTGCGGTAAGATTTGCCAATGGTGCGCCAAATGCCTTCAATGCGGCGTAAACGGCATTTGCATTCGCTAGGTCAGTCGCTATCCAGACATCAAGATCTTTAGTGAATCGTGGCTCGCTGTATTTCATTACCGCGTAGCCGCCTACAATGAGAAAGCGGACCTTATGCTTTTCGAAAAGATTCAACAGTTCTTTGAAGTCGGAACTCGTGAGCATCTTTACCTCGAATCAAAAGGTAGTCATGCAGCATTTCCCATACGGCCTCGAAAATAGCACGATCTCCTTGAGATTGCCAAAAACGAATATCGAATGAACGCCGATCATCCTCTATACGCTGATAATTTTCTTCAATTGATCTCATTTTTCTCTCCTGCCAAGCGAGGAGTTGAGGGGCGCACATGAAGCGCCAGCGCAATGTGTGTCCCTATTCACCTAATTAGGTTAGAAAGCTTAATATGCAGAAGCCTTTTCTTGATGGAGTTCTTCCCGAATAACACGTCTCAACACATCTTCTATTGGTTCTGTTTCTTCCTCAATATACTTGTGTAAAGCTTCATTAATCATTGATTGGTAATTGCCCCCTCCGGCCTTGTGGACCTTATTCTTAAACCAATTAATAATATCGTTGTCGAGCCGGATCGTGATCCTGGTCTTATTGGGCATAGGGAGTATAACTGGTCCACGTTTACCTTTAGTAAAATCATATTCTTTTTTCATAGTCCCACCTCATAATGCCTTTGTTCTCTTTTTGTTGCTTTACAGGCTGAAATAATACGGATCGTCTCTCCTCTCCAAGTGTATACAACCTGAGTTCCCGGAAACATGTAACGATGAAATGTGCAACTAACTAATATAACTTGAATAAGCATGAAATTCGTGCCTCGTTACAATATAGTATTATAACGAGGATTATTATACATCTAAATGGCAAATAATTGCTGCAATATTAAAAAGTTGCTCTGTTTCATCGTTACAATCCTCCGGGAATTCAGGATACAACGACAAGAATCCTGGCA
>Ga0315542_1000144_pt1 | contig 38980 bp, 40 predicted proteins | sample SalMarSW160120MG_FD_202541 | JGI IMG/M metagenome (GOLD analysis project Ga0315542, IMG submission 202541) | Salt marsh sediment microbial communities from the Plum Island Ecosystem LTER, Massachusetts, United States - Salt Marsh Sediment SW1601-20 ...
ACCGGAATTAAACAAGATGAATTTGTTGAAGGATTGAATCAAGAAGGTTTAGGAAGATTATCTTATTACATGGCTCAATCCGATAGAGTAGTAGTATTTGGTTCGGGGGTGTAAGATCTTGGTGAAGAATATAATTATAATTTGTGAAAATTCACCGATCGGGAAGAATTCTGCTTTAGAATCAATAAGAATGGGAGCTGGAATAAGTGCTGTTGGTGATCTTAATAGTGTGAAAATCGTGCTAATTGGCGATTCTGTTCTTTTATTGAGTAAAAATTATAATCCAAAAGCAGTAAATATGGATGAAAATTCCAACATATTCAGGATGTTAGAGTTAGCTGACATAGAGGTCTATGCCTTAGATAACGCAATGAAAAATCTAGCAATAGCAAAAGCAGATTTACTTGATTATGACAATATTCATGTGATCAATGTCAAGGAATTAGCTGAAATTATCCTTGAAGCTGATACTATTTACAACTATTAATTAGGTGATTATGATGAAGAAAATATTATATTTGTATGGTTTTAATACGAGAAATCCTATTAAGTCAAATTTAGTCTTAAACTTAATAAAAAAAGAACTCGATTTAGGTGCTGAGTTAAATTTAGTGCTTCTCCATGATGGGGTTATTGGTATATCTAAGAATGAAAACACACCTGATTTTTTACTACAGCTTATTGAATTACCAGTTAGCTTTTTTGCCCTAAAACCAGATCTTCTTGCTCGAGGGTTAGATCCCAATGACGTTTTTGAAAGAATAGTTCTTATCGATTATGATCAATTGGTTGATTTATTAGTAGATAATCCGATCATTGCTTCATGGTTATAATTGAAGACATATTGAAATTGAGTTTTATTCTTAAACAATAAGATTATCCTCCAATTAATTTTTTTTATAAAAAAAAAGATTGAAAAAAAAGTGAAAATAACCCCCCATTTACTTTTAGTTTAAAGTCCATTCTACTTTTCATATCTGTCTAATTTCATATACGTATAGGGTTCAAATTGTTTAGAATCAATCTCTGCTACAACGTCCCCTGGTTGCATTTGACTGTTTGTTTTTATATAGAGACAGCCTAATAACCTTTCGATTTCAATTTCATACCAAGGGTCATCTTCAGAAGGATTTAGCTTGATATTAACTTCTCCCAATGCTAATTCACTTGATTGCATTGTTATCTCCTCCCTGATCAAGCGAGGATTATAATCGAAACCCTCATATTTTGGAGATGGAAAGTACTTGTAATTATAAGTGATGCTCCCAGGTTTAGTAGGATTCAATCCTAAATCCATCCCTATCTTGAGAAAATCTTTCGCATTTGGTTTATTGTTCAGTTCTGCTTGAACCTCGACATATTTAATTCCAAGGCGCTCCACTGAACCCTTAAAACTCTTGTCTTTTTTTTCAAACTGAATATTAGACATTTTTTTTGGATAACCAAATACTTCACGACCACCAATCATGGCCATATCATTATCTACTGGCATCGCAAGACAAAACATTCCCGTAATTCCTCCATATTCTGCAAATAAGAATAAGGCTCCCTCATGATACCTTATTCCAAAATTCGTCTTAGGATATTTTGCAATAAAAGCACAAGCTACTGGATGTCTTGCTGGTTTAAGTGGCGGAGGCAGAAGTTTTTTGACAATTTCTGGTTTAGTTTCCCAATAAGTGGATAAAAATTCAGCATCGTAAAAGTCAAAAGACTCTCGCTTTAACTTTAATAATTCTTCTGGTGTTTTAAAAAAACCCATAAAATCACGACTTTATTTTGAGATTGTAATAATATAATATGCTTTTTTTCCTCTTATTAAGCTTTATTAATTCACATGGTTTACATATTACTATCAAATAAAACGTGAATAGAGAATGTCTACTATTAAACAACTATATAAAGAAATCGAAGCTATAATCGGACCAGATTATATTACAGATAAGGATTTCATGAAGGCAGCATATTCAAGAAATGTTGATCCCGCATTTCCAGATAGATGGGCAGACTTAATAGTTAGACCATCTACCACTGAGGAAGTATCTCAAATAATAAAAACTGCTAATAAATATAAAATTCCAATTGTGCCACGTGGTGGTGGAGCAGATCTCGTTGGTGGATCAGTTTCTGAAGGAGGAATTTTAATTGACTTAACCCGCATGAATCATATCTTAGAAATTAACGATCAAGATTTCTATTGTGTAGTGGAATGTGGGATAACGTGGGGTGCGCTTGTTTCCAATTTACACGAAAAAGGACTCACCACAGGAGTATTAGGACCAGGTAGTGGTTTCTCCGCTACAATTGGAGGGGGGCTATCAAATAGTACCGCTGGTTTTGGTTCAACGAAGTACGGAGTAGTTCCAGATATCTGTTTAGGTGTAGAGGTAGTACTTCCAGACCCTCAAGGTACAATTATTAGAACTGGTGCTGCTGCTAACAAATACGCAGAACCATTTTGTCGATATGGAGTAGCTCCCGATTTTACGGGACTTTTTATGGGGGATGTAGGGACTATGGGTATTAAAACAAAAGCTTATCTGAAACTCTTCCCTGAAACACCATTTAAAGCTCAGAAATATTTCGTCCTGCATAAAAATGATTATAATAAAGTATCTGAATTGATGTATCGCTTAAGAAAGGAAGTTCGTGATGGATTGCACGACGTATTAGTTGTACCTCTTATTACAGCACAATTATTAGCTTCAATGGTGGAAAACAAGCCTAAAAAAAGAATACGACTTAAAGGACCAATCTTCTCAATTTTATTAGAAGCAGTTGATAAAGATATTTTAAAGAAATATGTAGAAAGAGTTGATGACATAATGAAGGATGATGCAAGAGTCTTTGAATGGCAAGAAATAGACCTTGATGCAACCCTTTCAAAAGATTGGAGATTCAATCTTAAATATGCCTATAATTATTTCAATAAGTACATCTCTATTGCTCCACCTAAAATTTCTTGCACGACGTGCCATAAGGTGCCGATTAATAAGATCCAACAAGTTGCGGAGATAAGTAGCAATTTTGATATCATAAATAAAGATGGATTCCCAAAAGGAAGCATTTCCTTATTCGCAACTGTCATATTCCTACTTCCTAATGGAAATTGTGTGATTGTAGGTGGATTTAATGCTGACAATGTTGACGAACAGCGTGAAGCATCAATGAAAATGTGGCATAAAAAATTGAGAATGCAAGTAAAATATGGTGGGGTGCATTATTGGCTTGGAGAAGCTATTTCACAATCGATTGTTGAAGCGGATGCTTACACTCCTGATTTTATAAGATTCTTTAAGAATGTAAAGAAATCTGTTGATCCAAATTTTCTATTGAGCCCAAAAAAATTCCACATGTATTCATTTGATGATGATATGGCAGATCATATAATAAACGAGGAGGAAGAATAATGCAAAGTCCTGATATGCAGGAAAGATATAGGCATCTTAAAAAGATTGGTCCAAGTTTATTACAATGCATTAACTGTGGTGATTGTCGTGATGCAACCGATTATTCTTCTGATCCTCAAAGATGGGGAGTCTGTGTTGTCAAAGATCATACTCCTGGTTTTGAACCTTATTTTGGAAGAGGTAAGATGCAAATTATTCGTTCAGTAATTCAAAATAAATTAACATTTTCAAAGGAAATGGCAGATGTAATATTCCAATGTCCCACGTGCAATTCTTGCTCTGAAGTTTGTGCCTATGATATTGATAATGCTCTCATTTACGAAGCTTTAAGAGCAGAATTGATAGATGCTGGTTATGGTCTTGAGACTCATATTCCAATGAATCAAGCTGTCATTGATTTGTTAAATCCATACCAAAGAGACAATGCACAAAAACAAAATTGGATTGAAGAGCTGGATTTTCATGTAAAAGATGCTGCTGAAGAGAAAGCAGATATTTTGTATTTCGTAGGTTGTACAGCGGCATTAACTCCTGAAATAAAGTCAGTTGCCATTCAGACTGCAAATGTACTACATCAATTAAACATTGATTTTTCCTTATTTGGAAAGCAAGAAATCTGTTGTGGAAGCGTGAGTAAACGAACTGGCAATCTGAAAGCATTTGATACAGTTGCTACGAAAAACTACGGGTTATTTAAGAGGAGTGGTATTCAAAAGATCATTACTAGCTGTGCAGGTTGTTATAGGACATTAAAAGTTGATTATAAAGACTATTTGGAGGATTTAAACATCGAAGTATTGCATACAATTGAATTTTTAGATAAATATCTAAAGGAAAAAGGAATAGAGCTTAAAAATTTAGGAATTAAAACCACTTACCATGATCCTTGTCATACTGGGAGGAATGGGGGATCCCCTCCACTTTATGAACAACCCCGACGACTACTTTCTCAAATATCGAATTTTGTGGAGATGAAAACTATAAAGGAAAATGCCAAATGCTGTGGGGCTGGAGGCGGAGTAAAAAAAGGATTTCCTGAGTTGGCATTAGAAATTGCTAAAACTAGAGTTAAGGAGGCAGAAGAAACCGGTGCAGAATACTTGGTTAGTATGTGTCCATTTTGTTTTAGAAACCTCGATGATGGCATCGAATCTTCAAACTCTCAAATCAAAATGGTAGATTTAATAGAATTAATTTCGCTCGCTCTACTTAGATAACAAATTTTGTTCTTTCTTAATGTTTCAAAATTTCTTAAGAAAAATTAATACAAATTTCTTAAATCTTTATTAGAGAAAGCAATTAGGAAACTAATGTAAAATGAAAAACCACTTAGGACAAATGGTAATATTATAGATACATTTTGCATTAAAAGTCCAGTGAAGAAAGTTGATATAGGGCTCAATCCCATATTAATTGTAAATGATGCTCCTGAAACCTTTCCTAATTCTTTTTCTGGCACTCTATTTTGGAGAGCTGTCCAATATGGAACATTTAGCATTGGATAAAAAAAATACGTGATGAATAGCACTAAAAGTGAAAGTGATAATATGGAAGTGAAACTAAATAAAATCATTCCAGATCCTCCAAGGATTAATCCCATTAGGTATATTTTACCCATTTTAAACTTCTGACCCCAAATACTCATAATTATACTTCCAATCATTGCACTAAGGGATGAAACAGCGACTAGCAAACCATATCCTATTTCACCAGCATGTAAAATTTCTTCGGAAAACACGGGCCATCCAATATTAGTTGGTCCCATTGAAAAAAGCGTGATTAATCCTGTCCAAGTGGTTATTACAATAAGCAAGACTTTATCATTAAACATTGAGCGAAAACCGTCCTTGATATCAATGAAAAAGTTAGGTATTGATGTGGGAATAATGCTTTTCTCAAATGAGTAAGGGATCTTTAGAAAAAAGAAAGGGCTAATAAAGAACATAAAGCTACTAACGAAAATTAATGGATATATGCCAAAAAAATTGATTAAGATACCACTTGAAAGGAATCCAATGGTATTTGAGAACCAGAAAGATGTATCTATTAATGCATTCGCAGGCATCATGTATTCTTCTTCAATAAATTGGGGCATAATAGCAGTAACTCCATTCACCAAAAAGGGAAAGGTCGTATATTGAGCAAAAGCAATTAGATATACCATCCATAATTGAAGCATTCCACTCATTCCTAATAATGGAAAAATCATAATGAACAATCCTCTAAACATAATTGATATAAAAATGATTTTTTTACGATGAAAAGTATCCACAAGAATGCCTGATATAATACCAAAAGCCATCATTGCTACAAAATTAATCGTTCCAACGATACCTAATTGAAATTCTGATTTTGTTGTGACTAAAACCCACCAATTAAGGCAAAGGGTAAAGATGGCATTACCTAAACTATAAAAAAGATTTCCAATCAATAAAAATAAAAAAGATTTACGTTGTAGAAGGTTGTAAACCCTTTTTTGAGACATGGTTGATATATAAATGTAATTGCTAAAATATATCCTAAAATAACGAAATACTAATTAAGTTTATGGAATTAATCATTTCGAGAGAGTAAATGAATCTCTTTTACACATAGTTCTCTTCCTATTAATCTAAGAATCAATGATAAATAAAAGAATTGTTATTCCTCATAAAACAATGACGTCCAAATAGAACCCCCAGCTATATATTGAGAAACTATTTTTAGTTGCACGTTTGGGTGAGATTGGAGCCATAATGCTAAGTCTTCCATAGTAGATTCTGGTTTTTTCGATTTTATAAGGTCCATTTTCATGATCATTAATTTTTCACCTAATTAATGGTACTTAAATAATTGAAAATGCTAATATTAAATCTTTTTGCATTTCCAAGCTTAAGAGATTTTTTGTAACCTTTCATCAAAAATTCTTGTGGTTTGTTCCATTTCTGGAACTATATTTTTAAGTACACCTATCCAAAAGAAGGGGATCAAAGCCCAGAAGAAGATAGAAATCATCATTCCATATACAAATCCCAACGTATCCGCAATTACAGCCCCAACTACGGGTCCAATTGATCTGCCGATAATGTCGAAGAAGTTGGAGGTAGCCAATACCGTACCTCTATGTTCGGGCAAATTAACGTCCACAACCGTAGCGTACCAGTTTCCATTAACCGCGCCATTCAGAAATATGCCAATCATCATTAAAACAACCCATATAACAATTCCTGGAAAAATGTTGGGTGCTCGAAAGGGAATTATTAATGCTATGAAAACGAATGGGATTGGAAGAATATTTCCATATAAGGCTAACTTAACTCGTGCTTTTTGATTTCCTTTGCTAAACCATTTGTCTCCTAAATACCCAAATACGATGGTTCCGACAAGAGTGGCTAATAAAATGAATAACAACAAAAATATCGTGGTTTCCGAAACAATCCCGTGATAACTTAGCATGTATTCATATAATAAAAATAAAATGATCCCCGTGGGTATTGTATCAATAAAATTGATGATTAGCCAAAAATTACTCTTCTTTTTGAATATAGCAGGTAGATCTGAAGGTTTTATCCGATATGGATATGTTATTTGATTTTCTGTGTTACTTAAGTTAGATCGATCAAAGCCTATTCTTGAAGGTTCTTTAACAGATGTTAAGAAGAAAGTAGTTATTAATCCAGCTATACCTATGATCCAAAACGAGGTTCTCCAGTCTGATGTAAAGGCTGCTAACCCATTTCCTAAAACAATTCCAAATAATGAAGCAATTGAGAAAAATGAAAATCCTTTTGAGCGATCTTTCTCTGATACTATGTCTGCTATTAAAGAAAATGAACTTGGAATCAAAGCTCCATATCCTACTCCCATCATCACCGCAAATATGAAAAATGTTAAGTATCCGCCAAATCCTGGCATAATAATAATAGTTAGTGTGGAAAATATTGCGAATAACGATGATCCGATAATTATGATCCATTTTCTCACAAACTTATCTGCTAGATAACCAAAAATTAGCATGGCAAAACCAGATATAATCGTGAAAATTGCGGTTAAAAACCCTAATGGAAAAGTATCTCCACCAAAACCAAAATATATAGAAATTGTCCTTAAATTTGGTGGAATCATATTAGAAATTGATGAAATAAGAGCAATGATTACAATAAAAAGTAAAAGAGATATTTTTGGTAGGTTCTTATTAGTCATAAAATAAATTAGGTTCCGAACTTATAAAAGGATGATCGATTAGCAGATCCTTCCTTCTTCTTCATAGCAGTCAAAAAGGGAATCTAATGATTTAATATAATTTTTCATGGAATCGTACCACTTATCGAGTAACTCTTGAAATTGAAGTTTAATATATTCCAAATCCCTTGCAGAATAAACATACACATATCCCCTGCTTCCATTGTCCTCTGTTCCTTTAATGTCATTATAATCCTTTAATGACATTGAATCCCTTAGTATAACCTTCATCTCGCTTAGGTTTTGTAGAGCTCTCTGAATTGAGCTTCTATCTTTATCAAAAACATTAGCAAGTTCTAAAGTGGTGACATAATCATTCTTTAATAAATAGGAGAAGACATGTGATTCTAACTCATTTAAACCAAGAATACATCTAAAAAGATTACTACTCCTAAAAAGATCTTTCTCCTCAGCCATCTGTTTTAATTGGTTTGATATACTTTCCACATTTTTTCTCCTCTTTTAATCATAATTTATGAAATTAAAAAATAAAAAAATTCTAATTATCGAGAGATTTTAATTCATTCAATGTTTTTTTCACATGTTCGTATGGATATGCTCCAACAATCTTATGGATTACACTGCCTCCTTTAAGGAAAAGTGTTGTCGGTATACCGCTTATTCGATATCTTTGTGCAATCGATCCTACTTCATCCACGTTAACCTTTACAAATATAAAATCTGTTGGAAATTCCGTTTGTAACCTCTCAAATACAGGGGCAAATGTCATACATGGTCCACACCAAACTGCCCAAAAGTCGACTACAACGATCTTTTCGGGATATTCTTTTGCGAGGTTATTAAATTCTTCCATTGAATGAATCTTTATAATCTCTTTCGGCATTTTACTTTCTTTTAATAACGTTTCTGCTTTTTTCATTTTTATTCTTTCCAATTCATTATCAGACATTGTTTTCATCATTTTTTCGTTTTAAGTAGTGCATAATCAAAGCACAATCTTAATTAAAAAAATTGAGCTACACATATAAACCTCTTTATAGTGCCATAAAAAACACAACTTACTATCTTAACTGATAAATAAGCCTATCTAGGAGGCTCTAATAATAAAAAACGAAAACTTTGTGTTCTTATGATAAATAATGCAAAAGGTGTTTAAATTAATAAAATATTAAATTCAATGAAAAATCCATTTCTTTCCTACTAATCTTGAATAACGTTCTAGATCACCAACATTAGAAAACTCTATGCTCATTTAATTCTTTACTAAATTTTCCTCTGATTGTTTTTTATTTTTTAATTATTAACTAATATTGGTTAAATTTCTTATGAAAATGATCGATAATTTTAATAAAACATGAGCACCAGATTTAATAAACTTATTTTTACATTATTAAAATGACATTGCAGACAGAAAAAAATGATCTTGAACTCGTCAAGGAATTCAAGGAACAAATCAAAGAAATTAATCAATTAAAAGCCAGGTTTTCTGAAAGAATTGATGCTGAATTAGCGTTTATGATAATGGAAAGATCTAAAAATCTATTAGACATATTTAAAGATTTTACAGTAATTCCGAAGAATTGGTATGATGAAGGTCGTCGTAGTGTACTTTTTGACTTGATTTACTATTTTGATAGATATTTAAATTTAACTAACAACAAGATATATCCACATGATCATCTTAATTTTGTAGAGTATGTTCATGAGTTTTTCTTTGAATATAAATATAACATTCCTCCTGATCCATTTATCGAGATCTGGATACAAGAGAAGGAAAAAACCCATGAATTTTCAATAGAATTATTACTGACTCATATTCAAAAAGCGATAGATCTAATAAGTAAAGATGAAAAATTCACAAAAGTAAAATATGTACGATACGATATTATCGGAAATTTATACTTAGAAATGTATTTTATTACTTTAAAATATAGTAATGATCCAGAAGAGAAATATTTAGAATTAGCTAATCAATACTATAATGAAACTGAAAAACACTATGACGTAATAAGTAAACCAATTAGAACCATGAGATATTTAACCGCATTTATTGACTATTTAAGCGAAGAACTAAATATCGTGAATATATATGATTTTAACTGGAAGATAAATAATCTTAGAACATTTTTTCCTAAATTTTTCAAGAAGTAATATATAGATTATTGATCTATTCCATTTTTTATTAATATAAACTCAATGAAACTCATAGTTTTTTGGAATTTATGAGAAAGTCAAATGAAAAATAGAAGTAATACTTAAAAGAACGTATTTTTTCATTCTCTATATAATCTAGCTTTTAAAACAATGCGGATTCATTCCCTTTTTATACTGAAAAAAACTGGAGCATGTATTTATTCTCGCAATTTTACGGACAATTTCAAAAATATTGAACCCAATTTAATTACTCCTTTCTTTTCAGCGATTTTTTCTTTCTCAGAAAATGTGATTTCAAAAAAAACTCCTGAAATATTAGAGATGGGCGTTTTTAGATTTGTATTTAAAATCCATAATGAATACATTTTCACAATTTTATCTGATTCTAGTGTTAGTTTGCTTTTTATAAAATCACGTTTGTTAACTATTGTAGAAGTTTTTGAGAAGTATATTCATTCCAATGAATTTGATGATTATGAAGAAATCCAGAATCCTGATTTTGATGATCAAATTAATCAAATAATAGCTGGGCAAGAAGAGGTTCTTGAAAGTGAACCATTATACCGTAAGATTGTTGAACTGATTAAAAGTTTAGTATTCGAAAATGAAATTCTGGGAGCAGCCTTGTTTTCTAGTAATGGAAATGTGATTTATTCTTCTCTTCCACAAGAGATCCTTTTATCCTCTTTAAAAGAATTAGAAATTCGGTATGCAATAGCAAATGAATTTAGCACGACTTTTTATAGTTTAGAGAATAATCAAAAGATTTTTTCTAAAATAATTAAAATTCCATGGAAGTTGGATCCGTTGATTATGGTTATTTTATTTGATTCTACAGTTCCTACTGGAATGGCAGAGGTCAATTTGGATAAGATTTCAAAAACTATCCAAAACATAATTTAATACTAGTTCACTGCGAAAAAATTTATAAGTTTATTATTGAATTTTATGTATATTACCATCAATTTAAACTGAGATTCCAATGGAAAAAAGGAAAAGAAATATTTTAATTATTATTATCGCTCTTATCGTCAGTGTTAGCATTATAACTCCTTTAATTTTCATTTTTGTACCCTTCTCATTTGGAACACTTAAATTGTCACAAATTTATACGGGAGGAATGGCAACTGATGTGGTGGTATCAAATGAAATTGCTTATGTGATAGACGAAGCTGATCAATCTCCAGGAGGTTTAGTGATAATTAATGTCAGTCAAAATACCAATCCACATATTTTAGGGTCCTATTTAGGTGCTGGAGTCCCTTGGGCAGTTGATGTAGCAGGAAATATTGCATATGTTGCCAATTATTTTGAGGGTTTAGAAGTTATCAATGTAACAGACCCTTCAAATCCCTTCAAAATTGATCAATATCTGGGAAGTAGATGCTGTACTGATGTTCAAGTAGATGGGACATTAGCATATGTGGCAGATTGGTCAAGGGGATTTGTGATTTTAAATATAAGCAATCCTACAAATATAGAAGTCATATCTAGATATGAGATGTCTGGATCTTGTGTTCAATTCCATGTTTATAATGATATTGCTTGTGTTTTAGATCACTATGGTTCTTACACGGGATTAGTAATATTAGATATCAGTAATCCTTCACATCCATTAGAAATTGGAAGCTATTATTTACCAAATGTTGATTATTGGAATCCATTTATAGTGGAAAATCTTATTTATGTAGGTAATCATGCATTAAATGGAGGAGGATTACATATTCTTGACATGAATAACCCATTAGATATCTCTCAGGTTGGCTTTTATCACGGAGGAGGTTCGATATTTGCTGTTTTCATTGAAAATGAGAGAGCATTCTTGGCAGATTATGAAAAAGGGTTAATCGTGTTGGATATTTCTGATACCAGTAATCCTCTGAAGGTGGCTCAATTTTTTGATGGCGGGCATGCTCATGACGTGTACATCGAGGAAAATATAGCCTACGTAGCTGATGAAGAAGATGGTCTTGAAATCGTGCAAATTCTTTAATTAAAAGTAATAAAATTAAATGATCCCTTAATTTTCCAGATTATTAAGAATCTGAAAAGTAAAACAACCTTTTTTTATAATTGCATTTTTTTTATATTAATTATGTACGACATTGCTATTATCGGCGCTGGAATATCTGGAGCATCTTTCGCTTATAAATCTTCTAAGTATGCTAAAGTTCTTTTAATTGAAGGTCAAGATTATGATTCACAAATTCCAGTTAGGACTAATATATTTGCTCACCACGATAAACCCTATATTGATGATATCTTTTGGAACGATAAGGTTGTTTTTCCGAGATTATTTACCCAACTTAATTATAAAAGTGAAAAATATGATGGATTAATTAATGCAAGTGAGTTTGGTAGCACACCCATAGGAAATATCGCAAGTACGGAAATTTTTCTTGAAAAAATGATTCAAAAAAGCGTTGATAATGGTAGTGAGACAAGATTTAATGAGAGAATTTCAAAAGTAAATCGTCATTCAGATCATCTTGAGCTTGTCAGTAATAAAGGAGAGAGCTATTCTTGTAAGCTCTTAGCCTTAGCAACGGGTTCAAGAGGTTTTGAATTACAAAAATCTTTAGGCTTCGAAACACCAGATTCATATATGGGGATTTCTCTGAATACTGAAGTAAATGAAGATTTATTGGACGAAAATTTCCCCTTTCAATACATGTTCCATCTTAATCCAAATATTAGTCCTAATGGTCCCTTTTTCTTCAATGTTGGAAAAGGGAGACTTTACACGGGATTTATGGGGAATAAAGAATCACCAGATCAGTTAAAAAATAAGCTAAAGAGGATTCTAAACAATTATCAAAAAATTCAACCATACCTGAAAGGAATAAGTTGGGATCTTTCACGCGTAGTGGTCGGAAATATTTCTAAACATCCAATAAGTAAGATGTCTAGTGATCGTATTCTGATTTTAGGAGAAGCTGCAGGGCTTGTAACAGCGTTCTTTTACGAGGGAATGCTTCCCGCTTTAGCTAGTGCTCATATAGCTTCAAAAATACTCAAACCACTTTTAATTAGCAATGAACCCTTAACCTCAAGTAGCTTAAGTAAATATGATAGAGAAATTAAAAAACAGCTCTTAGATGGGTATTTCAGGAATGGAAACGCATGTGAATACTTATTTTATGAAAATCTTTCTTCTCTGAAATCCATATGGAATGCTTATACTGAAATGCTAGTAACCAACAAAACTGTTAGAAAATTCGTCTATGAAGTACTGATGCTTGAAAATCTTCTTGAATATAAAACTGAAAATGACCGCTTGGTTGGAGAGAGACTGTTTGCTCAGCTTCCTTTTTTCTCAAAAGCAACATTGTGGCCTAAATTTTTGAAAGCTATGAGTTTTTAAAGAAGAAATGAATTCTGAAATAGTAAAATATAATTGTAAAATTCAAATAAATGGAAGAATATAGAATAGTAATTAATAAATGATTTGTCGAGTTGTGGTAAATGAGTATAGATGGTAAAATTATTATGATTACAGGAGCTAACTCTGGAATTGGAAAAGCAACTGCTATAGGGTTGGCAAGTATGGGTGCTACTATTATTATGGTTTGTCGTGATAAAACTCGTGGAGAAAATGCTCAAAAAGAAATTATTGAGAAAACTGGAAACCATAAAGTTGATTTACTTCTTTGCAATTTGGCATCCTTTCAATCAATCCGAAATTTAATATCTGAATTTAAAAAAAAATATCAATACTTACATATATTGATCAATAACGCTGGGGTAATGCTGTCGAAGCGGGAGTTATCAGATGATGGATTTGAAATGAATTTTGCTGTCAATCATTTAGCACCTTTCTTATTAACCCATTTATTGCTTGATGTTTTAAAAAAAAGTGCTCCCAGTCGTATAATAAATGTTGCGTCAGCAGCACATAAATTTGGAACAATAGATCTAGAAGATCTACAAGGAGAAAACAAAAAAAGTCGATTCATGGGATTGTATGCTGATTCAAAGTTAGCTTTAATGCTTACATCATATGAGTTTAGTAGGCGATTAGAAGGAACTGGAGTAACTCTGAATACTGTTCATCCCGGAATGGTCAATTCAAATTTAGGTGTAGACAGGGACAAACCAAGAAGAGGAATTGCGAGAAGATTTTTTAAAAGTCCTGAAAAGGGAGCCGAAACCTCAATATATTTGGCATCTTCACCAGATGTTGAAGCAATAAACGGAAAATATTTCATTAAAAAACAAGAACAAAAATCATCGGAAGAAACTTATGATACTGAGCTTGCGAAAAAACTGTGGGCCATTAGTATGAAATTAGTAGGATTATCATAAACGAGTCAAGGGTACAATTTGTGGTAAAAAACTAAATTCGTGTGTTTTTTTATTATTGTTGTTGTAGCAAAATACAAAAAAATGAACTTAATTTTTATGGTTGAAATTTTACATTTTTTTTATAATAATTTTGATGCTATTTGCTATTTCTGCCAAAAGGCAACTTTAAATTATGGAAAAATTAAAAGATGTGACAACAATATGACGAGCGAATATGCTGTTTTAATGAGGTTAGCTGGGTTTGTTGGTTCAAATCCATTAACCTCTGAGTCTCATCAAGACATATTACAAGGGGGATTATTTGCGGCTATTCACGGTTTCGTCAAAGAATCCTTTAATTCCGAATTAAATCAGCTGAAGATGGGAGGACATACAATCCTATTTAAGCGATCAAAGAATTTACTCGGCTCAATTGTCCTGACTGATCAAGAAGGTATTGACCAATAAGAAGCTGAACAATGATTAGACGAATTACTATGCCATCTTGAGCACATGTGTCCTGAATTGGAAAAGGATAATTTAGAACGAGAAAAGATAGAATATTTAGTCAATCAATATGCATCAAATCTCCTTTAAATCAAAGAGATAATCTTACTTTTCTTTTTTTTGATTTTAGTTATTTTAATGAGTTTTACAAAGTTTAATCATTTCGGTGTATGAATTTTTCGTGTAATTTACCATTCAAATTTTTTATAACGCTTTTAACTTGTTCTATTTCGGGCTTATACATATCAATTAAACTTGAATCTAAGTTCAGAGCGCTTTCAAGGCTATTAATAGCACCTTCATAATTTTTTTCTCCTATGTATTCAGATGCTAAGAATAACCAAGTTAGTGTAAAATTTGGATCCAATTCTATTGCTTTTTGATAATAATTTATTGCTTCATGATGATGATTTGTGAGTTTTAAAACATTTCCTAAATTATAATGAGCATCAGCAAAATTCGGGTTAATTTCGATCGCACGATTATATGCTTTTTTGGCTTCTTCAAAATCATTTTTTAATTCATTAGCATATCCTAGTTGATTCCAAGATTCAGCATGGTCATTTTTAAGTCCGATACTTTTATTGAAAAAGGAAATTGCTTCACTATAATTTTCTTTATGAATGTTTGCTATCCCTATATAATAATATGCATCTATAAATGTGGAATCCAAATCGATGGCTTTTTCACAGTCTTTAATTGCTTCTTCATAGTTTCTATTAGAAATTTCTAATTTTGCTTTATTTACCAATTCCGTTTTATAATGATATTTTATTGGTATTTTGTTTTTGAATTCTGGACTTTCAATACGCTTATGTACTTTCAAAGCCCTTTCAAAATAATCAAAACTTTCAGTAAATTCTTTACTATCTGCCGACTGTCTACCCTGCTCTACAAGCAGTTCGATTTCTGAATTATGAACTTCATCAATCGAAGTTTTGATTTCTTCCATTTCAGCAAATTTACGCCCTGAATCATCAATGGTTTTAGCATATTCCATTTTCTTATTTAATCGTTCAAGCTCTCTTTCAAATTTCTTTTGTTCTTCTGTTAAATCACCTTTACCTACTAAATGCTTCAATTCGGCTTGATATATTAATCCTTTAATTTTGTTAACCACATTTTCCATTTCTTCTGTGAGATACATTTTATCAGTCAATTTCAAGGCATCGTTAAAAATTTCTATTGCTTCATCAAAATTTTTCTTCGCTAATTCCGAATTTCCTTTTTTTAATATTTCATCAACCTGAGAATTATAGACATCATTTACTGCTTGTTTTAGATCATTAAAATCTTCGTTTTCCTCTTCTGGAACAGGTATTTTCTTTGCAACACTCATCGCAGCATAGAGTTCATTAACTGCTTTATCAAACTCCCTCTTAGCGATTTTTTGCAAGGATCGATCCTTAAGTAGATTTATTCTTGCTCTACAAGTTTTATTTATAAGCTGTTTAATCTCATCAACTTTTACCGTTTTTTCTTCAGATGATGCCATATTTTCAGCTAACTCAAGAGCTTTACGAAATTTACTTATTGCTTCATTAACTATATTGATATCATCTTCATAGAACTCCTTAATGATTAGTTCTTTTCCTTTATCTAATATTGGTTTCATTCTTTCCAAATATACAGGATTTAATGCTTGAGAAGCTAAATTATTGATATTTTTGATCTCAGCCTCTTTTTGAGGTGATTGATACATTTTATTGGCGATTTCTAAAGCTTTTTCAAATTTCTGCGATGAAGCTTCAAACTTATTTTCTTTAACTAATGAATTTCCTTCCTCGACCAAAGGTTTGATCATGTCTAAATATACTTTATTTATATTATCTTTCAAATTGCTAATTTCACTCAACTTAAAATCTGATTCAAGCATATCATCTGCTATCTTTAAAGCATTCTCATATACCTCGAAAGCATTTTCTAATTGATTTTTTGTTTCAAATTGATTCGCTTTTTTTAAATGATCTTTTATTAATAATGAATAAGTTTCATTTATTGTTGTTTTAATTTGCCTAAGATGGTCGTTCTCGAGATCATCTTGATGAAATTCCTCTGCATTGACTAACAATTCTTTCATTGATTGTAAAGCTTCCTCCAATTTACCCTCCTCCCTTAGCTTAAGAGCTTTATCAAGTGACATATCTATCTTGAACCTAGCGCTCAAGTAGGAGATTTCTTCTATCTCATAATTTTTTAGATCGACATCCTCAATCTTATCAGCTATTCTCATTCCTTCGTCGAGTAACTTGAATGATTGTTTGAAATCTCCTTTTTCTATGCTTTCCCGAGCTGTATCAACTATGTCAATTATTTCTATTGAGTAAACTTGATCTATTTGGGACTTAATGCTAGAAAGTTCATCTTGTTTCTCAATAGGATCCTTAACGCGAGATTCCACAAAATTTGAAGCTTCAAAATACTTTTCTATTGCCTTATTATACTTCTTTTCATTTTTAAAATCATTTCCTTCTTGCATGATTGAATTTAACTTCTTCAAATCCGATTTTTTTACCATATTTGTCGCCTAAGAAGATTTCCCAGATTTATTTAATTATATTCCAAAGAATTGATTGAAATTTTTTAAACTTTTTCACATGTATATCTAAATCTTTTCATTTAAATTTCATCAAGATTTATGTATCATTACAGATTTTTTTTCACATCACAGATTTATAGGAATAGTAATAGATGAATTCAGAAAAGAGTATTGCGAAGTTATATTTTAATGGTGATATAATCACCATGAATGAGAAAGAACCTTCTGTAGAAGCAATAGGCATTCTTGATGATAAAATAATTGCAACTGGAGATATTGATGAGGTAAGGAAAAAGCTGGGAGAAAGATATCTATCTATAGACTTGGGAGGAAAAACTATTCTGCCAGGATTTATTGATTGCCATCTTCACCCAATAATTTTTGCATACTATAAATTAAGTCCTGATCTATCACAAATTTCAAGTCTTTCCGAGCTAAAATCTTTTTTACAAGAAGTCAGTAAAAATAAAAAGAAAGATGAGTTATTGATCTGTTTTAACTTAAAGGAAGAGAATTTTAGTATACCCCAATTGCCAACACGGTGGGATTTGGATGAGGTTTCTCCAGATATACCCATTTTTGTCATGCGATATGACTCTCACATAGGAATTGCAAATTCCAAAGCTTTGAAATTAGCAAATATCAATGAAAGTATGCCGAATATAGAGGGTGGAGAGATAGGAAGAGATAAAGAAGGCAGAATCAATGGAATTATCTCAGAGAAAGCAGTAAACCTAATTCTTTCGGAAATGTCCTTTCCTGAGGTTGAAATATTAAATGAAGCGGCTAAACGAGCTTTTAACGAATTGGCAGAAAAGGGGATAACATCACTTCACGGAATTCTTAGTGCTGGGACAAGTTCTGAATTCGGAAGCGCCGGAGCAGTTGAAATACCTTTAAGAAAATCATTTCATGAATATATCTTGCAAAACTGGTATGCTTTAATTAATACGGAAAAACCAAAAAAATTGCATAAATTTAAGAAACCTCCTTTAGATGACGGGAAGATAGATGGTAAATTTAAGGTTGGATGCCTTAAATTGTACTTGGACGGAACTTTTGGGGCTAAAACTGCATGTATGTTTGAACCATTTTCAGACACACCTGATAAGGTTGGGTATTGCGTTATCGAAGAGGATGAAATATACGAGAAAATGAAAGAAGCACACAATGAAGGATTTCAGATCGCGATCCATGTCATTGGTGATAAAGGAAACAGAATTGCAATGAACCTCTATAAACAACTTTTAGATGAATTTCCTAGAGATAATCATCGTCATCGGATTGAACATGCTTCTATGCTAACAGATGACGTATTGAAAGATATGGCAGAATACGAAATCATTGCTTCTTGTCAACCACCCTTTATCAATTCTGAATATAAATGGCTTCCAAAAAGACTTGGCATTGAACGTTGTAAGTATACTTATCCAATGAGATCTATTATCGATAATGGAGTACTTTTAATATCCGGCTCAGATTGCCCCATAGAAGACCCAAATCCTATTTTAGGCCTTCATGCACTAATTACGCGAAATAATTTTATCCCTGACCAGTGTATTTCTATTGAAGAAGCAATAAAAACTTATACCACGAATGCCGCTTATGCTGCTTTTGAAGAAGACGTCAAAGGAACTCTTGAACAAGGGAAATTAGCAGATATAGTGATATTGGATAAAAACCCATTTAAGGTTCCAAAAGAAGAAGTTAAAAACCTTCAAGTTTTAGAAACTATAATTAGAGGGAAGAGTGTTTATAAAAAAACTTCCTAAACAATGATTTTTATCTCCTATTGGTATTTTATTAAGAATTTGAAATTACTAAATAAAACCATTTAACTATGAATTTTTTTTTATAAATTCATAAATTATCTCATTCACTTTTTTTGATTGTTCCACGACAAATCCATGTCCTGTATTTTCTATTATCTTAAGAGTTGAATTTGGAATTTTATCGTGTAATAGTTCTGAATGATGAAGTCCAAGAATAATTCGATCTTCATTTCCTACTAATATGAGTGTTGGTTGCGCTATCTTGTGTAATCTTTCACGAGTATCGTGATCTTCTACTGCTGCTCCTTGATTGATGTAATCCTTGAGTTCGGTAGGATCCTCAATAAAGGCTTTCCTTATAATTTCATAATTTTCAGAATCATTTTTTAATCTTTTCCTAAAAGGTCGAGAATATAAAGCAGCAAGTCGAACTTTAAATTTTTGTTCATAAGTGCTGTCTTCCATTAATTTCTGAGATTCTATGACATTTAATCCTTCTTCATAATATGCTGATGTGGCACAGAGAATTAAGGCTTTCACTTTTTCTGGATATTTTAAAGTAAAATGCTGTACAATCATTCCTCCCATCGAAATTCCGCATAGATAGACCTTATTTTTTATTTCCAAATGATTGAGTAACTTATTGATATCTTCAACATACATATCCATCGAATATGGGTAGTTTGGCCGTGAACTCTTCCCTGTCCCCCTATTATGTAAAGAAACTACCATCATTTTTTCTTTAAAGAATGGAATTTGAAGACCCCAAGAATTCTTGCTACCTAATCCACTGATTAAAACAAGAGGCTCACCTTTTCCCTCTTTGATGTAAAAAAGCTCTATATTATTATATTTAAAGTAAGGCATAGTTAATTCTAAAATTATTATTAAATTTTAATTTAATTTTTGATATCTATGAAAGTAAAAAAAATTGAAACCTAAGGAGAACGGGATGGTTTTGGCATAAAGTTATATAACCACAACGCAAATTCCCTTGGATTTCTTGATTGCATTATTACTCTACCTGGACCTGTTAATTGGGCAACAAGTCCTTCTCCTGAAAGAAATGTTGACTTTAAGCCCCCTACTTTTTTAATGTCAAATGATACACTCGATTCCATAGCAACGAGATGACCATTATCACAATTAAACAATTGACCATCTGCTAAAGGAACTTCAAGAAATGCACCCATTGCTCCAACAAATAAATCACCTGCGCCATTTAATGCATCTATTTGTAGATAAAATGCTCTTTCCCCTCCGAACAGCGATCTTTTTAACCCCAAGAAGCTCGTTTCGGTTTCAAAATGAACTGAACTTGCAACAAAACAACCACTAAATAGGACCCAACTATCATTTTTCTGTAAGGGAATATGCATTAAATCACCAGGAAAAGCTGGAGCTAAACCTAAACTACCATCATCTAAAGCATTAAAAGTATTCATAAAAAAAGTTTCGCCAGCAAGCACTCTTTTTAAAGACTTAAAAAAACCCTTACTCGCTTTTTTCGTGGAAATCTCTAATGTTGGATCAAAAAAGATCATAGTCCCTCCTTCACATTGAATTACTTGCCCTTTCTTTAAAGCAACTTCAATATAAGAGAAAGTGGGCTTTTTCCTCACTTCAAACTCATATTCTATTCCTTGTGTCACAAATCATCATCCTATAATAATCATGAATAAATTAAGTTATATTTTTATTAATATGTTTTTTAGGATATATAACCACGCTTAATACTTCCGCAGCTATAATAAAAACAAAATCATAAATAAAAAGGGTGCACTAAACTCAATCTGTAAAATAGAGATGTTCATCAAAACCAGTTTCAGCTATTAAATCTTGCCCTAGTTTCTGAATGGCTTTCTTAGAAGGTTTTTGTAAGATTTTTCTCGCAATATTAAGAACTTTCTCCAACTTATTATCGGAAAATTCCTTTATTATTGGATCATATCTCGAAAAATCCATTCCTGCGGTATATACTCCCGCGCTTCCATGCGTTGCAGTAGACGATACTTGCCAATGCTCAACCTTTAATTCGATTTTGGACAAGAGTAGGCTTGCAGTGAACCATTCAAGAAGTAAATCCATGCGTTTTGATTTCCTTTTTGTATCTTTTAGCATTTTATATGCTCTATTCAATCGATCTGGATGCATTTGCTTGAATACTTTTTCTTGCAATTCTGAAATTGCTTCTCTCACATGATTCTTGATTAAATTCAAGATCTCCTCAACTTTTTGAGCTCGTTCTTCAGTAATGTCTTCGTGAATGGACTTTACATGATGCGCAATAGCTTCTTGTAAGGTGGGAGTTTGTTCTTCTAAAACTTGTTGTTCAGAAGATGAAATAGAACTAGAATTGTTATTTGAGGTATAATGAATTTCATCCGGCATATTGTATATTTCTTTCTCTGGGAGGTTAAATAAGTCACCTAACTTTGATGGGTTTTGCCTTACTTCATTGAATTTTTGTTGGATCTCTTGTCTTGAATAACCCATATTCATGAGATAAAACGCCGCACTCGCCAACTGATTTTCAAGAGCGTCAGTAGCATTATAATCTCCCGAATTCGATCCAAATTGTTGTCGCAAGCGATCGTCAGCTAGTAAACTAATTTTTTCTTCATTTATGTCATCAATCTTTAAAGAATTTAATTTAGTTAGAACGAATTGAACTTGATCCTCTCCAAGGTAATGTAAATTTCCTATAGGTCCGATCATGTAAGAAATCAATTCCATCTTTTTTAAAGTATCTTGGATATCTCTTTGTGTTTTACCTTTTGAAAGATCTAAGAAGTATTTAAGAAAGCTTTTATTGAATCCGGCAATAATCTTTAATGCTTCTTCATCAAATTTTTCAAGATGTGAATTTACATCATTTCCGTGGTACTCTGGAGATAATTGAATGCTAAATGCCATTATATTGTCTAATATCATGTATAAATAATCTGACTTGTCCATGTGCATCCCTTAATTTATAGCAACATTTATTTAATAATACATTTTAAAGCTTAAAATGCATCCAAGTACAAATAATCTAATAAAATTAATTACATTTATATTTTGCATTAATGCTTAAATTGATACTTTCGAGCTAAATTTCTAGCATTTTCTTGCTGTTCCCTTGTTTCCAAACTGCAAGGGCGTAAATTTCGTATCCATTTTACGGGATCCATCCCTTTTGGTATATACCCATTATAAGCTGCCCAGAGGACTGCGAATTGTCCTGTTCTTCCACATCCAGCAACACAATGCACTACTATCGCTTCATTTTGCTGACCATGATGTTTACATAGTTCAAGAAAATATTTTATTTGTTTTTCAGTCGGTAACCCATAATCTGGAACGTTTATATGGTGATATATGAACCTCTGAGGAACATCCTTTTCATTATTGAACTCTGAACAATTAATTATTACTTTTATCCCTTCCTTTTCATAGCGTTTGAATACTGGAGGATCTGGCCACCAACTGACAGCTAATTTGTTTTTTACTATCCATGTAAATTCTTCAGTCCTATGAGGTTGTCCTTCACTTGGCCAATACCAAGGTCTTACCATAATCAGTAGTTTTAATTATTTTTTAAAAAACTTATCTTTTATGGTAACATAAACTGCCCTCCTCATATCAATTGAATTACGCATGATTACCAGAAGTTTTTTGAAGATCAGTATATTCTTTATTTTAGGTATGTTTTTCATTTTTTAAACGTTTTAAGTAGGTACAATTATGGTTGACCCTAAAGAACTTACAGCTTTTGATACTAGAAGATATCCAGTTAGACCTCATGTTGGAGTTGGGATTTTACTCATTCGAAAGAGAAAGTTGTTATTAGTTAAGCGAAAATACGATCCTGATGCGGGATATTGGTCAATTCCCGGTGGTCATGTTGAGCTCGGGGAGAAGACTAAAAGAGCAGCTGTACGAGAAGGATTTGAAGAAACTGGGTTTAGGGTTAAAGTCGTGAAATTAGCGGGTATTATCGATAAAATAATGTATGATAATGGAGGAAAGATAATATACCATTACATTCTAATTAATTATTTCGTAGAACAAATAGATGAAAATAAGAATCAGCCGCCTGTTCCCGATTCGGATGCATTAGAAGCTAAGTTTGTAAATTTTAATGAATTGAAAGATTATAAACTATCAGAATCTCTAATTGAATTACTTAAAGACCTTAAAATCGGTTATTGATTATTGGGTTTTTGATGTCTTACAAAAATGTAAAAATTTATAAAAAATATCGTATAATCTCAACCTACCACGAAATCTAATATCATAAATCTTAACTTCATTAACTAAAAATTTTAAGGTGAAAAAAATTGACAATCTTACTAAATAGACTTTGGTTTCCCGCAAGTGAAGGAAGTAAAGTAGGTAAAGCATATGTTGATTGGCTCAAAGATAATCCCCAAGACAAATCCATTATGAAAATGCTAGGTATTGGAGTATCTTCAAGTGAAGATGGTAATATTCTAACATATGGTTTTGATAACATCATGAAAGGTAAAGAAAAAGAAGCTTTAGAGTATACAACAAAAGAAAATCTCTTTATGGCAACCAAGGTCGCTGGTCTAAAATATAAGGCTGAAGTTATTCTTGACTTCACGGAAGCTTATAAGATATTAAATTTGACAGCCCCCCAAGTATAAATTAAATTTTTTTTATTTTATTTTCATAATTTATTTTCTCCCTTCTAAAAAAAACAATTAATTCTTTATAAACAAAAGAATTTAATTCAATTAGCATTATTTAGCAATAGAATAATAACTTTTAAGAATAAAATTAGCGAAGGTTCAAAGATTTGTCCCTATTAATGAAGATTGCCAAGGATGGAAAAACAACAAAAGAAATGGAAGTGATAGCTCAAAAGGAAGAACTGGATCTGGAATTTATTAGGAAAGGAATCGCTCATGGTCGAATTATCATTCCAAAATCAAACAGAAGGGATACAAATCCAATAGGGATTGGCGAAGGTTTACTTGTTAAAATCAATGCGAATATAGGTTCTAGTAAACGAGTCTGTAATATTAAAGAAGAGCTTGAAAAAGCTAAAATTGCAGCTAAATTTGGAGCCGATACTATAATGGATCTTAGTACTGGGGTCACTGAACAAGATGTTATAGCCATTCGTAAGAATATTTTAAAGGAGGTTAAAGTTCCAATCGGGACGGTTCCGATATACCAATCAGCATTACGAGCACTCGAGAAAAAGGGGGCAATCATTAACTTTGATGAAGATGATTTATTCAGTGTAGTTGAAGAACAAGCAAAAGAAGGAGTTGACTTTTTTACCATACATGTAGGAGTTACAAAACAAATCGTCGAGTATTTGAAAGATCATCCAAGAATGATGGGGGTGGTATCAAGGGGAGGTACCTTTCTTGCTGCATGGATACTTGAAAATGAAAAAGAGAACCCTTTTAATAATCAATTTGACTATCTACTAGAATTGGCCAAGGAATATGATTTTACCTTATCTCTAGGAGATGGAATGAGGCCTGGTAGTATTTTCGATGCAACAGATCAATCTCAAATTCAAGAGTTAATTGAAATCTCTAAATTGGTCAAGCGAGCATGGAAACAAAATATTCAGGTGATGGTTGAAGGCCCTGGTCACATACCTGCTAATGAAATTGAAAGAAACATAAAGATCATGAAGTCATTATGTGATCATGCTCCTTTCTACGTTCTAGGACCACTCGTTACGGATATTGCGCCCGGATATGATCATATTACTAGTGCTATAGGTGGAGTAATGGCTGGGATGGCTGGTGCAGATTACTTATGTTATGTTACTCCTTCGGAACATTTAGCCCTTCCAAATTTAGATGAAGTGAAAAGGGGCGTTATAGCATCAAAGATTGCTGCTCATGCTGTAAATATAGCAAAATATGGAAAGAGGGCATCGAGATGGGACTATAAAATGGATTTAGCTCGTAAAAATCTTGATTGGGAAGAAATGATTAAACAATCTATTGATCCCGAACTTTCAAAAGAGATTCACTATCGTAACGGTAATATTGATGATGATGTATGTTCAATGTGCGGAGAATTTTGTGCAATTAAAATATTGAAAGATGCTCTTGCTAAAAAAGCCTCAAAAAAAATAATATAAAGAACAAACCAAGTTTTTGAATCTTTTTTGATTAAAATAAATATCAATCAAATGATATTTATGGTTGATAAGATAGCAATAAATAGAAAAATATTATAAATACTCAAAATGTTCATCAAGAATGGAGTTTTCACTGTAGCAATTGATGATGCTCCTCATGAAAGAGATTATTTGACTACGGAGTTAGTTTTTATTATTTGTCGAGGAGTTTACATGGAGCATTTTACTCATACCAGTATAGATGTCGATGGATTAAATTCTACTGAAATGATTTTAAAAGTGTTAAACCCTATTATTGATCAGTTTCAAATAATATTGACACATGGAATTACTACTGCTGGCTTCAATCTTATAGACATTGAAAGAATTTTTATGGAATTAAATAAACCAATTATCTCCGTGACAGAGAATACTCCTAAAGGACAATTTGACGAAGCAGCCCGCAATTTGCCTGATTATGAATTACGAAGGTTAATTATTGAAAGGGCTGGAAAACAACATTCTTATGTTACTCCTGCTGGGAAAAATGCTGTATTTTTTCAATATAAGGGCTTAGAACTAAAAAGCGTACATCAATTCTTAAAGAAATTTGCTAAAAGATCTAGGCTTCCAGAACAATTACTATTAGCGCACAAGATTGCATCTGGTTTATGAAAATAAAATTTGTTTTATAAGACGAAGTTTTACAATCATATCATTAGCATCTTTACTGAACAGACGTATCATGGGTTCTTTTCCGAAAGAACCTTTATCCCATACAATGTCTACCATTTTCCCAGTACTTTTAATACTATTCTGAATTAGCCATTGCATGGTTGAATATTCTCTCTGAGCTATAGTTTTTGGTTGCTCTTCTCTTTTGATTTCCTGCAACATTAACTTATTACTCTGGATAAGTTTTTCAATCCACTTTTTTTCATATTTGAGATTTATCACATAATTTATCGAATCATCGAATTCTTTTGCTGTAAGAATTAATCTAGCAGTATGATCCGATACACCAAACTTTATTTCTCCAATTGCTTTAGGATATTCATTGATAATAGTTATTCGTCCTTCAATTCCTGCTACATCTTCTTTACTTTTTGCTGAAGGAAGGCTTCCTGATATATTCATCCTTACTTCAGGAATTAAATTGGAAAATTTCTTATCTTGTGATATAAAGTTATATATTTGTTTTATCTGATTGATTACTCTAATTTTTTCCTCGGAATATGTCAAATCTATGGTTAAGCCAGAACTTGGAAAATCTATAATCCTCTGGAATTTCTCATCAAAAAAGATTTCAGCTTTTTCGATAGCTTCCAATAATGAATAATCTTTTGCTAAAAAAGCCGCAATTGAAGAAGAAAAAATGCAACCAGTGCCATGAACATTACTCCTTAATTTTTCCTTTCTCTTTTTAAAGAGGCGATACATTTTTTCATCTTTTTTAGATCCTTGCAAGATAGCGAGATCATAAATCTCATCATTATTTGGAATCATTACACTCTTAATAACAACTGCCTTCTCATGTTTTTTATCTGGTAAAACTAGCTTATCAAGAAGAATGGAACCAAGTTTTTTAACAGTATCTAAATTTTTTATTGATTCTCTTTCACTATTGGCATAGAGTAATGCTTCTGCAAAATTAGGTGTAATTATTGAAACTATGGGAAATAAATTTCTTTCGATTTCATGCTCTATACCCTCAGTTGATAATCTTCCTCCAGCACTAGCAATTGAGACAGGATCAAGAACTACATTTAAATTATATTCAATAATGTAACCTTTGATGATTTCTAAGGATTTTCTGTCAGGAATCATTCCTATTTTTACTACTTTTATTGGATACGTATCAAATAATACTTTTAATTGTTTTTCCAAGTATTTTGATAAAGATATGTATCCCCCAAATGAATTAGTGGTTTGAAAAGTGAGTGCGGTTATAACTGAAAAAGGATGAACTCCACAGCGATCAAAAGTTCTAATATCCGCTTGAATACCCGCACCTGAACTAGGATCAGAACCAGCAATCGTTAAACAAATAGGTTTCATAAATTAAGTAAGGATCTAAATTATTTAACTCTTTCAAAAGCCCATTTTGCCTTATCCAAGAGACCAAGAGTCTCATAAGATTTTCCAAGAAATAAAAAAGCTTCAGGAAAATCAAAATTTTCCTTAACAAGTCTAAAAAGTTGATTAATTGCGAGATCGTATCTCCCGCGATGATAATTAACTTTTCCTTTTAAAAAAAGTATTGTTTGTCCTTTACTGGTAGTAATTGTTAGATCTCCAAAAGAATCTAAATAAACCAAAGCTTGTTCAAATTCTTTTTGGACTATATCATTCTCAACCTTTTCTTTTATTTTTAAAAGTGTTATTCTTTTTGTTGTCTTTTCAATTTCAATTTTCTTTTCTTTTCTTATTTTAGCTTCAAGTTCCATTTGCTCTTTTTTTTGTTCTTCTTCAAGAAATTTCTGAAATTTTGCAATTATTTTGGGTGAATAAGGCTCTCGACATAAGGGACAATTATTTGAATGTAAAAGCCAGCTTTTTAGACAATCTTGATGAACTTGATGCCCATTTGGACATGAATATAAAAAAGGTTCTATATCTTTGATTTCTAAATGGCAGATTATGCAATTTACCATGATAATCAGTAAAATTAATAATTAAATTTAGCAATACTAATCGCAAAACTAAAAAAATATTGTGAATACACGTTAATATATCTATTTTAATCGAAAATTCATCATGTCACTCGCTCAAGATAAATTATTTAAGGATTTGTTGAAAAGTTTTCTAAAGATCAATTCTCAGTTAGAGGCTGTGATTGTATCGGATCATGAAGGTTTTGTTATTGCTGGAGAGAAAAAGAAAAGTGTGGATATGGAATTAATTTCAGTACTTACCACTTTAATTAACCCAATATTGGAAAGAATCAGAAATGAGTTTGCTTTTAAAAGATTTGGAACAGCAAGCTTCGATACTGACGATTATCGGCTTCTCTTCATTTCAATTGATGAAGATACTACGCTCAGTGTTGTTTTAAATAATTTAGGTTCAATAGACATTATATCCCCTTATGCGTATTTTTTAGCTGAAAAAGTCGCACAAGTACTAACTCTAAGTGAAGGAGATTTAATTCAGTTAACATTTCCAAATTTTGAAGTAGAATCTGAAATTGATGAAAGGTCCTCAAGAATAAAAGATCAAATTTATCAGATGAGGTTAGACTCTGGAGGGAAATATCGGTTTAAATTCGTAGTTCTTGGAGATCATAAAGTGGGAAAAACAAGCATCGTTCGAAGATTTGTAGAAAACAAGTTTTCAGAAGATTATCGTGCCACGATTGGATTGAATATACTCACTCATACCATTGAATTTTATGGAAATGAAATACATTTTTCACTATGGGACGTGGGAGCTCAAGAATATTTTAAGCGATTTAGAAAAACATATTATCAAGGCGCACAAGCAGCTTTTATTGTTTATGACTTAACTAATAAAGACTCATTTATAAATATTGAAAAATGGTTCTTTGAGTTGAAAAAATTCATTGGAGAGAAACAAATACCCATAGTAATTGTTGGAAATAAATTAGATCTTGAGAATGAAAGAATTGTTGATTATCAATCAGCTATAAACAAAATTGATGATTTATCTCAAAAAACACTCAAAGGAGGACTCTCCTACATTGAGACGAGTGCTCTAACAGGTGATAATGTAGAGGATGCTTTTAGTTTGATTTCTTACCATTATATAACGAAGAGTAAGGAGAAAGAAGAGCATATTTTAAAATCAGATATTATGAAACAGTTAAATTCAATTTTAGAAAAAAACAAGAATCTCACCATTACTTTTATTACTGAAAATGCCCTTTGGAGTCCAGGGTTTCAGATTCTAAATGAAGTAAATGAATTGTGTGAATGTGAGAAAACTAAAGATGCTAAAGAAGAGCGCGTCTATGAATATTCAAATGGATTGGTGATAAAAAACTTCTTGTATGATAAGTTCGATGTCTCAGATTCTGATTGTGTTTTTATCATATTTGATGGGAGAAATAAAAATGGAATAGAATCTGAATGGAGAAATATTATACTAAATATTATTGCTCAATTAGAACAGAATAAATTCGCCTTGATAGGAGTTAGGATTGCAAAAGAAACTGATTGGTCAAAATTTATGGAAGATTTAGACATTAATGATTATCTAGAGAAAAAATTAGTCTCAGTACTCTTTTTTAAACTTGGATCAGAATATCGCTTGGAGATATATGATCAACTCCAAATTATGCTAAACTCTATTCTCAATAGTTGATGATGTAACTATTTTTAAAAATGTGGGGTATTATTAACTAATTAATCAAAGATACTTACATTCAAACTTACTATTCTTTAATTATGTTAAATCGAAACAAGTTATTTTCTCAGTTATTCAGCACTTTTTTAGAACGATTTACAAATGTGGAGGCCTTGATTGTATCAGATTTTGAAGGGCTTATAATTGCTGGAGAGAAAAGGGAAGAGGTCAATCTTGAATTAGTTTCTGTGCTTACTACTATGGTTAATCCCATATTATCAAGAATTCGAACAGAATATTCATTCCATACGTTTGGTACGTCATCCTTTGATACGGATGAATATCGTTTGTTATTTATATCGATAGATAAAGAGAGGATACTAAGTTTAATTTTAAAAAGTATGTCTTCTGTTGATATTATATCCCCTTATGCTTATTTCCTTGCTGAAAAAGTAGCTCAGATTTTACATGCTAATTTTGGTGATGTGATCCAGCTTGAAATTCCTGATTTTGAAGAACAAAAGGATCGACATAAAAAATTACAGGATCAAATTTATCAAGTAAGTACAAGAGAAGAAAAAGGGATCTACACCTTCAAATTTATCATTGTAGGCGACCATGAGGTCGGGAAAACGTCATTAATTAGACAGTTTGTCGAAAAAAAGTTTGCTAGAGATTATCGAGCAACAATTGGTCTTAACGTATTGAGTCATTCTTTTACTTTTCAAGGAAATGAGATTACTCTTTCTTTATGGGATGTTGGAGCACAAACTTTCTTTAAACGTTTTAGAAAAATCTATTATGCTGGAGCAGAAGCAGCATTTATCGTTTATGACTTAACAAACCGTCAATCGTTTGAAAACATAAATAATTGGTATCAAGAACTACTAGATTTTACAGAAGAGGAGAACTTACCAGTGGTTTTAGTAGCAAATAAGCTTGATCTTCCTAATAGACAAATTTCTAGAGAGGAGGGATTAGAGTTATCTAATTCATTGTCTCCTGAGGGAGTCTCTTATATTGAAACTTCTGCTTTAAGTGGAGAAAATGTTGAAGATGCTTTTAAACTTATTGCGTATCATTATCTGTTGAGAGCTAAACAGAGAGAGAAAAATGTCATTAAAAATAGTCTTTCAGAAGAAATTACTTCTACATTAAAGGATTTGATCATATTAGAATTATCGTTTATTACTGAAAATTTGAGTTGGAGTCCTGGTTTCCAGGCAATTACAGAAATTGAGGAATTGGGAAGTTATTCAATAATTAAAGATAGTCCAGTTGAACGTTTATACGCTTATAAGAATGGTCTAATTTTAAATAATTTTACTTATGATAATTATAATTTGGCCAATACAGATGGCGCTTTCATAATTTTTGACGTTCGAGAGAAGAATCATATTGATCTTAGTTGGAAAGAAATATTACTTGACATTATTCGGAAAATGAGGAAGAAGAGAGTTGTCATAGTGGGTATGAGAATCTCAGATAATACAAATTGGTCAACACTAATGGAAGAACTTAACATTGAAGAAAATCTGGAAGAAAAACTTATTTCAGTGTTATTTGTTAAAATTGGATCTAATTATCGAGAAAAGATTTATGATGATATTAAAGTAATGTTAAATGCGATTATTACTACTCGAGCCCTATAGAAACATTTTTTTTAAGCTTTGAGTATCATTTTAAGTTCTTGCGCTATTATGTCTCCCATCTGGATAGTAGTTAAGGTTTTAAATCCCTCTTCTTGAATATCTTTTGTTCTTCCAAGAAATAGGGATTTTTCAACCGCATTTTCTATCTCAGATGCTAATTCTTGATTTTCAAACGATTCTTGTACCATTAGCTTTACGCTTAAAATTGTTCCAATTGGATTTGCAATATTTTTTCCTGCTATATCCGGGGCAGAACCGTGTATGGGTTCATATACAGATACATTTCCAGGATTGATATTTCCACTTGATGCCATACCTAAACTTCCAATGAGAAAAGCCCCTTCATCGCTAATTATGTCTCCAAACAGGTTTCCAGTAACTACAGTCTCGAATTTGTAAGGTGTACGAATTAACCATTGACAAAAGGCATCTATATAAATATCTTCACAATCTAACATAGGATAAGATTCAGCAATTTCATGAAATATTTTTCTCCAAAGTTTACTTGGATATAATAAATTTGCTTTATCAACAGAGGTAATTTTTTTATGCCTACGTGTTTTTGCATGTTCAAATGCAAATTTAATGACTCTTTCGCATCCAGTTCTGGTGTAGATCATTAAATTTTCAGCCTTTTCATCAGAAAGAAGTGCTCCTTTATTTGCATACAAACCTTCAGTATTTTCTCGCACAAAGGTTATATCTATCCCAGATCCAATAAATTCATCTTTAAGTGGACATCGATTTTTCATACTTTCAAATAATTTAACTGGTCTCAAATTGACGTATAAATCTAGTTCCTGCCTTAATTTTAATATCGCTGATTCTGCTGTACCAGGAGGCAGATCAGGCAGTCCAACCGCACCAAATAATACTGCATCAGCGCTTTTTATAAATTCAAATGATTTTTTTGGAAGATTTGTCCCAAAATGTTTCCAGACAGCTCCTCCCGCAGGAGCATCTTTGAATTCGAACTCAAAATCAGAATATTTTGAAATTATGTTGAGAATCTTAATTCCTTCATTCACGACTTCGGGACCTACACCATCTCCTTTAGTAATGGCAATAACCTTTTTCATGAGAAACCACGAAATTTATAGATTTAGGATGAGTAATTCAGTAAGCCATAAAATATATCAATTTCTGTTTAAATTCCTATATCGTGAAATCAAAAATTGCAAATTATCAAATTCATATCATAAACAAATAAATTTAGAATTACTTTGTAAAAAGTTATTTTATTAAATCTTTTAATTCTTCTACTCTCAGACTTAATAATTCTTTATCTTCTACTGATTCTGCTTTCTCTAATAAAATATTACTTTCATTTATCATATTCTGAATATATTCTTTAACCTTACTCAAAGTTATTTTTGGTGTGGTAACTACAGGAAATATTTCCTCACAAATATTTTTCCTTATCATATACAAATCATAGGCTTGTTTAGAAAGATTAGCAATGAGATTTGGATTGTATGTACTTACCTTATTTAATGCTTTTTGGCCTATTTTCGATACCAACAGCATATCGAGAATTCTGTTCTTTTCTGATTCTTCCATCAAAAATAACCTTATTATAGGGGATGATAATATTTTAGAGAATTTACTACAAAATATTAGATTAATCTTTTATGACCAAGTCGTGTCGATTGTTGTGGATATAAATTACTAATCAAGAAATCCATAAAGTATACAATGAATAGGCTTTTGTGAATCTGTTAGGTATTACATTCTCGAATCCAGCAATGAGGTTCCATCTATGGAAACTATCATAACTTATATGAAGATAAAATCGAACACTAGACCCTACATTAAACATCCTCTTTGAATGTATATTTTGGGATGAAATACAATACATAATTGAAAACCAGTTATAAATCTATTTAACAAGTGTCCAGAAATCAAACTAAAGATATCAATAACTACAAAAGAAAAACCAACTATGATATTGATTAAACAGTACACAGTAATGCAAGTCAATGTATTAAACAATGTCCATTTAAATTTAAAAATATATGCAAATCCCATCAATATTATAGTGAAACATGTAATGCATAGAAATTAATCTTTATAATGCTGACATATAAACTGGAAAACTAGAAATATTATTTCACTAAACTGAATTGAAAGTAATGAGATATTGACCAATACTTGGATTAGATTGAGATTAAAAAATTATCTCAGATCTAATGGCTCAGAACCACATCTACCGCCTTTCTTCTAAGACATCGCTATTTTGTCGAATTGATGATCTTGGAAAATTCATTAACCCCAACATACAATTTCGGTAATTTGCCGTAATATTTATATATTTGAATAAAGTAATATTATTTAAAGACGTTTTTTGTTAAAAATAAAACGTATTTTGATTTAAAATTAAATAGTGGAGGAATAAAAAAAATGGCTAAAAAAGTTTTTGCATGGAGTCCTGTTCGAAAGTTAATGAAAGATAATGGCGCAGATATGGTCGCAAGAGAAGCTGTAGATGCCTTAATTGATTATTTAGAAAAAGTAGCTAAAGGCGCGACTAATAAAGCGTTAGAAATGACCCGTCATGCTGGGAGAAAGAAATTAACCCTCGAAGATATGGACTTAGCAATGAAATTAATGTAAAGCAATCACTAAATTAAAATTATAGAAATATATTTTTTTTTAACTTTTCTTACAACTATAATATAAATTTACTAGATACAATAGCGAATTATAAGGAGTCAAAATGAAAGAGAAGTCAGTTTTAATCAACGTATTTTTGTTTATAATTACGCTAATACTTATTATTTTCAAAGTCTTCTTCTCTTTAATAACTAGGAGCATTGCTCTTCAAGCAGATGCGATTGATAATGTGACTGACTTGGTAATGATAATTGCATCGTTAGTAGGTGTTATATTTGCAAATAAAAAGCCAAATGAGAGATTTCCTCTTGGATACTACAGGTTAGAAAATATAATCAGTTTGGTGATTTCAATTTTTATTTTTTTTACGGCATTTAATATAATTCAAGAGTCTTCTATTGATATTTTTAAATTTTTTACTGGAACTGAGAAAAAAATATTTGTTTCTTCTGAAGTACTTATTTTTCTTGTAATATCACAAATAACCGCAATCGGAATTGCAATTTTCTTAAAAATTATCTCTAAAAAAGAAAAATCACCAATTCTAAATTCAGAAGCAAAGGAAAAGTTTTATGATAGTTTTGTATCCTTTACTGTCCTATTAGGATTTATTGGAGCTATTTTCAAGTTGTATCTTTTAGATTCTATCTTTGCCTTGATAATTGTTGTTTTTATGATTAAAGGAGGGTATGATATTTTCATTTATTCTACCAAGACACTTCTAGATGCTGTAATTGATTTTGATAAAAGAAATGAACTTTACAATCTAATTGAAAGTTTTCCACATGTTAAAAATGTATTGTCATTGGCAGTGAGGGGTTACGGGAAATATACATTTTTAGAGATTGAAGTATTGTTAAAAAGAGAGATGCCACTTTATCAAATAAAAGAATTAAAAGATAAACTTAGTGCAAAAATTTTAGATCAATATCCAAATATCTTCCGAGTTCTGATAATTGCACAGCATCAAGAAAAAACGCAAGAAAAAGTAGCTGTTCCCTTATTAAATAATGATGGTGTCAATTCAAGAATTAGTGATCATTTCGGCGAATCCCCATTTTTTGCATTTTTATTGTTTGAAGACAAGAAATTAATTAAATTTGAAGTTTATCCTAATAAGTTTAAAAATACTGAGAAAAGAAAAGGGATCCTGATAGCTGATTGGCTTAGTTCTGAAAAAATTGATGCTCTTTTTCTCAAAAATGATTTAAAAAAAGGACCAAAATTGGTGTTTGAAAATAGTTTAATTGAGGTATTTTTGACTCGTTATGAGGTAATTAATCAACTAATGAAAGATATAAGTAAAGAAGATTAAAAAAGGAACAGAAGTAATCTCTATTAACTTAATTCACTTTAATCCTACTTCAGTTATTTTAGAAAGACTTCAAAAAGACTTCTATTTAAATAATCGATCATTAAAAAGCAAAGAGTTTTTGAAAAAATAATTATGAACTCCATGTATCAAGAAAATTACAAATCGAATATCTATAAATATTATGTTTATAGTTTCATAATGGGTGTCCACACAGTTAGAGGGGTCTATTTTGCGTATATGACCGAATGGGGGGGTTTAAACTTCTTTGAAATAATGGCACTTCAAAGTTACTTTATGTTTATCATCTTCTTATTTGAAATACCTTCAGGGGCTATAGCAGATTTAATAGGGAGAAAAATGGCTTTAATCTTTTCATCTGTTTGCGTTATAGGAGCAGCTTTCGCTTATAGTACTTATGCTAATATCTTGCTCTTTGTACTTGCTGAGACTTTATGGGCTTTAAGTATCGCGCTATCCTCCGGTACAAATGAAGCACTTCTCTATAGTTCACTGAAGAGCTTTAATGCCGAAGAGAAACTTCCTAGGGTTCTAGGGAACACCCAAACATTCAATTTAATTGCTTTAACTCTATCTGCTCCACTTGGTTCTGTTATTGCTCAATATATATCACTCCAATTTACAATGACATGCTTAGCTTTAATATATATAGGCGGTTTGATTGTAGCATTTACTTTTAAAGAGGCTCCCTATAAGAAAAAAGAAAAGGAGAATAAAAGCTATTTCAGCATAATAAAACAAGGTTTTATTGAATTAAGAAAAAATAAAATCTTGATGACGCTATGTTTTGATAGGTTATTCATTAACACGCTTATTTTTCTGCTTTTTTGGACTTATCAGCCTTATCTTCAAGCACTCGGAGTTCCATTACTATGGTGGGGTTTTATCACTGCTGGAATGAATATCACAAATGCAATATTTAGTTTTATTATTCCTAGAATTTTGACCAGAGTCAAGAATAAGCTTTATTTTTTAATAATAATTGATTTGATTAACGGAATTACGTTTCTCTTAATGAGTTTCAACATTAATCCATATATCGGGATCTTTCTTATTCTATTCATTGTGGCATTTGGATATTCCCGCACTTTAATTTATATAAATGGGATTAATAGACAGATTGAAGCAGATGAACGTGCTACAGTTTTAAGTACATTAAACATGTTTGGAAGCTTTTTTATGGCAATAATTAATCTCCTCATAGGAGTGATTGGAACTGTAAACATTTCTTATGTCTTTCTTTTTGTTGGAGGTGCAATTATCGCTTTTACGTTATTTACTCGAATGAAAAATGATTACCTATGATGATAATGTCTGATTTTAATCTTTCAGAAATCAGAAATACAAAAATTTTAATGAAATTTTTCAATTTATTTATTGAGTTTAAATTAGTTATATATTAATAAAGTTAAGTGAATTAATTTGGCTGAAACAGAACAAGTAAAACCTATACCTTTCTTAAGAGGAGAAAGAGTAGATTTAGTAGTTCCTCGATTGGAATGGGTGGATATACGAGTCCGTTGGGTAAATAATCCAAAAATAAGGACATATCTAAGGGGTCCTTTTCCAGCTACTAAAGATAACATGAAGCAACGATTCGAAAGAGTGCGTGAAGGAGGTTTAGGTGAATGGGTCGGTTTTGTAGTTTATCACAAAACTGATAATAAACCAATTGGAGAAGTAGGGCTGAGTAGAATTAATTGGTTTACTGGTTGGGCTAATGCTTATGCAAATATTGGAGAAACGGACTATTGGAATCAAAATTATGCTACTGAAGCAGTTGAACTTTTGCTTAAATATGCTTTCGAAGAACTTAATCTTAATAAAATAAGTGGTTCAGTAGCACTCCCAAATAAAGGATCTTGGTCTGTAGCAGAAAAACTTAATTTTAGATTTGAAGGTAGCTCAAAGGAAGATTCATTTAGAGATGGAGAATACCTTGATGTCAAGCATTATTGTTACCTTCAAAAAGATTGGTTAATTCGCAAAAATGAGAAAAATTAAAGGTGCTATATAGTGGAAGAAAAGAATAAAAAAATAATAACTCCATTCCTTAAAGGAGAACGAGTAGATCTATGCCCTACTAATGTTGAAAATGCTGAAAGATATGCTCTTTGGATTAATAATCCAGAAGGGCGATTATATGCCAGAAATCCCCTTCCAAGTTCAATTGAAGAAATTAAAAAAAAATATGGTCCTCCAGGAGAAGGGATGCCTGAAGAAATTTCATTTGAGATATATCACAAAAAAGATAAAAAGCCAATAGGATTAACTGGCTTCCTTCATATCAACTGGCTCAATAGGAATGCTAATCTTTTCATAAATATTGGAGAAGTTGAATATTGGGGTCGTGGTTTGGCTGAAGAAGTAGCAAAATTGGTAATACAGTATGGCTTTGAAGAACTCAACTTTCATAAAATATTTACCAGTATATTTACTCCAAATGAAAGGTCATTAAGAGTGGCTAAAAAAATAGGCTTCGTTTATGAGTGCACGCTTAAAGAAGAGATTTTTGTAAATGGAAAATTCGTCGATCGAGAAAAATTTGCTCTTTTTAAGTATGATTGGCTAAATAAATAAAATTAGATGATTCAGATGATTGAAGAGAAAGAGATTGCTCCCTTTATTGAGGGAAAAAATATTTCCTTGGTTGCTTCAAATCTCAAGTTTATCGATTTATATGCTAAATGGGATAATGACCCCGCTTTCCGTCACGTAAGCCGTAATTTCATTCCAATCTCCCCAGAAGCATTTAAAAAATTCTTTGAAAAGAAACAACCGAATCCTCCTAATGAGATCTTTTTAAATATATGGCATAAAAAAGATCAAAAGCTAATCGGGTATATAGCGTTTAATCATATACAATGGGCTAATGCCATTGCTGGTATAGGATTAGTAATAGGAGAAAAAGAATATTGGGGTAAGGATGTCGGGACTGAAGCTGTTGCATTGTTTTTAGATTATGGATTTAATGAATTGAGTTTTTTTAAAATTACAGGATCAATGTTTCATGTCAACGTTGGATCTTGGCGCGTTGCCGAGAAGGTTGGAATGACACGTGAAATTGTTTTAAAGAAACAAGCTTACGTGAGAGGAGAATACGTTGATGAATACCAATATTCCATGTTTAAAGATGAATGGCAACAAAAAAGAAAGCAATTTAAATTTCTCTTATCAAATGATGAGGTGAAAATAAGTGAGTGAACCGGTTAAGAAAGAAGAAATTCCTTGTCCATTTATTATTGGTGAGAATGTTGATTTAGTCCCGACTAATCTAGAACACTTAAATCTATATGTTAAATGGATAAACGATCCAAAAGTCAGAAGGTATTCTCGTAACATGCTTCCGCATTCCCCTGAAGAAATAAAGAAATGGTATGAACCAAATGATCACCATCGCCTTCCCGATTGGGTCACTTTTGAGATCTGGCATAAAAAAGACAACGTACCGATTGGAACGTGTGGATTTGGGAGGATACAATGGATAGATAGAAATGCAAATATTTTTCTAGCAATTGGGGTGCCAAAATACTGGAATAAGGGAATTGCAACCGAGGCATCAAATCTTCTAATTAATTATGGATTTAAAGAATTAAATTTCGTTAAGATTTATGCGGGTATTTTCGAACCAAATGTAGGTTCTTGGTCTGTCGCAGAAAAAGACGGATTTATTTTAGAAGGGATACAAAAAAAATCTATGTATGTTGATGGAAGATATGTGGATGCAAGAAAATATCGAATTTTGAGAGAAGATTGGTTCTCGAAAGATTTAAAGTAGACATTTTAAGAGTTTAAGTGGTGTTAAATGACAGAAAATGAAGAAAAAATAGATATACCTTATACTTTTATTGAGGGTGAAAATGTACTTCTCACACCCCTAAAGAAGGATCATGCTAAATTATATACTAAATGGAGAAATAATCCTATCGTGCGAGTTTATGGTAGGGGTGTTATTCCCGCTACGGAAGAACAAATCAAGAAACAATTAGAACCTCCTGTTGATTGGAGTGTTCCAACATCCGTTGATTTCGAAATTTGGCATAAAAATGATAATAAACCTATAGGGGACACGGGAATATTTTCGATTGATTGGTATAATCGAAAAGCATATATTGGTATGATGATTGGAGAA
>Ga0315542_1000145_pt1:0-5000 | contig 38841 bp, 22 predicted proteins | sample SalMarSW160120MG_FD_202541 | JGI IMG/M metagenome (GOLD analysis project Ga0315542, IMG submission 202541) | Salt marsh sediment microbial communities from the Plum Island Ecosystem LTER, Massachusetts, United States - Salt Marsh Sediment SW1601-20 ...
TCCGCAAAATGTCATGGACAAGCAGCAGGTTCTCAATAATCTTGTTGCGGAGAAGTTGGTCGCGAAAGAGTTTGAAAAAAGCAGCGCTCTTTTAAAAAACGAAAATTTTCAATTGTATATTCAAGGTATTCAGGAACAGAACATGCGTGAACAGCTGTTTATGCGCGAAGCTTACAACAAAGTTCATGTGGACTCCGGAGAGGTTATCAAAATATTTCCTCTGGCCGGCCGGGAGTACGATCTGGCATTTTATTCGATACGCGACAGCGTGGCCGCAAACAAGGTTCAGAAGATGCTTGCCGATTCAAATAAAGCCCCTGAAGAAGTCTTTGATGGTCTGGGTGATATCGATAAAGTGCCGAGAAAGAAAGTATCCTTCATGGATCCCGAACTGGATATTATACACAAAACGCTCTATTCGAAACCGTTGAAAATAGGACAGGTAATCGGACCGATAGAAATAGAAGACAACTATAGTCTTATTATAAAGGTTCTTGGCTGGAAAGATGAACTGATTATTGGCGGAGGACAGGATTTTGACAAACGCTGGTTCGACGTCACAAAGAAATTGAAAGACTTGAAGGCGAATGAGGCATGGACCGAATATGTTGGCCGTGTCATGAAAGGAAAGCGGATCGAGTTTAATAAAGAAGTATTTAATCGTATTGTTGACCTGTTCATTTCTGAATACAACAAAAAGCAGAGCATCAAACAGAATGCTTCAAATCAACTGGATGACGGTTCTTCCCAGAAACTGCTTGATGCAGAAGCGGAACTGCTTGATAAACCTTTTTTTACAATAGATGGCAAAATCTGGACAGTAAAAGATTTTAAAAAATTGCTTGCATCACATCCTCTTGTTTACAGAGATAAAAATTTCCAGACGAGAAGGGCTTATATGCAGCAGTTTCGATATGCGGTTGCAGATTTAATCCGGGATCATTATCTTAATCAAAAAGCCTATCGGCAGAGATTGGACAAGCTTCCGGAAGTAAAGCGTAAAGTCAGAATGTGGAAAGATGCAACCCTGGCCCAATATCAGGTCGATCAGTTTTTAAAAAATCTGTCCGAAAGAAAAGATTTCGATCCCGAGTTGATGAAAGGCCGTGATAATTATTTAAGCCTCTATATTGATACGCTTTATACAAAGTATTCCAGTAAGATTGTATTAAATGAAGAGGTATATAAAAAGATACAGTTGACCAATGTGCCGATGTTCGCCATGCGCCAGAATTTACCCTTCCCAATCGTTGTTCCAAGTTTCCCATGGTATACTACAAAAAACAATATCGGAGATTTCATTAAAAAAGAAGATCAATAACACCTTTTTTAATTTTTCGGTTGCCGAAGAAAAATAAAAAGAGTCGAGGATATGAAAGAAAAGAACGACAATCCAGCCACTGAAATATCTAAAACAAAGAAGTTCATATTTTCGTTGTTTGCTCTGCTGCTTCCATTTTTGTTATTGGTTTTTGTCGAATTGGGATTGCGATTGTTTAAATATGGCGGCGATACCAGTTTATTTATTTCGGCTCCGGATGAAATTTCAGAATATTATATGATCAACCACAATGTCGGGAAACGGTATTTTTTTATGCAAAATACAGTCCCCGACCCTTCAAAAGACCTGTTTCTGAAAAGGAAGCCTGAGAACGGGATCCGTATTTTTGTTTTAGGCGGATCTACGGCGGCTGGATTTCCTTACGGGAACAATGTCATGTTTTCAAGGATACTGCACAAAAGGCTTGCGGATACATTTCCCTATAAACATATCGAAGTGGTGAATATTGCAATGGCAGCCGTAAACAGTTACACGCTGCTCGATCTTCTTGATGAAGTTCTGGAAAAAGAACCGGATGCAATTTTGATTTATGCCGGACATAATGAGTTTTACGGGGCGCTTGGTGTCGCATCGAATGAGTATATGGGAAAGATACGATGGTTTGTGAAAACATACCTCGAATTGAAAGATTTGAAACTATTTATTTTAATAAGAGATTTTATTGCAAAATCGAGCAAAGGGCTTAAAAAAGCGGTAGGAAAGGATTCGGAAATGGATCCCACTGCAACACTGATGGCACGCATTGTGGGTGATCCGGCCATTCCATATGGCAGTAAAACCTTTCAATTAGGCAAGATGCAATTTGAAAGAAATCTCATTGAAATAGTAAAGAAAGTGCAGAAACATAAAGTCCCTTTGATTTTAAGCGAATTGGTGAGCAATGTCAAGAACAAGCCTTTTAAATCGGTATATAGTGATACGTTGCCGCCAGCAGATAAAATATTTTATCGTGCACAGGAAACGGAAAGTCAGGGGAAATATTCTGAAGCGAACAGACTTTATCGATGGGCAAAGGATTTGGATGTTTTAAGATTTCGGGCGCCGGAGCAGTTTAACCGGATTATCCATCAAGTGGCCGATACATATCATGTTCCTGTTGTTGGAATGCAGGACTATTTTGCAGAACATTCAAAGAATGGCATTATTGGATATGATTTGATTTTAGAACATTTGCATCCGAATGTTCAAGGATATTTTATTATGGCAGAAGCATTTTATGATATTTTAAGAGCAAAGAGACTCTTCTCCGATTACTGGGACGAAAAAAATATCAAATCCACATCTACTTATCTAAAAAATTGGGGTATCACAAATCTTGACAGTACATATGAATATATTTCTCTTTTATATTTGATGGGAGGGTGGCCGTTTGTTGAAACGATGGGACCAAATAATACACTTAATAATTATCATCCAAAAAATAAAATCGAAAAATTGGCAATAAAAATATTGACAAATAATGCGTTCGGGCTTGAAATGGGTCATCTGGAATTGGCTAAATCTTATGAATCAGAAGGTCTATATAGGAAGGCTTTTAATGAATATAAAGCATTAATATATATGATACCCTATGAAGAATTATTTGTAAAAGGGGCAATTGAAGCGATAATCAAATTAAAAGACTATAACACCGGTTTGGATATTTTATTTACTTCAAATGAATTTAGGGATACAGGATTCGTAAACAAATGGATTGGACAATTATATTTGGCCAATAATAGAAGTTACGAAGCAGCTTTTTATCTGGAAAGAGCCTTTTCTGTTATACCTGGGGATATACAATTAGTTGAAAGTCTTTATCGGGCATACCTTTTAAATTTTCAATTCGATAAAATAGATGAAATATTAAGGAAATTTCCAAAAAACAAAATAAGCGATGCGAAAATAATTGAAATGAAAAAAAGAGAAAAAATAGTTAAATCGACCTGTTCTGATTTGATCAGATATATGAATGACGCGAGGGGATATATTCAAAATAATGAATGGGAAAAGGCTAAGAAAATACTTAAAAAGATACTTCAGTTCAAAGAAATCCCTGACGCATATTGTTGGCTCGGTAAATTATATTTGCAGGAACATAATGTGGATCAGGGGTTGAATTATTTGCATAAGGGATTAATATTATCCCCATACGATTATGATTTATTATATACGATTTTATATGTATATATAAAAACAAATAAAGAGCATGATGCAGAAGAAATTTATGAAGAATTGAATTATATTTATCCTGATTTTAAAGATCCTTTAAATATTCGGGATCATTTTTTAATGTCTAAAGTTAGATAATTGTATTGTTGATTGATATCATTAATTTTCGAAATAATATTTTAGTTTATGGAATTTATAAAATGAACGTAATTATAATGATAACAAGAGGTAATGTAAAAGCAGTAATAAAAAATATTACTTGACTTTTTCAATTTCATAGTGTATATTTTAATCTACATTTTGAAGTCGGTCATTAATAAAGTTCTTTGATAATTTCGCGTGCACGGCCCTCAATAGTCGTAATTACTTAATGAAAAATAATGATTAATACTACGGAGAGTTTGATCCTGGCTCAGGACAAACGCTGGTGGCGTGCTTAACACATGCAAGTCTAGGAGAAAAGGAATCTTCGGAATCCTTAGTAAACTGGCGAAAGGGTGAGTAACACGTAGGTAATCTGCCCTGGAGTGGGGAATAACATCGGGAAACTGGTGCTAATACCGCATAATATCCTGTTATCACATGATGACAGGATCAAAAATATTTTGCTCTGGGATGAGCCTGCGTCCTATTAGCTTGTTGGTAAGGTAACGGCTTACCAAGGCTACAATGGGTAGCTGGTCTGAGAGGATGGTCAGCCACACTGGCACTGAGACACGGGCCAGACTCCTACGGGAGGCAGCAGTGAGGAATATTGGGCAATGGGCGAAAGCCTGACCCAGCAACGCCACGTGGGTGATGACGCTCTGAGGAGTGTAAAACCCTGTTAGGAGGGAAGAATCTCTCGACTTGTCGGGATTGACGGTACCTCCAGAGAAAGCTCCGGCTAACTTCGTGCCAGCAGCCGCGGTAATACGGGGGGAGCAAGCGTTGTTCGGATTTACTGGGCGTAAAGAGCGTGTAGGCGGGATGGTTAGTCAGCGGTGAAATCTTTTAGCTTAACTGAGAGACTGCCTCTGATACTGCCATTCTTGAGTTCAGAAGAGGGAAGTGGAATTCCTGGTGTAGCGGTGAAATGTGTAGATATCAGGAAGAACACCAGTAGCGAAGGCGGCTTCCTGGTCTGATACTAACGCTGAGACGCGAAAGCGTGGGGAGCAAACAGGATTAGATACCCTGGTAGTCCACGCCGTAAACGATGGGCACTAGGTGTTGGAGGATTTGAACCCTTCAGTGCCAAAGCTAACGCATTAAGTGCCCCGCCTGGGGAGTACGGTCGCAAGGCTGAAACTCAAAGGAATTGACGGGGGCCCGCACAAGCGGTGGAGCATGTGGTTTAATTCGATGCAACGCGAAGAACCTTACCTGGGCTTGAACTGCAGTGGATCATCCCGTGAAAGCGGGACTTCCTTCGGGACTGCTGTAGAGGTGCTGCATGGCTGTCGTCAGCTCGTGTCGTGAGATGTTGGGTTAAGTCCCGCAACGAGCGCAACCCTTGCCCTTAGTT
>Ga0315542_1000145_pt1:10000-38841 | contig 38841 bp, 22 predicted proteins | sample SalMarSW160120MG_FD_202541 | JGI IMG/M metagenome (GOLD analysis project Ga0315542, IMG submission 202541) | Salt marsh sediment microbial communities from the Plum Island Ecosystem LTER, Massachusetts, United States - Salt Marsh Sediment SW1601-20 ...
ATTTCCTGTATTATATACCAATGCAAAAGCAGGTGTGGCCTATCGGGATTTAAAAGAAGAATCAAAAGATTTGAGGCCGCTTTTTGAATCGATACTCGAAAGAATTCCGGGGCCTGAAGCGGATGATGTAAAATCGACACAGTTTTTAATTACCAATCTGGATTATGATTCCTATGTCGGACAAATTGGTATTGGACGGCTTTTTAACGGCAAGTTGAGCATGAATAAGGATTATGCTTTGTGTGAAAAAGACGGGATCCGAAAACCGGTGCGATTTGTTGCTTTGTATACATTCGAGGGGCTCAAGAAAATCCAAAGTGAACAGGCTGAAGCGGGTGATATCGTGGCTATTGCAGGAATCGAATCTATTCATATCGGGGATACTCTTACTAATTTGGAAAATCCATCCCCTTTGCCGCGCTTAAAAGTGGACGAACCCACCGTATCCATGTTATTTTATGTGAATAGTTCTCCTTTCGCAGGGAAAGAAGGCAAATATCTCACAAGCCGTCATTTAAGAGAGCGCCTGGATCGTGAAATGATGAGCAATGTAGCCATACAAATTAAATCCACCCATCGTGCAGACGCATTTGAGGTATGTGGAAGAGGGGAGTTGCAGCTGGCTGTTTTAATTGAAACCATGAGGCGTGAAGGATATGAATTCATGGTATCCAAACCGCAGGTGATTACACATAAAAAAGATGGCAAAGTGATGGAGCCCGTTGAACAGGTGTTTATTGATATACCGGATGAATTCGTCGGGGTTATAACTGAAAAAATGTCCCAGCGAAAAGGCAAGATGATGAATATGCATTCTACCGGTTCCGGCCGTGTCGATATTGAATTCCTGGTACCTTCAAGAGGATTGATCGGATTTCGCAGCCAGTTTCTGACCGATACAAAGGGTGCGGGTGTCATGCACTCTTTGTTGAAGGGGTACGATGAATGGTTTGGGGCTATCCCACAGCGAACCACAGGTGCACTTGTAGCGGATCGGTCTGGTAAAGTGTCATCCTATGCTTGTCTATCCATGACCGATCGTGGTGAATTGTTTGTTTCTCCGACCATGGATGTGTATGCCGGTATGATTGTCGGTGAACGCAATCGTGAAGGGGATCTCGATATTAATATCACCAAGGAAAAGAAACTCACCAATATGCGCAGTTCCACAGCGGAGGCTACAGTCACTTTACGCCCGCCAAGGCCATTGTCTTTAGATCAGGCCATTGAATTTATTGCCGAGAATGAACTTGTTGAAGTGACTCCTTTGGCCGAGAGGCTTCGTAAAATGGAGCTGGATCCGGTAAAGCGGGAAGTACAGCGAAAGAGAAACAGAAAAATGTCTATCGAAAAAGAATAAATTTATCAGAAACAAAACGGGTCTTTACACATCGGGTTTCAACCTCGATTCATTTGTATTCCCAATTTCAATGTGATACCAATTGCCGATTACTGAATGAAGGAAAGTCATATTATTATTTGCAGTCCACACGTTCATGGACCGTTTGAAGAAAATGGATATCACTTTATTCTATGATGAGCAAACTACAACTTGTCAATTTTTTGATCTGTATCAGTTGTCATTTGTTTTAACTGTTTTTCGAGGATCAGACATTCTTTTTGAATGGTTTCATCGTCTGTTTTGTTTGATGGATAAAAAGGTTTTCCGTATAACAGGATTGCTTTGGCAAAAGGTTTGGGGAGCATGTATTTATCCCAGGATTTCATGATGATGGCAGGTTTTACCGAGAAAGTGACTGGTATAATACAGGCATTCATTTTTTTGGCTACATAAATCGCACCGGGTTTCGGTTTATAGATTGGTCCGGTTGGGCCGTCTACAGCAAATGCAAGAGTATATCCAAGTTTCATTTTTTGTATGGCGCCGATTAAAGCTCGGACAGGAGATTTTGTACTTGAACCGTAAACGATTTCATAGCCGAATTTTTTTAAAATGGTTGCCTGTAATAAACCGTCTCTGCTTGTTGAGGACATAATGGCAATATTTCGATTTGAAAAGTACCTTACAAGAAGAAATTGACGTCCGTGCCAAAAAATGTAAACGAACTTTTGTCCGTCTTTTTTTAATGTATCCAAAATATGTTCATTTTCTGTACAAATACGTACTGTTATGCTGATAATATTAATTGCCAGCCATCCCAGATAAGGCAGAATATTTTTATAAATAAAATCTTTCATTTTCAAGATATTTTTCGTATTTTAATGCATATTTAATTTTAATATAAATAATACGATGTACGATAATTACCTTTTAATTCTAATATTGTTTAATGTATTTAATCCAGTGATAAATGTCAATAATAATTCTGTACCATACAGGAAGAGATCGGTTTTTGTTCAGTTCGCTCGCTTTTCGTACATTGAACTGACATAATAAGCATTGTTTTTTAATGGCTTAGCAAATTATTATTTCACTAACATTTTGGCAGAATAATTGCTATATTGAATAAATTAACCGGAATACTTACAATAATTTGTCTTGATATTTATTTTATATTTTTATATGTTTGAATATTTAAAGATACTTAACGGACACTATTTTTTGGAGGTTTGTTTATGAGGGCGTATTTCAAGGCCCGATTCCTTTTTCTCTTATTTTTTATTCTTGCCGGTCATGGTTATGCAAGGATTTGGCTGGAAGTTAAATCAGTTAATGAAGAGAATAGAATTTCTCCCAATACGAATACGCTTCAACTTCAAACCTACGAAATGTATGGTATAGAGATTACCGGTCATTTTGAGAATGAATCTGCAGTTAGTAATTATATCAGCTGGTTAAGGATTACACCGAATACAAATGAAATGCCAGGTTTTATTCAGGGTTGGGAGGAAAAAAAGTATATTCTCAAACCTGGTGAAAAGAAAGATCTGAAAAATATCATATATATTCATCCGACTTCTGCTGCTGTTGATTCTTTTAAAGTCGAGGCTGCTTTGAAGCATGGGGAGAATCCACATGATTTTTTAATTTCAAGAAGCTTTAAACTGATCGTTGAAGCCGAAGAAACTTCATACGTTCCGCCTGTGTTGATTGAAGAACCCCAATTTTCTCCGGGATTATCAAACACAGTTTTTTGGATTCCCGGTCAGGGCAGTTCTGCCCAGGATGTATATTGTTTTGATACTGAAGATCGTGAAAATCTGAGAAAATCCGTTCAGGGATTGTACAAAATTGCTTCTTCAGATACTTCGATTGGAGTTTTTGAAAACCTAACCCATTCTCATCAATATGGATATTTCGCAAAGGCAGTTTATGAAAATACAAACAGTCCTGTTGTTCTATATTCAAATATACAATATTCTGTTCAAGATAACACATCCCCTGAAAGTGTCCTGGGAACACAGGCGTTAATCGATGGGAACGGGGATGCTATCATTTTATGGGATGGTGTCAGTGATGCTGTCAGCGGAATTGAACAATATAATATCTACAGAGCTGTAGATACAGGTTTTGAACAACTTGTAGGGAGAAAACCTGTCACGGACAATGAAACGGGAACATTTACCTGGACAGATGAAATTGATTCCGCGTATACTTATTATTATCGTGTCAGGGCAGTGGACCGGGTCGGTAATGAAGGAGACGGTGTCCGGACAATCGGGATTTCACTCGGTGGATCAGGTTATACTGATCTACCGCCGGGGGGAGGTTCTGAAGAGGATTCCACTTCATCGTCAACCAGCACCCTTTTTGTGAAAAGTGTCATTGATACGATCTGGCAAAAACTGAATGGGTGGGAAAATGCAGTCCGGTTTCAGGCAGTTCGGGACAGCATTCGTTATTTTCAATCGCCTCCTTCGGTACGGATGCGTTTTTTTGACAGCGGATGGACGGACCCGAATTTATTGAAAACATGGGGCTGGGTTTCTCCTACCAATCCGGACAGTATCTATTTTGTTTTTAATTACACGGATACGGCCCATGTATATTTTGATGATTTTGGAATCGTTCACTCCGATACCGGGAATGCTTTTATTGACAGCAGTTTTGTGAACAATCACACCTACCTTCGACGCGTTATTCGGAAATTCTATTCAACAACAGATACAACATGGTTGGGAAAGATTATCCCCGATTGCTATCCTCCGGATGATATACAGAACCTGAAACTGCAGGCAATTATTGATGATCCCAATTTTCAAAATCCTGTTTCTGGGTACCAAAAATGGCATTTTGAATTGGATTGGAATCCTGCAAAAGACGGTGTCAGTGGTCTGAAAAGTTATTCTGTGTACCGTAAGATAAATGGTCTGGATGCTGATTTTGTTTCTTTGGTACTACCGGATAATTATCTTAATACACATTTGAGGGATTCGGTTTTACTTTCTGATGCCGCTGTTTGCAATCCATTTGTTCAATATCGAGTCATTGCAGCGGATCAAGTTGGCAATCGACGGGATTTGAATAAAACAGCCTGGGAAGTCAGAGAGCGAACTTTAAATGCTCCGAAAATGGTAATTTCGCAGGAAGCAGGAATTAAAACATTTCCTCTTGATCCGACCCATGCGGATACTGTTTTTACGGATTCGGATCAGATTGCTGTACAGTTGTTCAATTTTGATCATTCTGATCTGAAGCAATATATTGTTGCTGTGAATGATAAGGAACAAGTGATTCAAAATCAGAGTCAAAACAAATTACTAATTCCTTTGTCGAATGCTGAAATCTCCACCATTAAGGTGCGTGTTTTATATCAGGGACAGAGGTCAAGTGTCTGGTCAAATTCAAGGGTGGTGATTCGAGCTTTGAAAAAGGCTCCGGAACAGTTTGTTTCAGCCAATGATTCTTCGAAATGGTACGGTCACATTTATCTTCAATGGAAACGCTCCTCACTGGATTCAAAATCATATGAAATCTGGCGCCGTTGTATCGATGAACCATGGAAACTGATCGGGACAGCAATTACTTCTGAAAACGATATTGGCTGGGTGGATTCGTACGGATTGGATGAACTCACGGCGTTGCCGGGTGACACACTGACAACATATCAAAGCTATAGCTATAAAGTAAGGATGATCAACATATTCGATATGAAAAGCGAATTTTCTGAAATCGATTCGAGCTATTGTAATCATCCTCCTGTTATCGCCGATGATGAGATCAATGCAGTTGGCGGCAGTATGATGATTACTATTTTTTGGGAACGTATAGAACGCGCAGTGCCGTCTGACAGCTGGAACACTCGAATTCGAATATATCGAAACAACATGGATGATTCTCCGTTTCATTCAGCCAACGTGATTGACGATACGACTTACACCTATGGGCCGGTCGATCCGGGGTACAACTACATTTTTCAGGTGATGGAAAAACCAAATGAATTCAATGGCGGATCGAATTCGGGAGACAAAATCAGCAGCTGGTCACAGCCGTACACGGTCACACTGGATACGCTTTCAATGACTGCTCTTTCTCAACCGATGGGTTCTGTTTATATCGATTGGAACGATCCGGTCCGTATTGCAAATTACAAGATTGATACATTTAAACTGTGCCGGAACGATGTCTGCTGGTTGTTTCCAAAAGAACAAACTTCATTTATGGATCTGTCACAGGATTTAAATCATGGTGAAATATATCAATACATGTTATACGGATTGGATAGTCTGAATCAGGTAGTGGCTTCCAACAATAAAACGGCCACATCCGATACTGGCAGCGTGTTTATTCCGGAAATCGCTCCATTTCCAACACCGTATTTTAATAATGATTCAGTCAATGTGTCCTGGCAATGGCGGAATCCCGATGGAAGTGTAAATTCCATGTCCTCACGTGGGGCAGTTCGCTGTCTGATTCAAGCCAGTGTAAGCCGCACATTTCCTTCTCTGCCAGATCAAACCGAGGAGAGAATGATAGATCTAATCCCTCTGGCAACATCGGCAAATGTGTGCAAACCTGCACTGGCGAGTGAAGCGAATGACACTATCTATTTTAGAATCACTGCATGGGACGGATGGAATCATCCGATTGAGACCATCTGGTCCACTCATTATTTCCCGACGGAAAAAGCGATTTTTGACCCGATCAAACCCTTGCCTGTCAAAGATCTCTGTATCGATTCAGTGAAGTCCAGTTATAAAAAATCAGATGCGGCTGTCACCTATATGAGATGGAGTGGAGCAGGCGTTGAAGTTCCGGATTCCGATCATCGGAATGTCTGGAACCGGCTCCTGGGAAATGTGGCTTACTATCGTGTTGAGCGCATTGGCCTTCAAGATGTTTATCCAGTTCCTGTAGCAGAAATTCCAGTCGATTCCGATATCCAGTGTTATCATTATGCATCGACAGCGGATAATAGGAATTATCAGTGGCAGATCGTCAGCGTGGATAGCGCAGGGAATGACACGGACAGCAATCTTATTCAATCTGTTGTATCACCTTATATTCCCACACCGGAACCTCCCGTACCAACCCAATTCCGCGCATGTACGATCCGTCCTGTTTCGTCGGAATCGTTGACGTTTGAGTATTTTGTCGAGATTGCGATGGATTCGGCCCATTTCAGGCTTGCTTATGAAATCGATACAACCCGGCAGGAGTTTATGAATCATCTTCTTTGCCGGAGTGAAGACTGGATCGAGGGGCCCGATTTTATTTGTCAAACAGGATGGGGAGCCGTCGAACTGGACACAACATGGTTTCGTGTGAAAGCGCGTGTGAAGAATGAAAGCGGTGTCGAGAGTGGATGGTCCAATCTGATCTATTACACCGGAGAGGATGATCTTGAAAAAGGGAACGATCCATATTCGAATTCCGGTCAAATTCCTAAAACGTTCGACGTGCATCAAAATTATCCCAATCCGTTTAATGCCACAACACGCATTAATTATCAAATTCCTGAAGACGGTTTGGTTCAAGTCAGAATTTTCAATTTGCTGGGATCGGTGGTGAATACGCTTGTTGAAGAAAATAAACCGGCCGGGTATCATACAATTTTCTGGTATGGAGACGATCAAAACAGGCATCCGGTCGCTTCAGGTATTTATCTTGTACGCGTTTCCATGAAAACAAAACAACAACAGGTATTTCAAAAACAATTTAAAATGATGTATATTAAATAAAAGGGGAACGGCATTGTTATTTGGAGATTCATTGATGAAAAAACATTCTTTCTGTTTGCAGTGCACGATTTTATATATCCTGTTAATGTTTCTTTATAATGGAATGGCATTCGGATCGGAGAATGTAAAACGAAAGCTTGAATGGAAAACCGATTTTGAAATAGAAACTTATCTGGCATCGATGCCGAACGATTTGGAACCATCGCTTCCTGCACCTGCTCTTTATCCTGAACCGGAATATACCTGGGGATTTTCAAATACAATTTTCTGGAACAGAGACAGTATCGAGAATGCAGTGACGGCTCTGGACATGCATCTTCTGTTTTATGAAGTTCAGGCGACTTTCGACAATATCATACTCTGGGCGTTTCCCAAGGCCAGTGTGGACTCGGCGACATTTACCAATCCGCCTGATGGTTTGCCGGAGGGTATTTCTATCGATTACCGTTTACGATATTATGCAGAGGACTCGGCACATAATTATTCCATGAGTTATTGGTCGGAGCCTGAATCATCGATACAGGATGCCAGTCCTCCCAATCTGTGGCATATAAACGTACTCCACCTGCAGGAAACAGAAGGATTGAACTGGGCCATTGGGCCGACTGTTCACGTGGATGTGATCGCTTCCGATTACAGTTTCGGCAAGGTGATGCAAGTGGTTATTCATGAAAAAAGCGAAAGCTGTGATGATATCATCTATTATCCGATTCTTCCTCCTACCGATTCTATAAACCAGGCGATTCCTTATACGATGTGCTCTCCGCAAAGAGAAGTTGCTGAATTGAGCGTATGGGTTTTAGATGTGGCCGGTCAGCCTTCCGAAGCAAAATCGATTTCATTATTCTGGTGGCCCTATGAGGGAGAAGAAAATAAAATGGTCTGTTTCCCGAATCCGTTTAATCCACAAGAAGGAGAAATAACGATCATTAAAGTAGACGACCCCGGGATAAACCGGGTAAGGATATTTGACCCATTTGGGAATCTTGTTAAATTATTGGTAAAAAAAGCGTCCAGCGATATCTTTTTTGAGTGGGACGGCAGAAATGAAAGAGGAGATATTGTTGCTTCTGGGGGGTATCTCTGCGTTGTCGAAGGGAATATGCAACTCTACTGTAAAATTGCAGTGATAAAATAAACACAGAGTGATTTACTGCGGGGAACCATGAAACCAATTCTAAAAATTATTATATGCATTATCGTCTCTTTTCTTTTTTTTACGAATGTATTTTCAAGCGAAGGAGATGCGGGACAGCCCGGTGCTTTCCTGAGATATGGTGTGGGGGGACGCGCACTCGGGATGGGAAGGGCTTTCGTTGCAGTCGCCGATGATGCGAGCGGGGTTTACTGGAATCCGGCAGGAATACTTGGTGCGAAGCGTATCGAGTTTGCTTCAACCTATTTGGACCTGTATTATGACAGTCAATTCGCACAATTGGGATTTGTTGTTCCCCGTCCCGGGAGAGAGATCAAAAACTCATTTTTAAGATTTTTAATCGGACCTTCCTCTGCGGTTGGATTCGGATGGATTAATTTAAGTATGGCCGGTTTTGAACAACGCACGCAGACCGGCGCTTATCTTGGTGATTTCGGTATGGCCGATAATGCCTTCCTCATGGCGTGGGCGCGCGAACAGGTGGGACCCTGGGGAATATTCAGGTACGGCCTCACTTTTAAATTGATCAACCAAGATGTTTCGGGACTTCAGTATGATCCTTTGGAAACAGCAGGTACAAATTCACATTGGTCCGGAGGCATGGATGTGGGGTTGACTTTTCAGCCCATTCATGCTCCAATCTTGCGTGTCATTGCACTGAAATACCTGGTACCGCTTCGAATGGGAATCTCGCTGCAGAATATTGTTCAACCTTCCTGGAGTTTATCAGGAAAAAATATCGAAAAATTGCCTCTTATTTTTCGATGGGGATTCAGTTATCGGTGGGTTCTTAAGGACTGGATTCCAGAAAGTTGGGAAGGATTGAGAGATTTTATCGATGATTCTCAAATTATTACAGCTTTTGACAAAGAGGTTTACAAGGGTGCCGAAGGGGGAAATTATTTTGGTGTGGAAGGGTATTTTCCCATTGGACGATCAGGATTCGCTTTTTTCCCGAGAGCGGGATTTAATAACCGAACTGAAGGTCCTTCACTGGGGATGGGATTAACAGTTCCATTTACAAAATCTACACAGATGCGGATTGACTATGCGCTTGGTTTTCACCCATATTTGCCAAACGACAGCCGGTTTTTTCTTACACTGCAAACAGGGAAAGATCTTGGTTCCAAATTTTTCAAGCAAATGTCTGAAAAAGAAAATATAAAAGAGATTGAAAAACGCAATCAACTTCTGTTGATACTGGCAGACTATCCAAATAAGGAAATAAATGGTGCAGTAAAAATACTGGCAGATTTTCAGGATAGCACGAACGCACGAAGATATTACGATCTTTCAGGCGGATTGGGCCGAGCGGCACTCTTGATGAATGAAGTGAGATCATTATTAAAACAGGGAAATGTTCAAAAAGCAAAAAGCCGGGCCTTTGAGGCGGCAGAAGAATACAGGCCTGTTTTCATGATGCCGGAACATACATTGAGTGACGATGACCTAATGAATTACGCGGAAGCTCTCATTCTCTCACGCCAAGTGGAAGTGGCTATTCCTGTTTTGGAAGAAGTGGGACAACATTCCCTGAAGTACTATTTTATGGTAGGTAGTTGCTATAAAGAATTGGGCAAATGGGATACTGCCATTGAAGCCTTTCAAAGTGCCATAAAGCGGTACGAACAAGAACAGGATTTGAACAGTATGGTTTGTCTTTCCTTTCTTAATTTAAGTGAGATATTATTGAGGAAAAAACAATATCTATCTGCCCTCACTTCATTGAATGTTTTATTGAAGAATTATCCGAATAAACTGGATGAAGATTATCCGAGATATCCTCTTTTTAGCGATAACTATGTAGCCGACGATGCAGTGTTTCTTATTGGAGTAATTTATCTAATTCAAAATAAATATCGTGAGGGGGTCATCTCGCTGTTAGAAGCACAACGATTTTATCCTGATTTGGATTATGGAAAAATCGTAGCGGGTGAATCGGATAGTTTGATTGATGCGCTGGAGAATATGAATTGGGAGTTTCTTGAAAATCTGGGAATCGAATTTCTGGAAGCCTATTTTAAAGATCACCAATTGAATTAGTCCGATTGAGCGGGCCGGAAGAGTACAGATCGTATGAAGCAATTTAAAAAACATTATCATTTATTACTGCTGTATATATGTATCGGTATGGTCTGTCAATGGCTTTATGCCAGGGATAAAACAGTCTCTGTTTCCGAAAACAGCATGATCGATCTCATTGCACCGTTCGAAAGTAAAAAGATGATGAACGGGCCGATTGTATTTTTATGGAGGCCGGTCAGCAGCCTGGATACACTATATTTTGATGTCAAGAATTATGAAATTGCATTCTGGACAAACGATCATCGGTTTGTTAAAACTTATACCGTTTCACCAGCGGAATCCTATCGAACTGTTTCACTAAAATTTGATAATTGCAGGAGTGTGTTTCGACGGCACGGCAAATATTTCTGGCAGGTGACCGCCGTAAATGCCGCCGGGAATCAGATTTCTTCTGAAGTTCGAAGCTTTACGATAGAAGTGTCCAAAATATCCGAACGTCCGGCTGTGTGGCATCATCCGTATGGCATACATTTTTATTATGCAAATCGATTACGAACACCGGAATATTTGTCTTTCCTGGATCATATTTATCCGACAAAACATATGAGAAATTATTCGGATTTTGGCCTTGTATTTCAACAGCAGAGAATTGGAACTCATTTTCTTGAATTTGAAGAAACATTTAATATTCGTTCACAGGTCGGTATAGGAATAGATATCGGAATGCGTTTTCGGTTGTTGCAGAATAGATTCTTTTCTCTTTACCCATTTGGACAAACCGGAATATGCTGGTATGCTACCGGGATTGAAAGATATTCCAGCATGCTTCATCATATTTTAGTAGGCTGCGATTACAGCGTCATGCCCAAAGGTTATGTTACACTCAGAGGAGGCTGGATTCCTTTTTATCGTGTTCGATATTCCGAGAAGGGAAACAGCCCGCGCACCTATTTGGGAAAGGGATGGGAGATGGGTGTCCAATTGATTATTCCGCAAACACTGTTGAGAAGTTTTCATCTGCTCGGGATTGAATTTGATTTTCAAAGAATGCCGATTTCTTATCATATTAGCAGGATTCAGGATCAGTATACGGGAACTGTGATGAAGATACAAGGCATTGATATCGGATATTTCTTTCAATAAAACTATTTGCCATAGGAATTTTAAAAGAGTCGTCATGCAGTATAAATGTACCATTAGATAGATGAAGATTGAACTACAAAAGATGTATTCCCCCTTTTCGTTCCTTAGAAACGGGAAGAGAAATTGAATAATCTTTAACGGAGGATGAACAAATGTTCATGGGACAAAAAATGTATAAAAAGATACGATTGCTTTTTTGTGTAGTTGTCATTTTATCATTTGCGACACTTTATGGCAGTCCGTCATCTTATAAAATCTATATTTCAGATATTCAGCAAGAAGTAACTCAGAAATTTCTAGGCATTCCAAAAACTGTGGATTATACAATTTTTTGGGATGTTTTTCAGGGAAACGGGCAGGACTACGACCCCGTTTCTATCGACCGTCCATTTTATTTTAAGCCAAGATGCTGGGAAGAGAATACATATCTGGAGGAAATGTCTGAAGATACGGTTCACGGCAATTTTTTTACATTTCACGGGAAACGAGCAGGGAAGAAATATGGGATATTGGTGGAAGGATTTCAAAACGGGAACCGTTTTGCTGTCTCTGACACTGCCTGGATCGTTACAGGGAAAAATATACGAGCGGCTTCATCAAGTTCCATATTTCGGTGGCTCAACTGGATTCCGTTTAATGGACGTATTCCAATGGCATTTTTTAAACGGGGAAATATTTTTGACGGTTCGACACAACCTGGTAAAATCGCCTTCCATTTGATATGGAATTCTTTTATTGCAGGATGTATCATTTGGTTTTTCTTTTGCATAAGATATTTAAAGCTGAAAAAAATATTTCCGATGAAATCCCGATTTCATTTGCCGATGAATTACGATGAAGCCTATTGTAAGGGGATTTCAGAAGAATTCGAACAAATTATTCAGGATTGGCGTGATATTGTCGATAAAACGAATGAACATGTTCGAAAGGAGATACAGCAAGGGAATAAATTGAAGGTCTGTGATATTGAAACCGTAAATGCTCAATTCTGGAAGGAAGAAGGATCAATTGTTGTTCAGAGATTGCTTAAAAAGACCTCGGATCCGAAGTGGAATCAATATCCATCAGTCCGGATTATTCATGCAGGTCTGGAAAATCATGAACTTGGCGGATTTCGCTGGCTCGAGGTTTCGAAGGAAGTGGACCGGGCTATCGAAAACAGAGCTTCCTCAGAGCTTGAACGGTTAAGAAGGCGAAGTCTTATGGATTGGCTGTGGAATCTTGGTACGCTTGCTCCTCTGGTCGGCCTTTTTGGAACAGCTACGGGTATCTCCCATGCGTTTGCCATGCTGACCATGCTTCAAGCTGATATTACGCAGACAACACTTGTAAGGCGGCTGGCCAGTGGTATTTTTGAAGCACTCTGGACCACAATAGAGGGTTTGTTTGTGGGTATTATTCTCATGCTTTTATACTATTATTATCAGAATAAGCTGAGCTGGATCTATTCAAAATGGGAAGAGATCTATGTTCATATTGCCGAGAAATTATAACCTGTAAAGTTTATGGCTTTTAAAAAGAGAAATAACGAAAAAAAGGGACTGAGCCTGCCCGGGCTGATCGATATTATATTCTTACTGCTCATTTTTTCTTTGGTTACTTTATCCATTTCACAGGCCAGGGTGGAAACGAAGCGGCGAGGTGATCAGAGCGTCGAATTTCCATTACCGGAAACAAGAAGTACGGAAACCGAAGAAACAGGCGGAATTCTTCAGACGCTCTTGTTTCAAATCGAGCGATCGGATCCGGAGAATGTTCAAAGTCCAAAAATTATCTATGCTCTCTTTCCATCGATTAAAGATTCGTTAAATCTGGAAGAGGCAAAAATTTATGCACAAAGGGATTCATTATTTGCACCTTTTCCGGATAATTTTCTTAAAATGAGTGATTTGGCATTTTCAAAAACGGCGCCTTGCGGTTTGATTCAGTGGGCGATTCGAAAATACAAAGAAGACAATTTCCCCAAACCGGATCTTGCCAATTCTGTTGAAATCAGAGCGGACAGGAATACAGAATTTCGTATTGTCAATTTTATTATGGAACAATGCAGTGCCTATGGGGATACGATTCCCCGTGTTGTCTTACGAACTTTAACTGCTAAAGAAAGTCAGAATGTTTATTAAGATTTCAGATCGCAATAAAGAAAAAATCGAACTCGTCTCACTCATCGATATGATATTTATTCTTTTGGTATTTTTCCTGGTGACGAGTTTTGTCATTAAATTGAATTTACAGGAAAGAAGCCTTTATGTACCTACACCAAAGAATGTTTTGGGCAGGGCACAATTGCTTATTCAGTTTGTCGATGAGAATCGAATATTTTGGCTTGATGAGGAAGCTTCAACAGTGGTGGAATCCATTGAAGAGAATTATGGATATCTCAACGATGCCAGCTTGCGCGACAGGATTTTATCCAATCTGACGTCAAACAATATCATTTCACTTAATCAAATGGATAGCAAGATCAACCATTTGATCAGTGCAGCCAATCAGGATCCTTTTACGAATTATTTTATTCTTATTCGATGTCCGAATGAACTGCCGTATTTTCATGTAATCGATGTGATTGAAAAATTATCCAGCACTAAATACAGAAATATTAAGTATGGCTGCGTGGGCGGAACGTTTGATGATATACGGTACTGTAAACGTATATACGATGTGGTAGAGAAAGATTCGAAAGGGAACAGAAGAAAAAATCTCCGAATCGATTTTTAGTATTTGATAGATAAATATGACATTTTTTAAAATTAAAAAAGTGGTTCTTATCAGATCTGTCCAGGCGGTATTTGCTGCTGTTTTCATCATGTTTGTAATCAGAACCTATTTCTGGATTCGTCTCCCGGAAACGAACATTCAAGTGTCTTATTCCGGACAGGAGGAAAAATTGATTATACCTCCAAGGCCCGGCATCAAGGGAATTGAGATTACAGGGCCGCAGATACAACCCTTGTTTTTTTCTGTCGATCTGTCAAGAGCGGGTGTTCACAGTCTGGATTTTCTGCAGCTTCAGCTAATTGATCCGCATGCAGATGTCAAGCTAACCTGTACGATCGATGAGCAGGGGAGGCTTCTTTTTTTACAAAAAGACATTCTCATGGAAGGGCACACCGAAGCAGGTCTCATGATTCAGAAAGCTCTAAAAACGTGGATATACACTCCCTATAAACAGGGAACTATAAAATTTTGGTTTAATCTTCCTTCCAAAGGCCGAAAAGTAATTATCGATTTAAGCGGCCTGAAACGGAAGGATTCCATTCCAAGGCATATTCCTATTTACACCGGGCAGATTCATTTGATCGATGGTTTGGAAAACAGTGAACTTCAAATTAGCGGATAGGTTTAAAGAAGTTTTATACGAATTAAAGTGAGGATTATTCCATGCGTTCATTTTACAACGCTTTCATGTTGCTCATCATTATTTGTTACAGCGCATTCGCTCAGCAGTTTTATCGATCGAAAGGAATTGATCTTTTTAATCAGGGACAGTATGCAGCGGCGATTGATTCGATGATGCAGTGGGGCGATGCCCATTCGGCGGAGAAAGGTATTGCGTATTATTATGTTGGCGAAAGTGATTATACACTGGGGATTGATGAGTTGTCTCCAGCTAAATCCATTTCTTTTTTTACCAGTGCAGTCGATGTTTTTTACAAAGCCCTCAATCAATCCGATTTGAATTCAATTTATGCTTCAAAAAAAGACGATGTCATTTATAAACGCGCCTGGAGTTGTTTCCGACTCGCAGAAATAGCGGATAATCCGGTCGTTTATTTGGAAAAAGCGTACGATGATTTCAGCCGATTAAGCGTTTCCGAAAGTGATACACTGAGTTTGTATGCAAAATATATGGTTGGAGAGACACAGTTTCGAATCGCACTCTGGTATCGTTATCTCTCGGCAATATCGGGCAATACCGGGGAAGCAGTTGAGTTTGCACAGGAGGCCATTCGTAATCTGAATCTGGCAAGAAATATTTACAGACAGATTGTGAATCAGGATCAGGGCTCTTCTTATTTCCGCACTTGTGCATCCTTCAAGATTCAGGATATACTGTGCGAATGGGGGGGGCTTTATCAAGGAATGGATAATGCGGTTTTCGAACAAATTAATGATTCGATGAAAAAAGAGAATTCAACCGCGACAGCAGTCTATTTGTGTCAACAGGTTAATTATCGTTCTGTTTTACAGAACATCGACCATTTTCTGAAAATAAAGTTTGAGCCGTTGGTGTCCTATTCACGGGCATATGATTTATTATCGCTTTATTTACTGACGAATGATGAATTGTATCAATATCAATTTAACAGTGTTTTGGATAGCATAAGAAACAGTGACCTGCAATCCGAAAAATATTTTTTACAGGGAATTAGCGATCATAACTCGGATATAACAGGTAACGTGTATCGGCGGCTTGCAGATACGAATACAAGTTTTTATATGAAAGCTGCGAAAGATAACCCGGAAGCATTATACTGGTTGGGGTGGGCCCAATTTGCGGCAAATATGGATGATGCGGAAACTCAATTTGAGCTTTTTTTGCAAAATTCGGAAAGTCCTGTTTTTGATCCGAGGTTAAACATTTTACGGGAAGATGCGCAATTCAGAATATTTCTTATCAGATTCGATAGAAATGCCGGTGACCAAAAATTTTTAGTTGCTCTGAAGCAACAACTCGAGCAATTTTCACCTCGAAATACCTATATTCGTGAACAGAAAAAATTCCTGCTTCAGCTTGTTCGAGTGGGTTTGGGTGAATCGATCTGGGGTGAGATTTTAAGCGGACCCAACACCGCACAGAGACTCGATGATGCATTTTATCTCATCAGACATATGCTGGAGAGAGCAACGCGAGTGATCGGGAAAGAGCGTATTCCCTATCTGAACTATCTGGAAAAGTTATACAAGATCACCGAACCAAGAAAACCCAATGAAACCTCTTTTTACAGGGGACTCTCTTTGTTTTTAAAGGCGGAAATTCAGGAAACTTCGTCAGAAAAACGTAATTTATATTTAGCTGCGGCAGATACATTACGAAATTCGACAGGGGAATATCGTAATGAAAGTATGTACGTCCAGGCAAGAAGCTATTTTGCAGCCGCTAAACACGAACCCAAACCCGGACAACGAAGCGCCCTGTATGAAAAGGCCAGACCTATTTTCATCAAATTGATAAATGAGGCAAATAGCCTGCGCTCAGTTTATTATTTGGGAGAAATTTTTCGCATCAGAGGCAACGAACTGGCCGCAAAACGTTGTTATGAAACAGTGATGAGAAATACACGCGGACAATCCGACGGTAAATTCTGGTACAACAATGCACTCGCGGGTATTCAAAGCAGCCAAATGGTGGGGGATTCAACTCAGCTTCAGGGTATTAAGATCGAGCGAGTGAAATTCCCGGAGCAATTGCTTGTCATCAACAATGAAACCATCTCTCTTGAGAAATTTGCCGATCTGGATTATATTCGAAGGCAATATATTGAACAGGCCGTTCGATACTACCTGAAGTATGGCCCTCCCAAAAGAACGCTCTATCCATCTGTTTTTCGCCTGCCTGTTTCACGTTTCAGACAAAGAGATTTTGGTGAGAATACGGCGGGTATCAGAGAAAAAGTTCCTGCGATAACGTCCGGATTAAGGCTTCAGGTGATCTTGCCAAAAGGTAGTTATCAAGCCCCTCTTGTTACTTTGAACCGATTACCAGTCGAGAAGAATCAGAATGGATTTTATCAAAAAGCGCCCATTCCTTTAAATCAGTTACTGGAGATTCGAGTCGAAAGCAATGGATGCTACCCATTTGTTGAAGAACACCAATTTTCACAACCTGGCGTTGAGTACATTATCGTATCTCTTGTTCAGCGCCTGTCATTTAAAAGTGAGGGATTCGGGAAGAGAATCCAAGCATTGTCCGTTCCCTTCACCAAGCGGCTGGATGGAAATACAATATTACTGCCCAATGGTTTATCTCTAATGTCCAATACATTTTTATTCAGAGACTTTGAATCAAAAATAACTTTACGTGATATTGACTATTCCGAAGTCATAAACCGGTTTCTTGTTGCTGACAGTAAAAGCAGTGATCTGCTTGTTTACAGAAATGATGCCATGCTTTCCAAAGAGGGAATACTGCCATTGATAGTACAAAGCAAAGAAGATACACTAGGCAGTCCGGAAGGTATAGCAATTGACAGGCAGGGGAGGATATACATTGCAGATTGGTCAAATCATCGTGTCGCTGTTTTTGAATCCGATGGGAGATTTATACGATCTTTTGGCGGTTTTGGTAAAAATTCTTCTTCAACAGTCGGAAAACCTGTTCGTTTTGTTTTTCCCACCCGGATTGCGATTGCGGAAGACAGTGAAGGCATCTTTTTAAATGGAACCCATTTTTATCATCAACCACAAATATTTGTATCGGACCGAAACGGAATTCATCTGGTCAACACGGATGGTATCTATTGGGATACGATTACTCCAAGGAATATTGAGCGGGGCGATATATATGATATCATTACTGTAAATTATGGATCAGATCTTCAATTGTATGTAGCAAACAGAAGAAATGGAGAAATTGAAACGTTCTCAGCCAGGGCAGTTGATGAAAGTGAATGAAATAGATTGATATCATAAATAGATGCTTTATTATGGGAACCTGTTTTACAGGTTCCTTTTTTTATGTGGAACGTGTATTAAAAAGCTGTTGACATTCTTTGTGTAAATAGGTATAATTAAATGTTCCAGTTGATTTAAACAGGTATGATTAGAACAATTTTAATTTATTAAAAATTTAACTGCATCGTTATGCCTGCGAATTTACCCCCGGATTATTACGCTGCGGAAAGACGTTATCGCGAAGCCAGCTCGATTGAGGAGAAATTGAACATTCTCCGGAAAATGCTGGCCATTATGCCGAAGCATAAAGGAACAGAGCATTTACAGGGTGACTTAAAACGGAAAATAGCAAAATTACAGAGTCAGCAAGAGAAAAAACAGATCAAGGGGAAATCCTCATCGCTCGATCATATTCCGAAAGAAGGCGCGGGGCAGGTAGTGCTTGTCGGTTTGCCGAATACAGGAAAATCTTCAATCCTTTCCGGATTGACGAATGCACATGTTCAGGTGGCTGAATATCCCTATTCGACTTTCAAGCCTGTTTGCGGTATGATGGTGTATGAAGATATTTTAGTTCAGCTTGTAGATATGCCGCCCGTTTCTGTTCAATTCACAGAGTACTGGGTTTTCAATTTAATCCGCCTGGCCGACCTCGTACTTTGCGTTGTCGATCTTTCCTGCGAACAACCGAATGAACAGGTTAAACAGATTTATCGGATTTTGGAAAATCAGCATCTCGTCCTGACAAAATGCGGAGAGAAGCACCCCCAGGGTCCCATTGCAGCAAAATCGGCAATTATTGTCGCAACAAAAGCCGATACAACCGGTGCGGATATAAAAGGAGAATTGTTGTTCAGGGAATTCGGAGGTCAATTTCCGGTTGTCTTTATTTCAATAAAAAATCAAGCCAATCTGGATATTTTAAAAGAAAAGACATTTCAGGCTCTGCAGGTGATACGTGTTTACACAAAAATTCCGGGACGCAAAGAGGATTTGGACAAGCCTTATGTTTTGCCTTACGGCAGCACTGTTTTTGATGCTGCTAAAGTGATTCATAACGAATTGGCGGACAGGATGAACTATGCAAGGCTTTGGGGGTCTGAAAAGTATGACGGTCAGAGGGTTGAAAGAGATCATGTTCTGGAAGACAGGGATATTATCGAGATTCACCATAAGTAGAGGAATGCACAATGCATGAAAGAGTCAGGCCATCTGTCCTGGCGGGGACAGCCTGGTATCCCGGCGATCCGATACAGCTTCGGAAAACGATCGATCACTATTTTGCCAATGTGAAGCTTCCATCCATCCGGGGGAATGTTCGGGGATTGATCAGTCCCCATGCCGGATTTGAATTTTCAGGGCAGGTAGCCGCACATGGATACAAATTGTTATCCGGTTATCCGTTTGATCGTGTTATCATTATTTCTCCTCTTCATCGGTTGTTTTCAGACGGGTATGTTACCAGCAGCGCTTCTTTCTATGAAACTCCGCTCGGGCGCGTTCCTGTGGATGAAGAATCCCTTGGTACGCTTTCAAAAACAATCAAACTCGACACCATTTCCTATGATAACGAACATTCGCTCGAAATTCAATTGCCGTTTTTACAGGTGATTCTGGGTGAATTTAAACTTGTGCCGATTATGGTGGGTATGCGTGATATCTATTCATGCGAAGATATCTTACGCGGACTGTTAAAGATTGGCCGGGATAAAAAGACACTTTTTATCGCCAGTTCGGATCTTCATCATATTGCGAATTATCATGAAGTGGTTCGATCCGATAAAAAAGTCGTCGATGCACTTGCCGGTTATGATATGGAGAAGATACGAAAAGTGCTGGCTCCTTCGGATTGTACAGTTTGCGGGAAGGTACCCATTTCAATCGTTCTGGATGTGACGAAACAATTGGGAGCGAATCAGGTCAAAGTCCTGTGCCATACGAATTCCGCTGATATCACAGGAGAAAAACAGGCAGGTCAGTATACGGTTGGTTATCTGTCTGCTGCGATGATACAAGGATAAGGCAGAAGAGAATCTTATAGACGTCGAAAAATGGTAGTTTCATAAAAAAGATAATCAATGGGCTGACTTCGAAAGGGAATAACTACAACTCGGTTAATAAAACGGAATGTTAACAGGAGGACTGATATGGACAAGAAATTTTCGGAACAGGAAAAGAAATATCTCAAAAGTGTGACCAAATGGAATGAGAGAGCGAGTAAGCAGCAGGTATTTTTTTATAATATTTGTATGGTGGTCGGAGCCGTTATTGTTCTGTTTACCTGCCTCTATATTATTCAAAATGTAGATGAGAAAAATATTTATTTGAAAGGATTACCCGGTTTTATTGTATCCATTCCTTTCTTCCTGATATATTATTTTGGTTTGAAAGCCATTGATGAAAAAAATTTGATCGCTTCCATTTTTGAAAAACTCAAACGGCGAGATTCAAAATAAAAGCACTTCCCGATAAACAAACTAAAGTTAAACAAACAACGATGAAAAATGAAAAACAAAAACAAAAAGAAAAAGAAAAAGGTGTAAATCGGATGTTTCTGCCAACATTTATTATGGGACTAATCGCGGTTCTGTTAATTGTGATCGGAGTGATCAAGGGACAGAATGAACATATAGAGGGGCTGTCCAAAGGTTTTAAAATGACAATTACGATTCTTCCCATGCTCATTTTTGCATTTATTGCGGCAGGGATGATTCAGGTACTCGTTCCCCATGAAATTCTTGTAAAATGGATCGGAAAAGAGTCCGGCATAAAAGGGATTTTTATCGGCACGGTGGTCGGTGCATTTACGCCGGGTGGACCCTATGTCAGTCTGCCAATTGCGGCCGGGTTGCTCCGTTCGGGTGCGGGTGTGGGAGTGATGGTCGCCTTTCTTACAGGCTGGTCCCTGTGGGCTGTCCAGCGGCTGCCCATGGATATAGGTATTATGGGATGGAAGTTTGCAGTCATACGGTTCGTCAGTACGTTCTTTTTCCCTCCGATTGCAGGACTTATTGCATATTGGATCGATCTTCGAATCAATTGATCTGCTTTTTCAAACCATAACTGGAATAAAATTGTATCCGTGGCGTTGTTTGTTGATGCCATCCTGCGGAAATTTAATAGAATGGAATTGGATTTTAATATGACTATGCAAAGATTGCTGCTTGTTTCAAATCGATTGCCGGTTACAGTCGAAAAAAGGAAGGACACATTTAATTTTAAGAAAAGTGTGGGGGGATTGGCCACCGGACTGCGTTCGTTCTATCAAAGCTACAACAGTACCTGGATCGGATGGTGTGGTCTTCCGGCAAATGCTGTGAGCGGTCAGGATAAAAAGAACCTTGAAAGGGAATTGTTGGAACGATTCGATAGTGTCTCGGTTTTTCTGTCGAAAAAAGACATCCGGCTTTTCTATTCTGGTTTTTGTAACAAGACGATATGGCCCCTTTTTCATTATTTTTCGGATTATGCCGTCTATGATAATGACCTATGGGAATCCTACAAGCACGTCAACAGACTGTTTGCACAGGTGTTGATAAAAACTGCCAAACCCGGAGATACCATCTGGATCCATGACTATCAGCTCATGCTTCTTCCGGAGATGATCCGTGAGAAATTACCTGACACGCGAATCGGCTTTTTTCTGCATATTCCGTTTCCTTCTTATGAAATATTCAGACTTCTGCCGTGGAGAAAAGAAATCATCAGAGGATTATTGGGAGCGGACTTGATCGGATTTCATATTTATGATTATGTGCGCCATTTCATGAGCAGTGTCAGGAGGATTCTCGGATACGAACATACTTTCGGACAAATCACTCTGGAAAACCGGGTCGTCAAGGCCGATGCGTTCCCGATGGGAATTCACTTCGATCAGTTTGCACACGCGGAACCCGATCCGATATGGACCCTCGATATCAAGCAAAATTGCCGGATTGAAGGCGGCTGCAAAGTGATTCTTTCGGTTGACCGTCTCGACTATACAAAAGGCATATCGAAGCGTCTGGAAGCTTTTGACTGTTTTTTGGAGAGATATCCGGAACATAAAAAGAAGGTGACATTGATGCTGGTTGCTGTCCCTTCCAGAACCACAGTCGATCAGTACAAGCAGCTCAAACAGCAAGTGGATGAACTCGTTGGACGCATTAACGGAAAACACGGAACCATTGGATGGATGCCGGTCTGGTACCTTTATCAATTTATGGATTTTAAGCGGCTGGTTTCTCTTTATTCGATCGCCGATGTGGCCCTTGTGACACCACTGCGGGACGGGATGAATTTAATTGCCAAAGAGTACCTTGCCAGTAAAAAAGATGACAGAGGTGTGCTTATACTAAGCGAAATGGCCGGTGCGGTGAGCGAACTCTCGGAATCCATTGTCGTTAATCCAAACAATAAGCATGATGTGGCGGATGCGATTCAGGAAGCGCTTGTCATGAGCGGGGATGAGCAGATCGAACGAAACCGGATTATGAAGACGCGGCTGAAACGATACAGTGTGGAAACCTGGGCCAGGGATTTTATGAACAAACTCAATCAAACCAAAAATATTCAAAAAGAAATCGGCTCAAAAAAATTGACCCTGCAGATTCAAAAACGGCTCTTTAAAAAATACGTGAAAGCGGAAAAGAGACTGATTTTTCTCGATTATGACGGCACACTGGTTCCTTTTGCATCCAAACCGGAACAGGCCAAACCGGATGAAGAAATCTTTGAATTACTCGAAATGATGATCTGTGATCCGGTTAATGAAGTTGTCATTGTGAGTGGGCGTGGCAGGGAAACCCTGGATAGCTGGTTTGGTCAATTAAAAATAGGCATGTCCGCAGAACACGGCGTCTGGATCAAAGAGAGTCAGGGGATTTGGCGCATGATCGAGCCGATACAGGATGAATGGAAAACGGAAATCAAGCCGATTTTTGAATTCTTTGTGGACCGGACTCCGGCCTCTTTTATTGAAGAAAAATCATTTTCCCTGGCGTGGCATTACAGGAAGGCGGACACAGAGTTAGGTCCGATGAGGGCCATCGAGTTGAAAGAGACGCTCCTTGATCTCACAGCCAATTTAAATCTGGTCATTCTCGAAGGGAACAAGGTGATTGAAGTGAAGCATGGGGGCGTGAACAAGGGCAGAGCGGCGCATTTCTGGATAGCGGACAGGATGTGGGATTTTATCATGGCCATCGGAGATGATTGGACCGACGAAGATCTTTTTGAAGCCATCCCAGAAAACGGGTATTCAATAAAAGTCGGACTGGGCGTGACTAAAGCGAAGTACTATCTGCTCAATTATATCGAAGTACGTGAATTTCTAAAGAGTCTGGGAAATCAATAAAGCATTCCGAGTTTATTTCAATTTTTATCGATTCCGCTATTCTTTCCCGCTCCAGCAGTAGGTGCATACTTTTTCTTCGGGCAAATCGATTGCTTCAATCATATCCTGAAGTCTCTGGTATTTCAATGAGGTAAGGTTCAGGTGTTCCCTGATTTTATCTACCATGGCGTTGTATTTGTCCGAATTTTCATCTGCATACGGAGCAACTGCCGCGTTTTCTTTTCCTTCCAATTCCCGGATCGCACGCCGGCCGGCCAGATCGAGTTCCGACCGGGATTGTGAGAAATTCAAAAATTTGCAGGAGTAGATCAAAGGCGGGCAGGCGGGACGCATGTGCACTTCAAGTGCTTCATTATCGTAAAGCCGTTGTATGGTGCCGCGCAATTGCGTCCCCCGAACGATGGAATCTTCACAGAATAATAACCGTTTTTCTTTGATAAATTCACGAATCGGGATGAGTTTCATTTGCGCGACGAGATTCCGGGTCTCCTGATTCTGAGGCATGAAGCTTCGCGGCCACGTGGGGGTATATTTAACAAAGGGCCGACTGTAGGGGATTTTGGCTTGATTTGCATATCCGATTGCATGGGATGTGCCCGAATCCGGTATGCCGGCAACCAGATCGACTTTGACTGTATCTCTTTTTGCAAGATTGGCTCCGCAGCGGTTTCGAACCATCTCCACATTTCTATTTTCATAGTATGAGGCGGGGTAGCCGTAATAAATGTAAAGGAAAGAGCAGATTTGCAGTTTGTTCCCGGGTTTGGCTTTCTGTTCTATCTTATCGGGCTTCAACAGAATGATTTCGGATGGACCCAGTTCGTATTTAAATCGATACCCGAGATTAGGGAAAGCACAGGTTTCCATTGTGATGCAATAACTGCCTTCTTTTTCCCCGATGTTGAGTGATGTCCGGCCGTACCGGTCGCGGGCCGCATAGACGCCTGATTTTGTCAATAGTAAAAGTGTGGACGATCCGGATATCAATTCCTGAGCCCGCCTGATGCCATCCTCAAATGTGGCTTCCTGGCTGATAATGGCTGCGATGAGTTCGGTGGGATTGATCTGTCCGTCACTCATCTCTGAAAAGTGGGTAGAGCGTCTAATAAATGCATCTTTTATCAACTCTTTAGAATTATTGATCTTGCCCACTGTGACGATGGCATAATTGCCGAGATGAGAACTGATCAACAGGGGCTGGTCTTCCATGTCACTGATGCACCCAATACCCATCGTTCCGGACATTTTATAAATATCATCTTCAAATTTTGAGCGGAACTGGGCATTCTCTATATTATGGATGAATCGGATAAAACCATTTTTATTGAGTGTGGCCAATCCTCCGCGCCGTGTGCCGAGGTGGGTATGATAATCTGTCCCATAGAAGAGGTCTTGTGTGCAATCATCCTTTGAAACGACACCAAATAGTCCGCCCATGAAAAATCCCTTTCTGTGTTAGTAGATGCTGTTACTTGTCAATCCGATCGGGACTGCATCGACCAAAGCATTGTGTATCGATAAATTGCGAAAATAAATTCGGTAAAAAATAGCGAAGATAGTTAATAAAGTAAAAAATTTATTTGAAAAGTCAAGACGTTTTATATATAGTGCATATATCTCTTTTTGTCAAAATGGAAAATTATTATTTAAAAAGCGACTGCATGGATTTACTGAAAAAATTTTCATGAACAGAGCGAACCGCCTGTTCGAGCCGGTCTTCCCTGACAATGAAATAGGCCGCCACTTTTGAAGCACCCGATGATATCAGTTCAATGTGGATTCCCTTCTCAATCAGGGATTGGATTACACCGGCGACAATGGATTCCGTTTCAAACAACCCTTCCCCGACAACGGCGACCAGTCCGATATTTTCAACCGGTTCAATGACATCGATTCCGTTTAATTCCATGGACTGAATTTCGCGATGGCTCTGCCGGCAGTCTTTCCGGTCCAGCAAAATATTAATGCAGGTCTGCGAAGTCATGACCGAACGGATATTGATCCGCTTTTCGCTGAGATGAGAAACGAGGGAAGAAAGCAGTCCGACTGCGTGGCCCACGTCCGCACCGTGGAGACGCAGCATGGCGATGTTCCTGTCGAATGTCACGCTTTTAATGACGGTTTCACTGCGGCTGCGTTCCATTCCGATCCAGGTGCCGATGCCTTCGGGATGAAACGTATTTCGAATGACGATAGGAATTTTCCGGTCGAGCAGGGGCTCCACGGTCCTGGAATGGAGAATCGATGCGCCGAAATAGGCGAGTTCCGCAGCTTCGTCGTACGAAAGGCTGCTTAAGAGCCGCCCGTTCTTGACGATTTCCGGAGGACCACTCAGAAAACCGTCCACGTCTTTCCAGATTTCGAGCCGTTCGGCCTCGAGCGCATCGGCGAAAATGGCCGCACTGTAATCCGATCCGCCGCGTCCGAATGTAATCGGAAATCCCTCTTCCGTACTGCCGAAAAATCCGGTGATGACCGGAAGGCTGCCGGACTGGAACAGAGGGTGAAAATAGTCAGGCAGATTTTTTCTTGCTATGTTTTGTCTGACACTTCCCGCTCCGTGCCGGCCGGAGGCGGTTAGTCCGATCCGGTCGGTTTCCACGGCTTGTGCCTTGACGCCGATGCTTGTCAGCAGTCCGGTCATGATGTGCACGGACATACGTTCGCCGAGCGTCAGGATGTGATCACGGGTCTTGGGTGTGGCCTCCTGTGTGTAAGCGATGCCTTTGAGAAGACGCTTCAACAGGGCAATGATTTTCTGAATCTCTTTTTGGGCGGACGACCGGATGCAACTGTCCGGAATGGATTCCTGAATGAGATGTTCGTGGATTTTGCTGATTTCGTTCAGTATCGTGCCAAGCGCTTCCTCGTTGTTCAATGCCTGATCGACTGCTTCGATCAGGCGGTTGGTGATTCCGCCTATGGCCGAGAGTACCACAACCCGCCTCGAAAAACTGTTTGTTTTGATGATTTCAGCGATGTGCTTCAGTGACTCCGGATCTTTCAAGGACGACCCGCCGAATTTCATGACGATCAATGTCTGTCTCCTTACTTGTTCTACAAAATCCTTTAAAAATTGTCATTTCGAACGAAGGGAGAAATCTTATAGGTCATCGTAACTCCAATATTTCTCTTGCGATATTCTATAATGTTTTTAATAGAGAATCGGGATCGAAATGATATCGGTGGAGTGTCATGCTCGATACTTGTTCCGTACTTGACCGTGGATATTATATCGGGATCTCCTGTTTTTCGGTTTTAATACCGTTATGACACCCCTATAGTCCCCTCGAGGGGACAGAGATAAATGAAACATAACAATCACATGTTTGAATTTTGTACAATTATAATATTCCCCGTGTAATGCGTTCCTGATTCATAGGGAGGTGAATTATTTTCGGCAGTTTACCCCACAATGCTACTCTATCTTGAAAGACAGCCATGGCGCTATGGATTTCATCCAATTCCTCGAGGAGCCCAAAGCAATCCTGCAAATCGTTTTGACTTTTAATCCGGTTGCCCAGTGCGGTCGCGGCAGCATCTGCCAAAATAACATTATCAGAAATCACCACGGCCGCATCGGCTTTGCCGTAACTGAACGAGTGGCCCACTGTTCCGGACGATGTGCAGATGCCGAGAGGCTTTTCCGATGGGGCGATGAGAAAGGCCAGATCCCGGATCTGTGAATTTCCCGCGTAAATACCGACTGTCACCGGTTCCCGAACCTGCAGTGCGATATCTCCGCCATTGTCCACCACGGCTTCTTCTGCGCCTGCTTCGATCATGACGTTCAAGCTTTCCAGTGCAAAGGTACCTGCGACCGAGGCCATCGGTCCGACACCGGCTTTGGCGCTTTCCGAGCACATCCTTAAAATAATTCCGTCTGCTCCCGGGATTGGCTCATGAGGCGCATGCGTTGTTGAAAATTCAGGATCTTTCCGGATGTAGTCCTTTAAAATCTTACGGCACTGCAACAGCCTCTCTTCGCCTGCCCGGATGTATTTCTCCTCGCAGAGAATGGTTACAATCGTTTCTTTGTGTTCGAAATGTTTTCTTGTCCAGCGCATGTCAAAAAAAAACCCACGATCTTGATTTTCGCGGGATTTTGTAAGGTTGTCTTTTAATTATTATTCAGACGCATTCAACTCGATCCCGTGATTCTGCGGGTTTTCTTCATCATCATTGTATTGTTGCATGTTGAACGCATTTTGTTATCCTTTTTGAGTGAATTAATATATTGAAAAATTTGTTTGATGTCAAGTGTTAATCTTTGTTTCCAAGGATAACCTCAAAAATATTCTCTTTATTAAGAAGACTACTCTTCCAATTATCAATCAGGTTGTTGGACTTTATCTCCATCTCCTCAATGGTTTGGTCATATTTAGCTAACTTCGTAACTCTATTAGTTCTACTAGGATCTTTACCCACCTCATATATTTCACTTTTCAGAGTTTCATACTTTTGCCGTATTGCATCCAACTCTTTCGCTATGTCTGTGGGAACGTATACTCCTGGAAAGCGAAGCTTATTCCATGATTCATAAAAGAGGAATGTGTTTTTTCCCTCAATCTCCCTGTTTAGGCCTGCATCTCGCACACCGTTTTTATAGTCGCAGAGTCTCAAATGAACGTCTCTCAACAAAGAATTGTATCTTAATATTTCATCCATGGTCTTTTCATATAATCGTAAATGGACTTCTTTTCGTGTATGCAACTTTGTCTCGTATTGCTTCAAGTCTCGCTCAAGTCTGTTTGTTGCTCTTGATTGAAACAAAAATAGAACAAACGAAATAATTGATACTATTACACCAAAAAAACCTGCTATCAAGGCTGCAACTATAATTGGATCAACTATGCTCATGATTATACTCCTTTAAATCTTGGGCGCATTAGTTGCGTCGTCCTGGATTTCATAATCCAAGACGAATAAATGCAGCGTAATGTTAGAATACGCTTTCAAGACAAAAACATGTTAATTCTTTGACCGTACCCCATTCGATACAGACACCTTTGTTCCGACAACGTTCGCAAAGAGTTTGAATTTCATTTTTCGGAATACTCAGAGTGCCATTCTGCTCGTGCAGGTTATATAATTCCTTCAAATATTTGCCTGCTACCAATCTATGCAGATCGTCTTTTTTCTTAAGACCTAACCAAGCAAAAATACCCTTTTCTCCTCGTGAGGCATTACAAGATTGACAAGCCCAAACGATATTGTCGGCTACATCTTTTCCTCCTCGGTTACGAGGTATAAGATGGTCCATTGAAAGATGTTGGGTGGATCTACAAAAGACGCATTCTTTAGGTAATTCTTGTTCCCTTTGCCATTCTCTTATAGTACCAGACATGGTTATCTCAACTCCTCGTAATGCTTTAAACCTGTCTGTAATAAATCCATAGTTTAGCTTTCCCTTAAAGACCGTCCGGGACATCAATTTTGCATATTCATATAAAATTTCTTCTTTTACTGTATTTACATATTTCG
>Ga0315542_1000146_pt1 | contig 38835 bp, 35 predicted proteins | sample SalMarSW160120MG_FD_202541 | JGI IMG/M metagenome (GOLD analysis project Ga0315542, IMG submission 202541) | Salt marsh sediment microbial communities from the Plum Island Ecosystem LTER, Massachusetts, United States - Salt Marsh Sediment SW1601-20 ...
AAGTTATTGCTTTGTCATAATCCTGAAGGCTTATATATGCGATTATGAGACTTAAATATGTGCCAATAAGCTGAGGACTTGTATCGCCAAACAACTTTTTTTCCATGTTAAGAGCCTGATCTGAGTAATCTTCGTGCTTTTTAAAATCCCCCAGACGGTTATATGCAACACCAATGTTATAATATGCCCGGGCAAGTCGTTCACTATTTTCTTTCAGTGCCTCTTTCAGTTTTATTGAAAAATTAAGATATTTTATTGCTTCAAAATTTTTTTCCAGCGTCAGGTAATTTATGCCTACATAATAGTATGATTCTGACCTGAGCATGTCGTCAACTTTCCAATTCGCAAGTGCACTAATTATTTCTTCAGCAAGAAACCGGCTCTTTTTTAAATCATTAATTGTCAGAGATAGTTTAAGCGAATCATTTAATTGCATTAATGCTTTTGATGAGCCGCTTAAGCCGGCTGATAATGATGTGTCCGGCAAAACATTGGAGGATGGCGTTCCCATCGACATGCCGGAACAAATAATTACAGATGTGTTAAAACACCCGATAACCATCAGCATGAAAACAAGAAGTCTTGAATGTTGATTATTCATATTCATAAATAATCTGTCCCTAATTCGCCCTATTAATGTTGGAAAATCCGGCTCAAATATAACAAAACCAAAATAAATACAGCATAATTAATAATTTCTAATATCTATATTAATCTGATTATGTGCACTTTAAAAAATAATTAAAAAATAAATGATTTTTTCGTGTCACAAAATGGCACCTTCCGACATGTAGTAATGTAAAACACTACTGAATTACCCTGAATTAGTATCAACTTAAAAACAAAGAATTATGAAAACCCTGAATTTTGAACAGACAAATGACATTTTAATTGATTTTGCACTTACAATAGAAGAAATGATCTGTGTTCGTGGCGGTGATAGTGATCCTGTAATGAATCCTTCTGTTCCACCAATCAGAATTTGATATTATAGATATTCTGTTCTATATAAACAGAAAAAAGTAAGGTTGTTAAAAATAATTGTCAGTTTCAGGTACTGACTTGTTATTGGTTATACGGAGCAATTTTTGCAGTGTCGCAAGCTCATGTATCTGCATTTATGTTCCCGAAAAAGAATAATTAATTAATTAGCTGTATTACAGTAAGTTAATTGAATTTATTGAATTTGCATATAATTTAAAATAAATATATCGATGAAGACAATTGATTTTTCATATTACATTGAGAGGTACATTGCCGGCGAGATGAGCGATACGGAAAAAATCTGGTTCCATAAGGAACTTGATGGCAATGAGAAACTACTAAGTGAGGTTAATCTCAGAAAACAGACCAATGAAATTCTCAGGAACAAAGACATAATTTCGTTGAGAAATAAGCTTTCCGGGATTGAAAAGCAAAGAAACCAAACTGCGACACAGCGGAAACCACAGAAACCAGGTTACATAAAATATGCTGCAACTACAGCGGCGATAATCCTGCTTGGCAGTTTAGTGTTATTTCCAGGTAAAAAACTTGGCAGTGAAGAAATTATGAATCGCTACTATAAAGCTTATGAACCTGCCACAACTCAAAGATCATTTAAAGTAACTGCAAATGATGATTTCAATCAGGCTCTTGAATTCTACAAGATCCATGATTTTAGCAATGCGGCAATATATTTCAACAAAGTTGTCCAAAGTGAGCCTAAAAACATGTATTCCACTTTATTATATGGTATCTCCAATTTCGAAGAAAAAAAATATCCTGAAGCCAAGGTAACCTTTGGTAAAGTGATCACTGACAATAATAACCTTTATATTGATCAGGCTCAGTGGTATCTGGCACTTTGTTATATTAATACTGACGAAAAGAGTAAAGCTCTCCTGATACTGGAAAAAATTAAACAGGAAAACAGTATTTATAAGGATGATGCAAAAAAAATTATCAAAAAACTTAAGTAGCCATTGTAATCAAGTAAATTATGTTTGATCTTCCGATAAATGATTCAAGTGCAGAAGAAAATTCTCAACTGAAAGTAGTAAACAAGGGAACAGGGATGAATCCGATAAAAAACAATATATTAAATAGCGCTACAGCACTGACAGGCATGTCGCACGAAATGCGAACCCACATGAATGCAATTGTTGCATTCTCATTTCTTATGAACGATAATTCATGCACCATTTCTGATCGTGAGGAATTCAGTAATCAAATTTTATGCTCATGTGAACAACTTTTAGGATTGTTTGACAGTTTTATCGATTCGGCAATAATTGATACGGGTAGTTCAAAAGCTGAATCCAGGATATGCAATCTTGATAATTTTCTTGATGATTTTCTTTCAGAATTCAGGGACACTATAAACAATGAAAGTCACAAGAATGTGGAACTCATAACAGAGATTCCGTTTACAAATTCAATTGAAGTTTTTATTGACAGGAACAAGCTATTCAGGGTAATTCGCAGTCTGTTTCAAAATTCAATAAAGAACACTAAATCAGGGTATATTAAAATTGGTTATCATTTCAATAATGATATGATAACCTTCTATGTTCTTGACTCAGGTCAGGGGTATTTTAAAAGCAGGGAATTTCTTCATTCAGAGGATCTTAATGAATCACTTTCTCTCTTCAATGATACATATTCTGCAATGAATATCAGCCTGGCTAAAAAATTAATTCAACTATTGGGGGGGGCCATATGGATAGAAAGCAACGGGCTTACAGGTACCGGGATGTATTTTTCTGTTCCTGTAACTGTGGCTACAAAATCCAGTAAAAATATCAACAAATATGTTAATACCATGATCTCAATCTGATAAGTGATAATGTTACTATTTTTCAATGTCTGAATTCAATCAGCCAATGGCTGGTGGCCGTTTTTGACCGAAACGGCCACTTTTATTTTTTCATTTCAATAACCTTTGCTTCAGTTCTACGATTTAATTTTCTGCCCTCTTCCGTCACGTTATCGCCAATGGGTGACGAATTACCATATCCTTTGTACCGGAGCCGGTCAGCAGAAATGCCCTTGCCAATAAGATAATTTACCACCGACAGGGCTCTTTTAGATGATAAAACCATGTTGTAATCGTCTGTTCCTGTTGAATCGGTATAACCTCCTATTTCCAGGACAAGATTTTTATTTTCGTTAAGCAGATCTGCAAGATTATTTAGTTCTGAAATTGATTCCTTTTTAAGCTCCCATGAGTCAATTTCATAGAATACGTTTGAAAGCTGCATTGTCTCTCCAACCTTGATAGGACTAAGCATGATTCGTTTAATATAAGGCTCAGCTACTGTATGAGTGCCTTCAAACATAAAACTCTCTGAATAAAAAAGATAACCTGTTTTGCTGACATTTAAACCATAATTATAACCTGCTGGAAGACAAACAAGGAAATTACCCCTTTCATCGGTCCGGTTCTTCACGGAAACTTTGCCTGTTGAAAGGTTTATTAATTCATAATCTGCTCTTAACAATTTTCCGGTTTCCCTGTCAAATACTTTCCCCTTGAGGTATGAAACAGGGTTTGGCCTGGCCGATTCGTAAAGATTGAAATAGAAAATATCTTTCCCGTTCGCCTTGTCTCTTACCGTTGAAAAATATGCTTTTTTACCTTGTGATTCGATTACCAGGCCCATTTCATCATTAAATGTGTTTATAGGATAGCCCAGATTTTCAGGTTCCGACCATGTACTGTCATCCTTCATTCTTGTTACATAAAGATCAAATCCCCCCATTCCAACTCTCCCATCTGAGGCAAAATATAGAGTCTTTCCATCGAAATGAATAAAGGGAGACATTTCATCCCCACTTGTGTTTACAAGATTTCCAAGGTTTACAGGATTTCCCCATAAATTATTATCACTTAGTCTTGAATACCATATATCTTTCCCTCCAACCCCCCCCGGTCTGCTGCTCGAGAAGAAAAGAGTTTTTCCGTCAGCACTTATCGAAGGTTGCGATTCCCACCTGGAAGTATTTACAGGGGATTTCAGATTTGCAGGTTCTGACCACTTTCCATTATGGAAGGCAGAAAAATAAATATCGCAGCTTCCTAATCCTTCCGATCTGTCGCAGGCAGTAAAATACATATAATTGCCGTCGGAAGACAGCGACTGAGCACCTTCATTATGTCGGGTATTAAGGGGAGGACCAGCATTATATGCTTTTTGCCAGCTACTATCTGAATATAAGCTTATGTAAAAATCTTCCTGGGCTACAACGAACATATCAGGATTATTTTTAACATTTGCCTGTCGGGTAAACATCATTGTCTGTCCGTCGGCAGTAATTGAAGGCCAGTATTCATTATCGACAGTATTAATTCCGCTTCCGACACTTATAGCATTGAATGGCACAGGATTATTAATCGCTTTTATGGCAAATTCACAGTTTTTCAGGTTTTTTTTCGCAAGAATCATATTTTTCTCCGACATACCCTCCTGTTCAAGGTAAACATTAAAATGAACCAGCGCATTATAATAATCTCCCGACATCATTTCGGAAATGGCAAGATTGAAGAAAACAGGTTTAAAAAAAAGTGAATCTACTTTAACTGCTGATTTATAATTAGATGCGGCTTCTGAAAATCTTTTGAGCTTAATTAATAGATCTCCTAACATTACGTAAGCCTCATAGAATCCCTTATCGGTTGAAATGGCTTCCTTTAAATACACTTCAGCATCATCATAATAAAAATAATCAAATGCCCGGGTGCCCTCAAGGTATTCTTTAAGAGCTTTATTACTTGTGGTATGAAGAGTCTGGGCAGAACTTTTTCTGGTCAACGCACATAAAAAGATAAGGAGGAATATTGAAATGAGACGTTTCATAAAAAATTTATGGTATATGCATGTATTTATGAGCCTGTAGCGAGATCCGCCATTCGGGATTTTCTTTAATATACTCAACAATTTCAGAAATAATCGATTTAAAACTGCTCCATTCAGGCTGAAGGAAAAGCCGGCATGTGTCATTAACCATTCCCTTGTATTTTTCTGCCCACTTAAAATCATTTGTTTCCTGAATTATAACCTTTAGTTCGTCAGCTTTACTGCAAATTTCAACAACAGGTGGCATGTTTCGTTTTGGAGACAAACATATCCAGTCCCATCTTCCGCTTAAGTTATATGCTCCCGATGTTTCGATAAAAGTACTAATATTCTTATTCTTCAGACCAGCGCATAAATAATCGAGGTTCCACATAAGAGGTTCCCCCCCTGTAACAACTGCAGAATCTGTGCCAGATTTTAACACATGATCAATAATAAGATTTGTATCAACCAGGGGATGAATATCCGGGTTCCATGAGAACCTTGAATCGCACCAGCTACATCCCACATCACATCCGCCAAGCCTTATGAAATAGGCTGCCTTACCTGTATGATACCCCTCTCCCTGCAATGAAAAGAATTCTTCCACTAAAGGAAGCTTCATCCCATCGCCCCCAACATCTGATTCATTTTTCATATCATAGTTTGCAAAATCTTATTTTCTTCCGAATAAAAGCGCATACTCAACGGGAATTTCATTTTTAACCCATTTTTCCGGAATAATTTTCCAGTTATTTAAAGGTACCGGATTAATTGTTTTCTTTGCTTCAATTGATTTCAATATATAATATCTTAAATCTCTGTCAGTTGATGCAATGACACGTGATCTGAGCTCATCTTTGTCAATACCGGCACCTGATATAAAATGACCGCCTCCCCCATTGCCACGGTAGGAATTAACGGCAAGTTTGTATATTTTATTTCTCTCAAAAGGTCTTCCATCGGTAAACCCGCTTATAAATATTCTTGATCCAGCCGGTTTGCTTACATCCACAGTGTAATTAATTCCTGCAGCTGAATCAAAATTATAAGGTTGATTTACCAGCCTTGCCTTACCATCAATCAATACAGGCTTACCATCTTTACCTGTACGCAGCTTAAGTAATAAATCCCCTGGTTTACTCATGGTATTAAGCCACTCATAATAGGAATACTCAAGATATTTCTGTATTTCCCCGCCTGACAATGTCATTGTATACAGCATATTTTCAAACCGGTACAGTTTGAACATATCACCCACTGTAACAGGCCCTTTTGCGATCTGAACATCGAATGATAATGGAGCAGCAAATGAAATATCAGCACCGGTAATTTCAAGCTGCACGGAGTGAATCATATCCACAAATGCCGAAGAACCGAAATAGGCATCTCGTGATGAAATAGTTGTGGACGAATTTCCTATTACACGGTTCACATATTCTTCGATAGTGTTATACTGAGGCGTGAACTTATTCACGAATTCAGGATCAGGTTTATAATCAGCTGAATTAATTATTTTTCCTGATATCTTAAGCTGCCTCTTACCTTTTATCTTTTTGGAGGAAAAGGTAATATCGGCCTCCGCTATTTTTTCAGATCTGCTGCCTCCATCAAGTATTAGTACCGTATCGCCCGCTGTATTCACAATTTTTTCATTAGCTAAACGATGATCATGACCTGTAAGGATAATATCAAAGCCAGGTACATTAAAAGCTACAGCTGCGGACCCGTTTTCACTTAATGGACTATTGCCATGAAGATTCTCCCTCGATTTATCCCACCCGGAATGGAATAGCCCAACAACCAGATCAGGCTTTTCATTCAGGATTACGGGCATCCATTTTTCAGCAGTCTCAGTCATATCTTTAAACTCGATGCCCGAATACAGCTCTTCGGGCAGCCAGTTTGGAATAGCCGGTGTTACAAGTCCAAAAACTGCAATTCTCAGGCCATCCTTAACTATTATATAATATGGTTTAAAATAAGGTTTGCCTGTTTTCTTGTTTACTGCATTGGCAGCAAGCAATGGAAAATTATAAAGTTTAACAAGCCTGTCATATACTGCATGCCCGGCTTCTATATCATGATTTCCCATAGTACAGGCATCATAACCCATGAAATTCATAACTTCAGGGCAGATATGGGGAGATATCGTATCGATAAAATTATAATAATACACCTCAGGCTGTCCCTGCAGATTATCTCCATTATCCAGCAGAACAGTTGCATCTTTTTCTTTTCTGACCTTTTTGACATAAGTGAAAGATGATGCAAGGGAGGCATCAAGATTAACCTTTTCAATAAAATCATAGGGAAGGATAACGCCATGAACATCGGTTGTTTCCAGTATGGCTATTTTTATTTCCCGGTTTCCGGAACAGGAAATCAGGAGCAAAACGATCAATAAATTAACAATTAACAGTTTGAATTTAGAAATTTTCATCACTAAACATTATATTATTGATTAACAAGATTATAGCCATCTATTTTACCTTTTTGCAATTGCGAAATTCCATATTTCATCCAGTAAGGCATCGGAGATCCCTTAAGATAGTGATCAAAGAACTGCATCTTCCTGATTGAAATATCCTTCCTATCCGGCCGTTTAACAAGATTATGGTCTTCATCATTATAAGACAGAAGCCATGCTGGCTTATTAAGCCTTCTTAGCGCTGTTATAAATTCAATGCTTTGGTACCAAGGAACCGCGCCATCAGCATCGTTGTGCATAAGTAATAAGGGGGTATGAATTTTCGGCACCCAGAAGATAGGCGAGTTCTCAATGTATTGCAATGGTTTTTCCCACAGCGATCCCCCAATCCGGCTTTGTGTCTTTTCATACTGAAACATCCTTGACATTCCTGTGCCCCAGCGGATCCCACCATAAGCGCTGATCATATCACTTACAGGAGCGCCTGCGAATGCACATGCAAAAAGATCAGTTTGTGTTACGAGATATGCGATCTGATAACCACCCCAGCTCTGACCATCCAGACCCAGCCTGTTTTTATCAATAAAGTCATAACGGTCAAGAAGAGCATAGGTCCCGCTCATAACAGCGCTGTAGCAACTTTGCCCCGGATAACCCGTAACATAAGGTATATCAGGTACAAAAACAATGTAACCATTGCTGACTGCAAATGTCCGGTTTATAATTGAGGCAGTCGGTTGAGGAGTTATATAATTGTACAGGCCATCAGAACTTCTTTCATAAAAATAAACAATCATCGGATATTTCCCGGATGGGTCAAAATCTTCGGGTTTATAAAGAATACCCTGCAGTTCCTGATGATCAAACGACATCCATTCAACTAATTCAGCCGTACCCCAGTTATATTCTGACTGTTGAGGATTCGTAACAGAAATTTGCCTTGAATCAGCAAAACTCATATTACTAATGTGTAATTCCGGATAAGTTATGAAGGATCCTTCCTGCCAGAGCAACAAGTTTGATTTTTTTGCTTTCTGAAGAGCGCCGGGAAAGGATGCTTTATCCATTTTAAGCTTTGAAGGATCGGAGGATTTCCCCGGCTTCAATGAATAAAAACCTGATTCTTTATTTTCATAGTTAAATGCTGAAAGGTACATCAGTTCTTTCCTGTTGATATACTCATCATCCGGATCAAGTTTATTATACCTGAAGCGCAGGTTATTATTTCTTCCAAAACTGTTAGTTAAATTAACCGGCGCCTCAGTTCCGTTAAGGTCGAGGGACCATATATCAAACCGATCATATACAAGAACATGTTTATCATCATCCAGCCAGCCGGCTAATCCATGAGGAGCAGGATCATCCGGCAAATCGTTCAGTTCGTTGTACAATGGGACCTTTATTGTTGAGGTTAAATTTTTCCTGCTACCCCCTGTAACAGGAACTGAAATCCATGCCTTTTCTTCTTCATCCCAGAAAACAAGATATTTACCTGATGGAGACAGATAAGCTCTTGACGGACCTTTCTCAAGAACAAGGGTTTTGGAGCCTGTGATAACATTAACAATATAGTAATCAGTATAATTACGTCCCTCCCACGACGAAGTTCTCCTGTATTTAAGATCGGAAGAACCAAGTGCTAAAGTGCCATTGCCCTTCTGTATTGTTTTGACCTCGGGTATGACAGAATCACCAAGCTGGACCATATGCCCGTCGGAGATATTATAATCCGCCATCCATGTACGTTTTTTCTCATGGTCGAGCTGTTTTTTTTGCATTGGTTGAAGGACATCATCATTCCATGACCATATATCGAGTTTATACTTTTCATCATCAAGCAATGTATCTTCAGGTTCCTTCACCGGTTTTGCCGCAGTACCGAAAAAAAACCGTGATCCATTGTCCGAAAATTTCATTTCTCCATTTTCACTAACCGACCAACCCTCAGGCATTGCCGGGTTATCGTGGTCCACAACTCTTACAGCATCGCCATTATTCCTTGAAAGCCAGAGATCATACACTTTCACTTTTGCAGTATCAGGAGAATAAATAAATGATATAGAATTTCCTGTTCTGTTGCTGCTTAACTTTTTCGCACTTCCCTTTCCTTCAAAAACAACTTTGTCCGATTCATTATTAGTCTCAAACACATTAATTTTATAATTATCTGTTTTGGATGAATCAGGAATGCTCTGGATAAAACTAATAGTTTTTCCTTCTTTGGCGACAACAAATTCCGTGACATCCTGATACCTGTATTCCTTGCCCGATAACGGGTTTAATATAACAAATTCTGTACCTTTTGGTTCTGTTTCTTTTGATTTCTTCGCCCCAGCCTGTTTAGCAGTCGAAGCAGTATCCGCTGACGGTTTATTGTTTTTATCATTTTCAGGTTTCTTTTCAAGAAGATAAGCCATCCAGAAGGAGTCTTTCTCTGGTAATGCAAATGATTTAACTCTTGAGATTTTATTTACCTGGCTGTTCGACAATAACCTTATTTCAAGGTCATTTTTGGGCATCTTGTCTTCCTTCAGCTTTTTCTTTTTTGCGAGCCGGGTCTCAGAATATGCCGGAATTACCTGGTAAGCCATGTATTTACTATCCGGCGCAAAAACTGTCTTCCCTCCCCTTGCAACTGAATCTTTCATGATATTGGCTACATCATAAATATATAGCCAGCCATCTCCCTGTTGAGGATTAATGACATACGTAACCCATTTGCCATCATCTGATATTTTTGGTGAGCTCAGGCTTTTCCAGCTGTCATATATTTTATCACTGAGCGATGGTTTTTGTGCTGAGATATAAACAGGCAACAACACAAACGTAAAGAGACAAAAAACTATTTTTTTCATATCAGAACAAAATATTTATAATTTTCAAACTTATGAAAGATTAATCATTTTAACAGAATAAAATTTATGTTATAGATCATTTAAAATTTGTTAATTATATATTTGTTATAAATTTTTATCTATGGTAATTACCGGTCTCGAAGCAATACTTGACCATTTTCCTCCTTCTCTGAAAAGCAAAAGAATTGGCATTTTATGTCATGCTCCAAGTATTTCAAGAAATTTCATTCATATAACCGACCTGTTTTATCAACGCAGCGATTGCAGGTTATCTGCGATTTTTGGCCCCCAGCATGGAATTCACGGACAGACCCAGGATAACATGATTGAATGGAAAAGCCTGAAGCATCCGGTATTTAATATTCCTCTTTTCAGCCTATATGGCGAGAACCGAAAACCTACCAGGGAGATGCTTGAAAATATTGACGTGTTGTTAATTGACCTCCAGGATGTCGGAGCGAGACTTTATACATATGTCTGGACAGTAAAGCTATGTATTGAAGCCTGTTCAGAAGCCGGCATTCCGGTATGGCTTCTTGACAGGCCAAATCCGATTGGAGCAGTGGGATTTGACGGACCTGTTTTAAAAGAAGAATTCTTCACCTTCGTTGGAGGTGCATCTATCCCATTATGCCACAGGATGACAATGGGAGAAATGGCATTGTGGATAAAAGAAAAATATTATCCTCACTGCAATCTTAACATAGTCTGGATGAAAAACTGGAGACGTAACTCATTATACAGTCAGACCGGACTGCCCTGGGTTTTGCCTTCGCCGAATATGCCCACTGAACAGACAGCAATTGTATACCCCGGAACTGTGCTTATTGAGGCACTTAACCTTTCAGAAGGCAGGGGGACGACAATTCCCTTTGAGCTTTTTGGAGCCCCTTTTATTAATCCGGAATTGTTAAAAAAAAATCTGGATTCGCGTGGAATAATAGGTTGTGCTTTCAGGATACATAATTTTATTCCCACATTTCATAAGTTCTCGGGAGAGAATTGCAATGGCATCCAGATACATGTTACTGATCCAAATCTTTTCAAACCGGTAGCGACTGCACTTGAAATTTTTGATGCTGTTATTGAAACCTCCCCTGCCAATGCTTTTCAATTTAAAATGCCACCTTATGAATATGAATATAAGCTCATTCCGTTTGATATTCTTTCAGGTGATTCAGGCATGAGAAAAACGCTTCTGAACAGGGAAAATATAGAATCAGAAAAAGAGAGATGGGGTTCAGAAATTGAGCAGTTCAGGAAAGAATTTAAGAAAATCTCAGCATATCCTGATTAACCGCGATATAATTTCTTAAACAACTAGGCTTTCTTTATACACGAAACCATCTTATCTATAAGATTTTGAGAAAGGATAGGCTTAATAATATAATCATTAAAGCCTGAATTCATTATTTGCTCAGTATCGCCCAGGAGACCATAAGCAGTCTGCGCAATAATGATTATTTTGTCCCTGAACTCCCTTATCTTTTCAGCTGACTCGTAACCATCCATTACCGGAAGCTGGATATCCATCAGGATGATATCAATATCAGGATTATTCCGGGCAATATCTACTGCTTCCTGTCCGTCACCGGCATTTAACAATACAGCTCCTGTCTTCTCAAGTATTTTGTTCAGGTATAACTGGCTTGAAAAGTCATCTTCAACGATAAGTATTTTCTTTCCTTTCAGAGTTTCATTTTCCATATATCATTTATCATTCGAAAAGTCCGTCATCCCTTAGAAGTATCAGAATTGCCGAGTGTGGAACAACTACATACTTTTCCTTATTAAATTCAATTTCGATAGCGCTATTCTGCAAATATACAGCCTGGTCGCCTTCTTTGGGCTGAAGCGGAACATATTTCGGTTCATCAGAGCTGTTTTTCCATGGTTCATCACCATCATTCACTGAAGGAATTGGATAACCCGGGCCTACCTTTACAACAAAACCGATCTGCACTTTTTCATTCTCGTTAACCCCCGGAGGAAGCAACAGTCCGCTTTTAGTCTTCGACTGAGGAACTTTTGGTTTAATTAATATTCTGTCGCCAATGACAATCAGTTTCTGTAAATCTTTCTCATCTAATAACACAGTCATAATATCCTTCTATTAGAAACAAATGTATCAATTTTTACTTTATTCGGTTATGAGCCCCCGGAAATAATTAATATTGCAATGAAATAAATAAGTTTAATTTTAAAGAGAGGAATCAGAACAGAAGTCAGATCAATATGTCATCCGATACTTATACAACGATAAAAAATCGGTCTCAGGGACTGTATAAAGAAAGGGGAAGCCGTTTTATTGCTTCTGCCTGGCCTGTATCTGACCAGGAGGAAATCAGGTTAATAATCGATAATATACGGAAAGAATACCACGATGCCAGGCACCACTGCTTCGCATATATGCTTGGCAATGATAGGGATATTTGGAGGACAAACGATGACGGAGAACCTTCGGGCACTGCCGGAAGACCAATACTGGGACAGATAAACTCATTTGATCTGACTAATGTTCTTATAGTTGTAAGCAGGTATTTTGGAGGGACATTATTAGGTGTAAGCGGATTAATTAATGCTTACAGGACTGCTGCCAGATCTGCAATTGAGAATGCAGATATAATTGAATGTACGATTAATGATTATTATGAGATCATTTTCCCCTATGACTCGATGAATGATGTGATGAAGATACTTAAAGATGAAGCAATTGGTCAGACAGATCATTTGTTTGATCTTGAATGCCGAATTAAAATCAGTTTCAGAGCTTCTTTAAGGGAAAAGGTCATAGAGAGGCTAGCCAGAGTTGAAGGTTTGAAATACGAGCATCTCAATACTCATTAAAGTTTTAAGGAAATTATCAACAGTCACCTCTGTTGAGACAATTCTTAATTAACTTTGATACAAGTTCAACAGTGTGCTGAAAATGTGCCAAAATAATGAAAAACAAAAGCTTAGTATCAATTGATGATTTTTCCACGGAAGAAATACTGAAAATTCTTGATCTTACTGCAGAATTTGAAAAAGAACCAACAAGAAAATTGCTTGAAGGTAAAGTTATTGCCACATTATTTTTTGAACCATCAACACGGACAAGATTAAGTTTTGAAAGCGCAATAAACAGATTAGGAGGGAAAATTGTCGGGTTTTCAGATGCGTCAAGTTCAAGTGTTACTAAAGGGGAGACACTGAATGATACCATCAGGACTGTAAGTAATTATTGTGATCTGATCGTAATGCGGCATCCCAGTGAAGGAAGTGCAAGATTTGCCAGCGAGATTGCCAGTGTTCCTGTTATTAATGCCGGTGATGGAGCCAACCAGCATCCGTCCCAGACACTTCTTGATCTCTATTCAATAAGAAAAACACAGCAGAAACTCGATAACCTGAACATTTTCATGGTAGGAGATCTGAAATACGGAAGAACAGTACATTCTCTAATGATGGCCATGTCGAGATGGAATGCAACTTTCAATTTTATTGCACCCGAAGAACTTAAGATGCCCGATGAATTTAAGCTATACCTTGACAACCTTGGACTCAAGTATTATGAACATAACGATTTCACCGATATTATTTCCAAAGCTGATATAATTTATATGACCAGGGTTCAGAAAGAGAGATTCTCAGACCCTATTGAATATGAAAAGGTAAAAAATGTTTATGTCCTGAGGAATTCAATGCTCAAAAACACCAAACCTAACATGCGGATACTTCATCCTCTTCCGAGGGTGAATGAGATACATCAGGATGTGGACAATAATCCAAAAGCCTACTATTTTGAACAGGCACTTAATGGTGTCTATACCCGTGAGGCTATACTATGTTTATTACTTGGTATTAAATAACAGAAGATGATACAATGAAGGAGCCTAAACAACTGAGCGTAAGCGCCATTCAGAATGGTACAGTAATCGACCATATACCTGCCTATAACCTTTTTAAGGTAATCCAGATCCTTGGCCTGGACCGTATAGATAATCAGATCACATTCGGTACAAATCTCGAAAGTAAAAAGCTGGGAAGAAAGGCAATTATTAAGATCTCAGAGGTATTCTTTGAAGATGAGGATATAAACAGGATAGCGCTTGTAGCTCCTGATGCAAAGCTCAATATTATCAGAGATTATGAAGTTGTTGAGAAGAAAGTTGTTGTTGTTCCAGATACTATTGTCGGAATAGCAAAATGCATGAACCCCAAATGCATAACAAATTTTGAATCTGTTACAACCAGGTTTCGGGTCGTTTCAAAGAAAAATGTCTCACTGAAATGCCATTATTGTGAAAAAATAACCAACCAGGAGAACCTGCAGATAATCTAAAAACCTCTGTTCCATTTGCAGTTCCCCCCCCTCCGCCCCTAAAGGGGGGCTAATTCAGAATAAATTTCGCAACTTATCTCAGCCTGTCATATGATTTTACAAGTTGGTTGTCTTTATTGATGCCCCGGTGACCTAAAACAGAAAGGACAAGGATAAGAATTGGCAGAAGCATCTTATATCCAAATACAAGTTCTGCATCAAATTTTTCAATTACGTTGTACGAATAGTAGCCACATAAAAGAATAAAACCACAGACAACGGCTATAAGTAACTTAGCAAGCCTAAGCTGAATCTCTCTCTTTTTGAAAAGGAATATTGTTACCAGTGAAATTGCAGAAATAAGGATTATGACTGCAGAAAGAGGTATTATCTTCTCGATCAATTCATGATTTTGCATGCTTATGTCTCTGATCAGGCCACTGAATGTTATTTTTAACACAGAACCAGAACTCTCCAAAAAGGTTAAAAAACTTACCTTAAGGAATAATAATGACAGAAGAAATGTCAATGAAAGATAGATGGATTGAATACGCTGGATCATAAATTAAAAGTTTTTAAAGTTCAAATTTAGTATCAATAAATGTATTATAAAACTGGCTTAATCGATATATATATATAAATTTTATGATTATTTAACATTTATTTAGAGACTGTACCTAATGCCGGAGTTATAATTTATTTACTTTTACGGTCTGATAATTTTCCTGATATATTGATGTAAAATATCAGGCTTCCAATCATATGGTTTTCCAAATAATATTTTATTTTATTATTAATAAACTCATCATCGTGAAAAATGAATAAAAGATTAAGGACAACAGTAACACTAATTATAATAATATTCGTAGCCGGAGTTATATTTTATCCAAAATATAAACCCCTGCTGGCCAAAAAAATCAAGGGACAAAACAATACTCAATCGTTCATTAGGCAAAGTCAGCAAAAGCTAAATGCAATAGGATATATTATCGCACCCACATTCATGAGTGAACTGGTTAATTCAACCGGTACACTAAAGCCTGACGAAGAAGTTGATCTGGCATTTGAGACTTCAGGAAAAATTGTAGGCATAAACTTTACAGAAGGGACTCATGTAAAAAAAGGAGATCTCCTCGCAAAAATAAATGACCGGCCACTTCAGGCTCAGCTTGAAAAGTTGGAAGCACAGTTAAAAATGGCCCAGGCAAAGGAGTTCAGACAGCGTAGCTTGCTTGACAAAGATGCAATAAGTCAGGAAAGTTATGACCAGATTGTTACTGATGTACAAAGCATTAATGCAGATATAGACCTTATTAAGGCCCGTATATCAGAAACAGAATTAAGGGCTCCTTTCGATGGAATTATCGGGCTGCGTTATCTGAGTGAAGGAAGTTTCACAACTCCAGCGACTAAAATTGCCAGGCTGATAAAAACAAGTCCCATAAAAATTGAATTCTCAATTCCAGAAAAATATGCTCAGGAGATTAAGATCGGTTATCCGGTTACATTTGTTATTGATGGAAGCGACAAGGTATTTAAAGCCAATGTTTACGCAGTAGATCCAAAGATTGACATAGAAACAAGAACAATTGTTTTGCGCGCATTATATCCAAATATAAATGAGGAACTTAAAACCGGGCGCTATGCAGGAATCACCTTGCAGATGTCGCAGGTCGATGATGCCATTTCAATTCCGTCTGAGGCTATTATACCTGAAATGGACGGTGAGAAAGTCTTCATTTATAATAACGGAAAGGCTCAATCAGTTAAGGTAAGCATAGGCCTCAGAACCGAGTCAAAAGTACAGATAACCGAAGGACTTAAATTTGGAGATACACTGATAACTTCAGGTATAATGCAATTACGACAGAATATGCCTATTGTATTGGACAGCGTGATTATAAACAACTAACCGGGGTATAAATATGAGTTTATCATCAGTAAGCATTAACAGGCCGGTTTTAGCAACAGTGTTTGCTATTTTAATACTTCTTTTTGGCGCGGTCGGACTAACTTATCTTGGCATCAGGGAATTTCCAAGTGTTGACCCACCGATAATATCAGTTAGTACAGACTACCCTGGAGCTAATTCAGATGTCATTGAAACACAGATAACTGAGCCACTTGAACAATCGATTAACGGGATTCCGGGCATTCGTTCCCTCACCAGTGTGAGCCGTCAGGGTGGAAGTCGTATAACTGTGGAATTTGAACTGTCTGTCGACATGGAGACAGCAGCCAATGACACAAGGGATAAGGTATCGCAGGCAATGAGAATGCTTCCTCGCGACTGCGATCCTCCGGTAGTGGCAAAAGCTGATGCTGATGCAAGTCCAATAATGTTTCTTACTGTTGAAAGTAAAAAAAGATCATTGCTTGAAATTTCAGAGATAGCAGAACTTACTATTAAAGAACAGTTACAGACAATTTCAGGTGTAAGTGCTGTCATGATCTGGGGTCAAAAAAGGTACGCCATGCGTTTATGGCTCGATCCGGTTAAACTGGCAGGCTATAAGCTTACACCAATGGATGTCAGGAATGCTATTTCGCGTGAAAATGTTGAATTGCCTTCCGGTTCTATTGAGGGTGACAATACTGAATTGACAATAAGGACTTTGGGACTTATGACAACCCCAAAAGAGTTTAATGATCTGATAATTAAACAGTCAGGCGATCAAGTTGTTAGGTTCCAGGATATTGGAAGAGCAGAACTTGGCCCTGAAGATATCAGGGGAATTCTAAAACGAGATGGTGTTCCCATGGTAGGCACTGCTTTGGTTCCCCAGCCAGGATCAAACCAGATTGATATAGTAGATGAGGTATATCGTCGTCTCGAATATATTAAAAAAGACCTGCCGGATGATGTTGTAATAAAAGTGGGATTTGATAATACTGAATATATTCGATCATCAATAAAAGAGGTCAAGGATACAATCTATCTTGCTTTTTTTCTTGTAGTTATAATTATTTATTTCTTTTTAAGAAGCTGGCGCGCGACATTAATACCGATAATGGTTATCCCCGTCTCGCTTATAGGGGCTTTCTTCATCATGTATCTTGCCAATTATTCCATAAATGTATTAACTCTCCTTGCTATTGTACTGGCTATAGGAATTGTTGTAGATGATGCAATTGTAGTTATGGAGAATATTTATGTCAAGATTGAGAAAGGAATGCCGCCTTTCAAAGCAGGACTTGAAGGTTCCAAGGAGATTTATTTTGCTATTATTTCTACTACTATCACGCTTATTTCAGTTTTCTTCCCTATAGTATTCCTGCAGGGAATAACAGGAAGACTTTTCAGGGAGTTTGCAGTAGTAATGGCAGGAACAATAGGTATTTCTGCATTTCTTGCCCTGTCGCTGACACCAATGGTCTCGACAAAATTATTGAGACATGAAGCTAGACCCAGTTGGTTTTTCAGGAAGACAGAAAAATTCTTCAATAACCTGAATGAAGGTTACCGGCGCTTCCTTGAAACATTCCTCAGGCACAGGAATATTACCTTTCTTATACTTATCGCATCTTTTGGTCTTATCTTCTTACTCTGGAAGTCGATACCTGCAGAGATGGCTCCTCTTGAGGACAGGTCACAGATCAGTATTAATACTGTTGCACAGGAAGGAGCCACATACGAGTTTATCCTTGGATATATTGATGATATTGCCCAGACTGTAGATGAATTGGTTCCTGAACGTGATGGAGTTATTTCGATGGTAAGAGGCGGCGGAGGCTTCGTAAGGATTTCGCTTGTAAAGCCTGATAAGAGAAATCGCACACAGCAGGAAATTGCTGATCAGCTGAGTGCAGTATTAAGAACAAAAACCAAAGCCAGAGCTATGGTAATGCAACAGTCGACCTTCGGTGGAAGACGAGCAGGAATGCCTATTCAATATGTATTGCAGGCCACTACAATTGATAAATTAAGAGAGATCCTGCCTGCCTTTATGTCGAAAGTAATGGCAAATCCTGCCTTCGAGATGGCTGACGTAAATCTTAAATTCACAAAGCCTGAACTAAGGATTCATATCGACAGAGAAAAAGCAAGCGCACTGGGTGTAACGACTCAGAATATCGGGCAGACCTTACAACTTGCCTTAAGTGGTCAGCGGTTCGGGTATTTTTTCATGAATGGGAAACAATACCAGATACTTGGTGACCTTGCAAGATATGACCGAAACAAACCGCTCGATCTTAAATCATTGTATGTGAGGAATAACGCAGGTAATATGATTCAGTTTGATAATCTTGTTACGCTTTCAGAGGAAACTGCCCCTCCCCAGCTTTACAGGTATAACAGGTTTGTTGCAGCAACGATATCAGCTGGTCTTGCCGAAGGGACGTCGATCAGCCAGGGCCTTGATGAAATGGATAAGATAGCAAAAGAGACACTCGATGACACATTCCGAACAGCCCTTGCCGGCGATTCAAAAGATTTTAAAGAGAGCTCATCAAGCCTTATGTTTGCTTTTGTTCTGGCGCTTGTCCTCATTTTTCTCGTATTATCAGCCCAGTTCGAAAGTTTTAAAGATCCGTTCATTGTTATGATGACTGTACCACTTGCTCTTACCGGTGCACTTTTGTTTATGTGGTATTTTAATATTACAATGAATATCTTCAGCCAGATTGGTATTATTATGCTTATCGGTCTGGTGACTAAAAACGGCATTTTGATAGTAGAATTTGCCAACCAGAGAAAGAATGCAGGTATGTCTAAATTTGAGGCAATAAAATTTGCTGCTGCAGCCCGGTTCAGACCAATTCTGATGACAAGTCTTGCTACAATACTTGGTATCATGCCATTGGCTCTTGGCTTCGGAGAAGGTGCCCAGAGCCGTGTGTCGATGGGTATCGCTGTTGTGGGAGGTATGTTCTTTTCCACCTTCCTCACACTCTTTGTAGTTCCTGCTATCTATACATTCATTTCAAGCGAAACTAAAAATACTGAAAATGAAAATAAAGTACTTGTACCTTAGTTTGCTTGTTGGAGCCTGGTGCGTTGGTACTGATGCTCAGACAACATATGGTCTTAAAGACTGCATAGGCATCGGGCTTGAAAGGAACTTTTCAATACTTGTGGCAAGGAACAGCGAAACTATTGCAAAGAATAATTACACTTTAGGTAATGCCGGATACCTCCCCTCTCTTGATCTGACAAGTACTTATAATGGCACATTGACAAATAGCACACAAAAGCTGTCAGACGGCAGTCAGACTTCATCAAATGGAGCTTATAATACTGGTTCCAATAACTCAGTATCGCTGGGCTGGACAATCTTCAACGGATTCAGCGTTCAGACTACATATAAGAAACTGAATGAATTAAAGCAGCTTGGCTCATTGAACACACAACTGGCTGTTGAAAATCTTGTATCAGATATTATTTCGGGATATTATTATTACATACAACAGATACAGCTTCTGAATAACATGAAGTATGCTGTATCTCTATCCAAGGAACGCCTGAGGATCGACGAGGACAGGTATCTGCTGGGTTCAGGTTCAAAACTGGAAGTGTTGCAATCGCGGGTATATCTGAATGCTGACAGTTCAAGGCTATCGCGTCAATTCGAAATCGTCAGGGCTGCCCAGGTAAAGTTAAATGAGCTTATGGCCGCAGATGATCTTGGTAACAAGTTTATTTCCAAAGACACCTCCATACATGTAAATCCTAACCTTTTGTATGAAAAGTTACTGGATGAAACTCTCGCTGAAAACACCAGTCTCATGATAGCTTCGAAAAACAAAACCCTTTCAGAATACGATTATAAGATAATCTCTGCCAGGTCGTATCCGTATCTGACCATGGCAACAGGATATAGTTACAACCTTTTTAACTATTCAACAGGTGCAACAAAGAGTCTGAACACTAATGGAATGAACTATGGTCTGACCCTTGGAATAAATATATTTGACGGTTTAAATCAGCGAAGAAATATACACAATGCTTCAATTGATATAAAGAATAAAGAGTTATTATATCTTCAGCTCGAACAGTCGATCAAAGCTGATTTAATAACACTGTACAATGCCTACAATAATAACCTGAGGCTTATTACCCTTGAAGAACAGAACCTTAGTACGGCTTCTGAAAACCTTGATATAGCTCTTGAAAGATATAAGCTTGGCAGTCTGTCGGGAATAGACCTTCACGAGGTGCAAAAAAGCCTTCTCGATGCAAAGGAAAGCCTGTTGTCAATACAGTACCAGGCCAAGCTGGCAGAGATCTCACTGCAATTGATATCGGGGAAGATTATGGATTACTATCAGTAGGGATCAGGGATCAGGGATCAGGGCGCAGAGCGCAGAGCTCAGAGCTCAGAGCACAGAGCTCAGGGCTCAGCGTACTGATTACTGATTACTGATTACTGATTACTAGTTTCACGTTTAGCTAATAAGAGTTTATAAAATTTCCATTATTCAATTAGAGTAAATCTTCAGATTATTGTAAATTTGAGCCTCATTTTTTTTGACATGGAAAAGAAAACAGAGCTAATAACAAATAATGACGGTAGTATTTTTCACCTTAACCTGCTTCCGGGAGATATCTCAAACAAGATTATTATAGTAGGCGATCCGGGAAGAGTTGAGATGCTTGGTTCATTGATGGAGGAGGTACGCTTAAGAAAAGAGAACAGGGAATTCCGTACTGTCACAGGCACATTTGAAAACACGGAAATAACAGTCATTTCCTCAGGAATCGGTACTGATAATATTGACATTCTTGTTAATGAACTTGATGCGCTTGTAAATATTGACCTGAATACCGGCATAAGCAGAGAAGATCCGGTTTCACTCACATTAATAAGGCTTGGTACATCAGGAGGTTTGAGGTCTGATATCCCTGCAGGGTCGTGTGTTCTGGCCGAGACTGCAATAGGCTTTGACGGCCTTCTGCATTTTTATGAAGGCTATGACTGGATACTCGACACAGGTTTGGCTGATTATCTTGCCGACTACCTCGAATGGCCCGACACTCTCTCCTACCCTTATGCAGTTAATGCCGATAAGGAACTTGTTGAGCTATTCAGCAAGGAGAATTTCACTAAAGGGATTACTATTTCGGCACCGGGATTTTATGCTCCCCAGGGAAGAAGGCTACGGTTAGAAACATTTGATAATGAAATAAACAGTAAACTGGCTGAATTCACTTACATGGGCAGAACGATAAGCAACTATGAGATGGAGAGTTCGGCAATTTACGGTTTGTCGGCTTTACTCGGGCATAAAGCCCTTACTATTTGCCTCGTCATTGGCAACCGTGTAACAGGAGAGTTTGTTCAGGATTACAAGCCACTTATGAGCGATCTGGCGCTTAAGGTATTCAGGCAAATCTGACCCATTAAATTGTTCTTGTAAATACTTCAATTTTGAATATATTTGCAGATGAACCAGTCAATATAAGAGTATGTCTGAAAATAGCGATAATAATAAGAATGTCAGCAATGACGAAATTGATCTTCTGGACCTGTTCAGAAGTATGGGAAAAACGCTCACCAGATGGGCAAGGGCTATTGGAAGGGCATTCCTTATATCAGTTGTTTTCCTTTTCAAAAGGTGGCTGCCTCTGGGCTTAAGTATCGCTGCAGGCATTGGAGTAACATTCATTTTAAAGAATACTTCTGAAGCAATTTACACTTCTGATATGGTATTCAGAAATAATCTGGCTTTGATGGAATCCTTCAAATTGAGGGACAAATCTGGTACCACTGCTGAAATAATCTCCAAAATTAACAAGCTTCAAATTCTTTGCAGCAATAAGAATTCAATAGCGTTGGCACATGCTTTTGCATCAAAACCCGATTCAGTAGAAAACATATTTGACATAAATGCCTACTGGATTATTGATAATGGCAAAGACGGTATCCCTGACTATGTTGATTATAAAAATGCTCATAGTGCATCTGATACTACAAATATAAGAATGCAGGACAGGTTTGATGTGAGAGTGCAGATAAATGCTTCACAGGACCTGAATCTTGTCAGAAACGGAATTAAGAAATTTATCCAAGATGATTCTTTATTTCAGCAAAGAAACAGGTTACGTTTAAGACAGAACCGGGCATTGCTAACACGACTCAATAATGACATCCTTCAACTTGACAGTCTGCAGAAGGTTAAATATTTTGAAGAGACAAGGAACATCAGGCCTTCCAACGGCGGACAAATGATCTTCCTCCAGGAACAGAAAACCCAGCTGGTATACACAGATATTTATACTCTTTTTGCAAAAAAACAAACGATTGAAACAGAATTGAATCTGTACAGTGGGATTCTAACAGTAGTAAATGATTTTTCTTTGCCTGGGACCAGGTTGAATGGAACTAATTACTATGCTAAAAAGATTATTCCTTTGTTTTTTGGTTTTACCCTGCTGGTACTCATATTGCTGGCAAACAGGAAAAAGATCAAAGAGACTTTTAAAAAGTATTGAAATAATGAGGCCGTCTCATATCATAAATGAGACGGCTTTTTTATTTGAGATTTTTATGGTGATCATAAAGACTTATGATTTTAATGAGATTTCTGCATGGATTTCTAAAAAGGCAAGGATTTTCTTCTAACTCCTTGCAGCTATTTTGCTTAAGTTATGTGATAAAGCCAATAATCCGACCTCTATTTCTACTTTTTCAAGACCTCTGAGCAAAAATTTCCTATAGTTTCTATTCCACTTTATTATTCCAAAGACAGCTTCCACATCTACGGGACGCTGACTTCGATATTTTTTCCCTCGTTCACTGGTAAGTCTTTTTCTTATTATTGATTTATAGTGATTTAGCCTTTCGTTTATCTCTATTATTCTGTCTGATTTGCTCTTGTTACAGATATCTCTCACTGGACAACCATTACAGTCTTCTGCCTTATATAATCGTTTTATCTGTCTAAACCCATTATTTGTAATCTTTATCTTCTCTTTGATAAAGTTCATTTGTTGACCCATTGGGCAGGTGTAACTATCGTTCTTCTCATTATATGGTAGATTCTCAGTTCTGTAAGGATCTTCCCTCCATTTTTTACTCTGTTCTTTATGGAAGTATTGGTATTTTACAAAAGCTTCTACATTATTGTTTTCCAGGTACTCATAGTTTTCTTCAGATCCATATCCCGCATCAGCAACAAGAGTATCAGGCATCTTGCCAAGGTTTTCTTTTAAAGATTCCATATGGGATGCAAGTGTAGTTGTGTCATTGGTAGTTTGATGAATGGTGTATCCTAAAATACACTGATTCTCGGTGCTTATCTGCCAGTTATAGCCGGGTTTTAGTTGGCCATTGAGCATATGATCCTCTTTCATCCTCATGAAGGTAGCATCAGGATCGGTTTTTGAATAACTGTTACGATTGCCTAATGTTTTTTCCTGCTGCTCATACTTTTTTAGATTTTCGGGCCAGTTCTTGCGGGCATAGTCAAGTTTCTGTTTTACTTTCTTATCTACATGCTTTCCCTTCAGTACCTTATCAATGTTTTCTATTGTTTTCAAAACCGATTCCTGATCAATTTTCTCAAAGCTATCAGGTTCATTATTCTCAAGCTCTTCCCTGGCGACAGATTCTGCGTAGCTCCATAGTTCATCCAGCTGTTTCTTTATCCTCTCCTTACTCTTACTTATGCTGCGTCCCCAGACAAAAGTGTAACGGTTGGCATTGGCCTCGATCTTGGTCCCATCAAGGTAAGCTTCCTTCAATGTTATTATTCCTTTCTCAAGCAACAACAGTACAACCTGACTAAACACCTCTTTTAAAACTCCTTTTAACCGGTCACTGCGAAAGCGATTGATTGTATTATGATCAGGATAACTCATTCCACTCAACCACATGAAGTATATATTCTGGGACACTGCCTGCTCTATCTTCCGGCTTGAGTACTGGTTGGTCAGATAGCCATAAACCAAGATCTTAAGCATAAGCCGTGGATGATAGCTCGAACAGCCTCCTCCATGATACTTCTTTATTAACGGATCTAAATCGAGGGTATCTATAACCTGATTTACAACTCTAACCGGGTGGTTGGGATCGATCATCTCTTCCAGTGAGGGAGGAAGAAGCAAAATTTGATTGGGACTGTAGTCTTTAAATACTACCTTTGATCTATTGTTTTGCATACCTCAAGTTACATAACCTGAGGTTTTTGTTGGGGGGAGGCATCCCCCCTTTTTTCACTAGTTATCAACAATTTAAAACTTCTTTAGGCGCGTGGGCAAACCGGAAATGGCGTGAACTTCAGCCTTTTTTGGGAGCGTGAAGCCTAAGGCATTTTGCCAAAAAAGGCTGAAGTTATCATTTCCGGCGCCCTTTTTCTTTGGTTCGTTTCTTTTTGGACGAACAAAAAGAAATGAACAATATAAAAAAAGAAGGTGTCCTTTTGAGACACCCTCTTTTTTTATCTTAATAATTTATAAAAATTTATTTCTTAAATGTTCTCATGTAGTTAACGATATTCCAGATATCATTATCTGCTAATTTCCCTTCATACTTAGGCATTTCACCTCTTCCGGTTTTTGTTTTATAGAAATGTTCTCCATCAGTCTGGTTCTGGAAATCAGCCTTTGAAAAATCACCTGGGAAATCTTTCAGCATTCTTGCCTTTACACCGTCGCCAAGACCTGCCTTGCCATGACACGATGCGCAGTTTTTCAGGTATAGAGCCATGCCGGCTTTTGTGCTTGCATCACCCTGGGCAACCGGATTCTTCATCGACTTAAAATTAGCAGGAACAACCCAGGGCTTTGTCTGTGCTGACAAAGAGGCGCTTAATAATAATACAGCCGAGCTTAATAATAGCAATTTAACAGTTTTCATAATTCTTCGTTTTAATTTATAATTATAGTATACAATTATCGTGCAAAAAATTTTTCAAATGTTCCGGAGATCACTGGATTCATCCTTTTTTGCGTTTCTTCTTATCCTGATAAGACTGATTAATGCAAAGAGGTAGTGGCCCCAGACTCCTGTCAGAAGAATGGAAAGGGTGTAGATCATCCAAAGGGGAGCTACTTTTGTCCATAGCGCCCGGTGACCTTTGGGAACTGTATATGACGATGGCACACCCCATTTTAAAGTGGCTGTCTTTTCAACATTACCGAATTCAGGATGCTCCTCAAACCTTGCAATAATGTTAATGTTTCCCTCGTTATCGCCCGGAAGATCAGCAGGAAATTCAAGAGATCCATTGCCCGAATCATCAAGTGTTACGTCTCCGATAGGCAACAGACTGAACATTCGCGGAACATAAACAGTCAGCATCTCGCCTGATGCAGGTACCTCTATGCCGTTCTCAATCTTCTCTGCATTCAGGGTTATAGTCTTTACACTATCTACCTCAGCGAGGTCCATCTTCAGAATTACATCGCGTATAGATAATTCTGCCGAACCTGATTCAATGGTATCATTCCCCTCAAAATCAGTACTGAAAGACCACTGACCGGTTGCATCTGAAGAAAAATCTGATTTTTCTTTCAAATCGCATACAGCAACACCTTTTTCATCGGTGACAGCTTCCGCAATCTTGTTTTTCTTTTCATTCCCGGAATAAAAAATAATTTTCATCCCTTCCAGAGGGATCTCCATCCTGTTTTTTGAATAAGTGAGAGTAGTTTTCAAAGAAGAATTATCGTTGTTATCCTTGAAATACTGCAACTGAACATACGGGCTGATCTTAGTGCTTTCCTGCGAAAAAGAGTAAAATGAAGCAATAGTCAGTAATGATAATAGTATTAATGTCCGTGATATTAATGTTTTCATAATAACTGATCTGCTTTACTTCAAAATCTCAATCTGATCCTTTTCTTTCATCTCCGATATCGAAATTATTGGCGCAATTTTAGAGACCAACATAAACAGCATCCCATATACCGAGATTCCTGCAAACGTCAGTGACCATTCTACCCAGGTAGGAGAATACTTTATCCAGGCAGGCCGTATATCCTGTATAGGAAGAAATGGCGTTTCAAGGGTCGGGATTACTATGATATAACGGTTCACCCAAAGAGCGGTTACTGCAATGACAGCGGCAATTGTAATATTTGGTATTGTACGGAATTTAGGAAATGCTATTATTATGCACGGAATAAGAATTCCGACATAGTTTGCGAAAATAAACAGGGAATAATAATCAGAGAACAACTTATCAATCAGCAGGGAATCCATCTTGATCGAACCATACCATTTTGTCAGGTAATCACTGAAGGTAAAGTATCCGTAAAAAGCAGCAATTATTGTAAGCAGAACACCAACATTGACAAAATGTCTCTTGGTTATATATTCCTCCAGGTGGTAAATTTTCCTGAAGATCCACATTAATATAATAAGTAAACCAGTTCCTGAAAAGACAGCTGCAATAACAAAGTAAGGTCCGAAAATAGTTGAATGCCAGCCAGGCTGAAGAGTAACACCGAAGATCCAGGCCAGCACTGAGTATACTATAATTGCGATGGCAATTATCATTGCTGCCATCACGTTCTTTGCATCTTTCAATATTTTCTTTTGTTTCTCATTTCCCGTATAGCCAAGTGAAAGTGCCTTGTATAGTTTATGCTTCCATGGTGGGACATTAAGTTCCCTGTAATCGCGAAGAATTGCAAAGTCCTCAATAAAAGAGAGATAGAGAAACATAAAACATCCAATTAGGTCGGTGCTGATAGCAATAACGTCCCAGGTTATCGGCGACTGTATACGAGGATACATAACAAGAAACGGAAGTCTGTCGAGTCGTCCGATACAGAAAAAGATAAAGAAGGGGCCTATCACCAGTGAAATTACAGTAATAAGTTCTGCCAGGCGAATAACGGACTTCCGCCATCCTGTATGGAACAGGTGCAGTACCCCGGAAATGAGAGCTCCGGCATAACTTAATCCCATGAAAAAGATGAAGTTAACAATATAAAGACCCCATACAACATTATCGCGCATACCTGTTACAATATGTCCCTTATCTATCTGCTGAATAAGTCCATATATGCCGACGCAGAAAACAATAAAGAAGGCTGCAAAAGTCAGGTACCATTTGAGTCCTGTTGACTCAATTTCAGGTGTCAGATCCTCGAGTAATTTTTTTTCTGTCATCATAATATTCGAATTGGACGATTAATTACCTTGGTCCGGCATTTTTATATCTCAGTCGTATGGAATCAGGAAGATCCTCAAGTCCTCTTTCAACAGGGAATAATCGTTGCACGGGAGGAAGGTAGAATACGCTTGGCAGAGTACCCAGGTCTTCACGATAACGGTATCCTGCCCTGTCGGTCATCATCTTGCTGAATCGCACAGTCTCCTCTCCATTGGTCACCGTATCTTCAAGGATATCTCCAAAATAAAGGACACCCATAGGGCAGGCCGATACGCAGCGCGGAAGTTCATCTTTACGCAATTTATCGGCACAGAATATGCACTTCCCAACGGTACCCTCCACCTGTGGTACTGCAAGTTCAGGGTCATATTCATATCCCTCAGGAACCTTAACTTCAGGATCCTGCCAGTTAAACACTCTTACCGAATAAGGGCAGCCTGTCATACAGAATTTACATCCGATACATCTCTGATTGTCTATAAGAACAATGCCATCATCCCTCTTATATGTTGCCCCTACCGGGCAAACACTCACACACATGGGTTTATCGCAATGAAAACAGGGACGAGGGAACCAGTATCTGGAAGTATCATGATCATCCTGTAATAGGAAAATCTTCATCCATTCATGATCTTTTGGAAGAAGATGTCCTTCCTGGCAGGCCTCAACACATCTTCTCGCATTTTTGCATTTTGCAAGATCAATCACCATAACAAATTTCCTGTTGGGTAATCCTTTTTTCGCTTCTGCTTTAAGTTCAGCAACAGCCTCTTTTGCAGGTTGTATGTCATCTTTATCTACTTCCACCAGCTTACCATCAGGTGAAAGCAATTTGACCTTTTCACCAGATTTTAAACGGCCCCCCCCAATAACCGATGTGCCTGCAATGCCTGCAATAGAGACGGCCCCTACTCCTGCGCCGACTTTCTTAATGAAATTTCGTCTCGATGACCTTTTGCTTTCATTATCTTCCGTCTCTTTCATCATATTATTTATATCAGGTTTTACTCAGATCGGTGATAACCCGTAATCATTCCCCAGAAAAGCGATGTGGGTTTGGCACCTAATGTACATGTATATATATGTATTAACATGAATATTGATAAAAAGAAACCCATTGTTATATGCAGGATATCGGTATAAATAAGTCCGCTCACTCCCAGAAACCTGTTGATTGTAATCTCCGGGAAAAGCAAACCAAGACCCGATATTATCAGCAAAGGTAAAGCCACATACATCGCCAGAACATAGCTGAACTTCTGCAAGGGATTGAATTTGCGTTCTTCAGTTACCGGGAAAGGGTGTTTTTCCCCTTTGAACATCCCGAAAGAATAGTATCGAAGTTGTTTTAAAAGGTCAGAAAGACAGTTTTTCTTATCAATTTTATAATAGCGGCCATTCTTAGTGAAACGATTGCCGGTAACAAAAGCTATATAATTAATAATAAGTAATATAGCAGCAAAGTTATGCCATCTAACAGCTTTGGCAAAACCTATCATATATTCAGGATTATCTTTCCCGGTATACTGCATACTTATGCCGGTTATAATCAGAATAATAAACAACACAGCGTTAAAAACATGCCAGATTCTTATCCATTTTGGGTAAAGATACATTGTGATCTCCTTTAATAATTTTTACTGTTATTTCTGATCCTGAAGAAAATATGAATAATTATAATACCAAAAACTCCCATAAATATAATAATGCTTAATAGGAAAAGATACTCATTCCTGTTTGCACCAATTACGTACGATTCGTTTAATATTATTCCGTTGAAGAAACCGTTACGACGTTTTTCCCTGGACTCAAATTTATAAAGCGAAGCCATCAGAAGTGAATTCTGAGAATGGCAGTCATTGCAAAGTCTTACAGCCTCTTCTTTTGGTTTGATCAAATGAGATACCGGAACCTTATTATTGAGTTGAGTATGACATTCAATACATCTGACATTGGCAAAATGAGCAGTTTGGTTAGGTAACCAGTCATGCTTCTGAATAATATTGATCTCTTTCCTGTCTGTCAGCAGCTGAAAATTATTGAAGTTGGAATGACAATTCAGGCAAATTGCATTATCATATGCAATAGTTTCCTTTAGATTATCATTATTTCTTACACTTATTCTGTAAAAATGAGGATTATGGCATTTCCAGCATGAGAATCCATCCTTTTCCAGCTTGAAGTGAACACTTTTCTTATATTCCGCTTCAATCTCCTCAAAATGATATTGAGCAAATCGCTCGTCTCCTCCGTGACAATCGATACAGTTATACATTTGTTCCATTCTCAGTTCCCCTGCATGAGGAAATTTCGTGTACTCTTCAGAATGGCAGTCGGTGCAACTAAAGCTTTTATGATTCGACCTGTAGAACTCATCCTTATTAATAATCCTCTCGGAACACATGATGTCCCGTACCTGTCTTCCAAGTGTTTCATTAGTGTACTCATATAAAGCCTGACCGTGGCATTTGAAACATCTCTGGTTATCGGCCTCAAAAGGGGAAACAAAGGCTGTTGAATCCTGAACCGCCGCCTTTTCCCCTGACCCGAAGAGTCCGGCATATGTCAATGAACAAAAAGAGGTTAATGTGAACAGGAAAATGATCCGGAATTTAAAATAATTCATTCCTGATTAATTATTTCTTTATTAAAACCTTACAGTTATATTGAATCCAACAAGGAACTTATCACTCGTATTATAAAGTAGTCCTACCTGATTGATGATCTGATTATGCTGGGCCACAAAAACCTGGAAAGTATGGGTAGCCGTATTTATTTCCCAGCCAATCCCAAAATTTGGCTTTGGCTGTTTTTCGGTTTCCTGTTTTGTAAGTAGTCTGTCATATTCCAGTATCAGGGAGTGACTACCAAACAAGTTGGCACGGGCACCAGCTGATATTCCAAAATTCAGGTTTTTGTACCCTCTATTGTCGCTGTTTACAGGTACAGAATTGAAATAAAATAACGAAGGAGCAATCTGAGCTGAAATTTTCTCAGTGAACTTGCGGGCCACAATTAGTTGAGTAAAATACGATATCCTGTGGATATCCTTAAAACTTGCTTCCGGTCCGAAATTATCACTCGATCGCAGGTCAAACACTATATTTCCATAATATGACAATGAAACTGGCATTTTATTATCTTCAGTCTGCGGAAGTATAAGATATTTCCACTGAATATCCTGGAGCTTATAATCTTTTGTTGTTCCTGCGCCAACCATTAACCTGTCGGTGATTCCATAATTAAGACCAATCCGTGTATTTGCCGAACCATAGATGCCATACAGATCATGATACGTTTCAATCTGGCTGAACCGGTGCTGAATCTGCATTTGAAGCCCCCCTTTGTAAGGCGTTTCAACCGTTTGATTATCAATGAGCATATTTGTTCCGAAAGTAAAACGTACCGGGGTGGATCCTTCTTCCGTTTTAGTCGCATCCTGTGCCGACAGTGAAGAAAGGAATAATGATAAAGTTAAAAGGATTAAAATCTTTTTCATATCAATATGTATTATCAGGTTTGGTTATTATTAATTATCCAAGGCTCCCTGGTTAATCCAGATGAGAACTTTTTGTTTATCGGCATCGGTTGACCTGGCCGTATGATCAGATTTATTCATCTGCGTATACAGTATGCTCGTCTCTCCTGGCTGGTTAACATATCCTCCTGTCGTAAGCGCATCGTATGATTTACCTTCCCTCAGATCAGGCGACCTTAATGTGTTATGGCAGGTGATACAATTTGCATTAAAGATTGGCTGTATATCAGTTTCAAAGTGAATAGTATCAATCGGATTTATGACCGGTGGCATAAAACTGTACTTTTCACATGAAGAAATTCCGGTTATTATTGCCATTAAAACCATGGCAACCAGAATCTGTCTTTTCATATTAAATTTCTGATTCATATTTATATCATTGTTAATTTATTCACAAATATATCTGATTATCCTCACCAATAGTAAATTATATGGTACAAATTTGAAAATTATTCCATGCTCTTTATCATGTTAAATATTGATCTATATCACTTGCCCTGTTGATATATATTTTCTTCGGAATTTATTGATAATAACTGGAAACAAAATAATTACCGATAATGAATCTTTCTATGGTTGAACTATTTGTGATTCAACCATTTGATCATGACAATGGCCGGACAGCAATTGATAATATTTATTCAGGTAGATGACTCTAAACCTGGAAAAGCAAAGTGAGGTCAGAATTTATAAGCGTTGTCTTCAATAAGTTTATCAGCTATTCTGCGTCTTGCATCTTTAACATTTATACATTCTACCCGGGTAAGGTTTTCAACAGCTTTAATAAGGGATGCACAAGAATCGGGGGCAGAAAATGAACCTATAGCCTCAAGAGCTGATTTTCTTACCATATCGGCAGTGTCGAACAGGTTCACATCGAGCATATCCTTATAAAGAGATACATTCCCCTTCATTGACTCCATCTTTTCCACCCTTAATGCCAACGATTCAGAAACATACGTTTCCATCATCATCTCCGCAATATTATTAAGAACCTCCTGTTCGTTGATCAGGGTTTTTTCAAAACGTTTCACCGCTCCATGGATACAGAGCAGGATTACTTTTTTGAAATTTTTAATATACCTTGTTTTCTCCCCGAAATAGCTTTCTCCTGATTTTTTCTCATCCGTGATATTACTTAATCCTTCATATAGCTTTTCAGCTTTCCCGAAAAGATCAAATTCACCCTTCTTAGCACGTTTCATGGCAGTGTCGACAACAAGCAGCCTGTTGATCTCATTGGTGCCTTCGAATATCCTGTTGATCCTCGAATCGCGGTAACCTCTTTCCACTGCCATTTCCGCTGAATAGCCCATGCCACCATGTATTTGAACTGCCTCATCTGCAATAAAATCAAGCATTTCAGACCCAACAACTTTAAGAATGGCTGCCTCAACAGCATAATGGCCGATAGACTCTATCGAAGCTCTTCCATAATCGCCGCAGTCGACAGTCAGCTTCTTCATAAGAGTATCTACATCGTTGCTTACCCTGTATACAGCTGATTCAGAAGCAAACAGACGGATAACCTGTTGTGCCATTTTATGCTTGATAGCTCCAAAAGTTGAAATGAGCACTCCGAATTGTTTTCTTTCATTGGCATATTTAACTGAATCGTTAATAGCTTTCTTGGCAGCTCCGATTACATTGGCTCCAAGTTTCAGCCGTCCCATATGAAGTATGCTGAGAGCTATCCTGAAACCCTCTCCTCTCCTGCCCAGCAAATTCTCAACCGGAACGTTTACGTCGTTAAAATAGATCTGCGCAGTAGATGATCCTTTTATACCCATTTTGTGCTCATCCGGACCTATTACAACTCCGGGGTATTTACTTTCAACTATAAAGGCACTAAGCACCCTGTCGTTATCTATTTTTGCAAAAACAACCAGCGAGTCGGCAAATCCGGCATTGGTGATCCACATCTTCTGACCGTTAAGAATATAATACTTACCATCCTCACTAAGTCTGGCGTTTGTCTTCCCGGAGTTTGCATCACTGCCTGCACCCGGTTCAGTTAAACAATAAGCCCCGATAAGTTCACCCGTTGCCAGCCTGGAAACATAACGCTCCCTTTGATCTTTATTCCCATAGTACATTATAGGCATAGTACCAATTCCACAATGTGCCATATAAGCTACAGAGAATGAGTAGCCAGCCCCTGTAGTTTCAGCTACAAGCATTTGTGTTACAAATGATTGTCCAAATCCACCAAATTCTTCCGGAATTGAGATTCCCATTAATCCAAGTTCTCCTGATTTCTTAAGGATAGACTTCATCAGATCCCTGTCGCCTTTTTCCACCTGTTCAAGATTGGGGTAAACTTCAGCTTCCAGAAAGTCACTGCATGTCTGTGCTATCATCTTCTGTTCCTCGTTGAATTCTTCAGGAATGAAAATATCTTTTGCATCAACTTCGGTTACGAGAAATTCACCGCTTTTCAAGAGTTTGCTGTTTTCCATTATTGTCAGTTTAATATTTGGATTAATCTAAATTTTCAGCGACTGTGCAATTAATTCTGCAATATCGAGATTTTTTATTTCTTCTTCCATGTTTTTGTACTTAAGTCCGTCAGTGAGCATCGTCATACAGAACGGACAGGCAGTCGCAATTATTTTAGCTTCAGTCCTCAGGGCATCTTCCGTTCTCTCAATAAAAATCTCTTTATCTCCCTTTTCTGCCTCTTTAAACATCTGACCTCCCCCGGCACCGCAACATAAAGCAAAACTTTTGTTCCTGTGCATCTCTACCAGATTGCCTGTCAGCTTTTTCAAAATACGACGTGGCTCTTCATAAATATCATTTGCCCTTCCCAGGTAGCATGGATCATGATAAGTGACAGAAATGTTTTCCAGCGATCGCGAATCAATTTTTAACTTGCCTTCTTCAATATAAAGGTTTAAGAACTGGAGGTAATTTATTACTTCATATTTCCCGCCCAGATCAGGATATTCATTTTTGAAGATATTGAAACAATGAGGACAAATTGTAATGATCTTTTTTACCTCATACATCTTTAAAATCTCTATTACCTGCAGAGCCTGCATCTGGTATAGCATTTCATTTCCGGCACGTCTTGCCGGATCACCCGTACAAGTCTCTTCCTTCCCCAGCACCGCATAACTTACATCCAGATAAGCAAGTATCTTTGCAAATGCTCTTACAACTTTCCTGTATCTGTCATCAAAAGCTCCTGCACAACCTACCCAAAAGAGATACTCAGGTTTTTCTCCTCTCGCAAAGAGATCGGCAATTACAGGTACTTCAATCTTACGGGTTTCCATAATCAGTTTTTGCTCTTTAGTTCATTCTCTGTGGAGCTCTGTGTCTCCTCAGCGTAACTCTGTGTAAGTTCTTTTTAGTTAATATTGATCTCCAGATCTTTAGCCCAGTACAGCCTGTCTTCCGCAGAATACTGCCATGGAGCTCCGTTATTTTCTATATTATTAAAAACGGTCTTAAGTTCCCCGGGAGCCGATGCTTCTTCCATAACCAGGTATCTTCGCATATCCACAATCAATGTGGGATGATTTATATTTATCGGGCACTCTTTTGCACAGGCATTGCAGGTAGTGCAGGCCCAGAGCTCTTCTTCCGAAATATAATCCCTCAACAGGGAACGGTTATCGTTGAAATCCCTTCCGTTCCTGACCATCAGGGGACCCTTTTCTTTCATCCTCGCCCGCAGGTCCATCATCACTTTCCTGGGCGAGAGCTTCTTTCCCGTTATATTCGCAGGGCATACAGAAGTACACCTTCCACACTCGGTACATGCCAGTGAATCGAAATAGTTTTTCCAGGAAGCATCTTCTGCATCTTTAACGCCAAACCTTTCAACCGGGGTATCGGGTGCCGCAGCAGCGAAAGCAGTATTCGGGTCGAGCATCAATTTTACTTCCCTCGTTATGCTGTCCATGTTGGGCAGTTTACCAAGCGGGTCAAGTCGCGACAAAAAGACGTTGGGAACTGACATGAATACATGGAAATGTTTTGAATACGGAAGTATATTGGCAAAGAGAAAGATCAGCAGTATATGAGTCCACCATGAAGCTTCGTACATTAGCCTGTAATTTTCTGCCAGACCGCCACTGAACAAAGGAGCAAGAATTGCGCTTACAGGATACAGTCCGACGATGGTGCCACCCGTGACAGTCTTATAATTAACATACCCGATATTCATAGACAGTAGCGATACCATCAGCAGGAGAATAATCGTGAGTGCAATATTAGCATCGATGTGCGATATTTTTTTCATCTCGATACCTTCAAATCTCTTTATATGAAAGAAGATCCTGCGACTGAGAAATACAATAATAGATATAGCAACAAGGAGAGCAAATATATCTCCCGATGCCATAATAATATTATAGACCGGCCCGAGAAACTGTAAAACCCTCTCTGAACCGGACAGCCCGTCAATCACCATTTCGATACTACCGAAAATAATAACGCAGAACCCCCAGAATACAAGAGCATGAAACATGCCAATTACAGGCCGGCGGAAGATCTTTGTCTGCCCGAAAGCAACAGAGAACATTACATTTATTCTTCTGCCCCAATCTTTTAAAGGAAAGGCCGGTCGTGTAAACCTGAAAAATCTTATAATCCTGCCAATAGTATAAGAAAATACTCCAATAGTAATCAAAAGGGCTATTGCAAATACTATCTGTTTTGTCATGGTTGACTGATTAAATTCTGTTTTTGTTGCAGGGACATTGCATGCAACGTCCCTACCACAATGTTATTTTCGCGATTTAACAGCTTCGACAAGTTTTGGGAGGACCTTCATTGCATCGCCAACAATGCCATATTGTGCTGACTCAAATATAGGTGCATCTTTATCGGTATTGATAGCAACAATGTATTTGGATGAACTGATACCAGCCAGGTGCTGTGTTGCACCGGAAATGCCGACAGCTATATAAAGATTAGGAGCAATTATCTTCCCTGTTTGTCCTGTATGTTCTTCGTGAGGTCTCCAGCCTTCATCAGACACCGGACGTGAGCATGCTGTTGCACCGCCCAGTAATGCGGCCAGTTCCACCAGCGGAGGCCAGTTATCCGGAGACTTCATACCTCTTCCGCCTGAAACTACAATATCGGCATCTGTCAGTAATATCTTTCCTGTCTGTTTCTGAATATCTTTAACTGTTGTTTTCAGCAATGAACTGTCAACGGTTATATTCTGAGTTTCAATTGTTGCATTATTAGCCGTTTCGACCAGGTCAAATGAATTCTGAGCGAGTGTCAGAATCTTAATATCCGATTTGATGACAAGATGAGCAAATGCATTTCCTGAATAAGTTCTTTTATAAACTGTGAACGGGTTCAGGCTGAGAGGCAGTTTACTAACACCCGAACCTACACCAGCTTTCAGCCGCACAGATAAACGGGGAGCAATTGCTTTCCCGGTATTATTGTTTGAAATTACAATAACGGATGCATTTTCTTTCTTTGCCACCTCTGAAATAACGTTTGTATAAGCCTGATTATCAAGAATATTAAGGTGGTCATTGCTAATGCTTATTATTTTCCCGGCACCATAATTTCCCAGTTTTTTCAATTCGGTCCCATCAACTTTTCCAACTGAAACAGCTGTGACATTTGTTCCGGTCATTTTAGCAACTCCGGCTGCATAGGAAACAAGTTCAAATGAAAGTTTCTTGAATTTTCCGTCCCAATTCTCGGTATATACTAATACTGACATATCATTTTTATTTACTGTTTATTAACTTATTATCAGATAACTTTAGCTTCATTCTGCAAGAGTTCAATAAGCTGTGCAGCGTTATCTGAATCTATGTATTTACAGGCAGCACGGGGTGCCGGCTTTTCCAATTCCACGATTTGTGTAAGGGAATCTGCGGCAACCGGTTCAACTAGTTTTACGGGTTTGGTTCTTGCCATCATTATCCCTCTCATAGCAGCGATGCGTGGTTCTTTGGCTATCCCTTTCTGAACAATAGCCACGAAAGGTACAGGAACAGTAACCACCTCTTTTCCTCCGTCAATCTCACGTGTCATAACTGGCTGTCCGTTTTCAAATTTAATACCGGAAACAGCTGATACCGATGGAATTTCAAGAAATTCGGCAATCATTCCTCCTACCGTCGAACCATTGTAATCGCTCGATTCAATACCACACAGAATGATATCAAACTTATCTTTTTTAACCACCTCAGCAATCTGGGCTGCGACAAACCAGGCATCAGCTGAGTCAGCATTGACTCTGATAGCGTCATCTGCGCCGATAGCCAGGGCTTTGCGTATTGTCGGCTCAGAAGCAACAGGTCCGACATGAATAACGGTTACAGATTTTACTCCGCTGGCCGTGTCATCCTTAAGTTCAAGAGCACGCGTTAGCGATAATTCGTCCCACGGATTAATGACCCACTGAATGCCATTTGTGTCAATTGAGGCATTGCCTTCGGCAAACTTGATCTTTGTCGTCGTGTCGGGTACGTTACTGATACAAACCAGAATTTTCATCTAAACTTTGATATTAGTTATTTAACTTATCCTGATCAGGTTAATCAAATAAACTTTATATTTTTAACCCTTTGAGGCGGCAAATATAGTAATTTATGATTCACAATCAAATCTGAAAAACATCAATATCATCATGTATTCGAAATATATTTATTTCTTATCTGATTAAATATCTGTACATTATTGGACCATATTATTTATATTAAATGATTTGGTCGAAATGCTTCGGAAATCAAATCTTATAGCAACCAGGTTTTTTCTTCAACTACATAAAAATTAGAAATATTAAATTTAAATTCGCACGCCGTAAAATGTAAAATAATAAAAAGATAAAGCATTGAGCAACAAAATCAAAACATATGTTTCGGTAATGCTGGCAATGATCTTCTGGTCATTCTCATTCATATGGTTCAAAGAGGCTAACCTTACGTTTTATGCCCTGACAATTGTATTCATCAGGCTTGTTTTGTCTGCTATTCTTCTTACAGGCTACCTTTTTTTCACAAAGAGATTCATGAAGATACAGAAACCTGACAGAAAACTATTCCTTATGCTGGCATTATTTGAACCATTTTTTTATTTCCTGGGCGAGAGCTTTGGGCTCACATATGTTTCAGCCACTGTATGTTCGGTATTCATATCCACCATACCGGTAGTTGCTACCATAGGAGCCTGGTTGATTTTCAGGGAAAGACTGAAATTTATCAATTATGCCGGGATAGTCCTTTCATTTATCGGGGTGCTGGTTTTTATCCTGAACAGAGATGGAACTATATCTTTCAATATTAAAGGATTAGGTTTTTTGTGCCTGGCAGTTATCTCTGCAGTCGGTTACAATCTTACGCTCAGCAAACTGGTTGGAAACTACAGTCCTGTTTATATTGTTAACGTTCAAAACGTAATAGGAGCTGTCCTGTTCCTGCCGCTTTTCCTGATCCTCGATTTTAATCATTTCATTGCCACGCCTTTCACATTTAATATGTTCAGACCAATAATAGAACTTGCTGTTTTTGCATCGTGCGGCGCTTTCATACTTTTTGCCTACTCAGTAAGGCATATGGGTATAACCAGGGCAAACGTTTTTTCCAATATTATTCCGGTATTTACCGCTCTTTTTTCGTTTATAATCCTGGGTGAAAAGCTTACTTTACAGAACATTGTCGGTATGGCTATCGTTATTGCCGGACTGTTCATGTCGCAGATCAATGGTTCTAAAAAGATCATCGACGAAGCCATGTTACTGACAGGGAAAACGGCCTGATATTCATCAATTGCCTGGATTCTGTTCTTTAATACTAAATTACACCAGGTACCCGTTTAAATAATTCATGTTATCTTTG
>Ga0315542_1000147_pt1 | contig 38800 bp, 26 predicted proteins | sample SalMarSW160120MG_FD_202541 | JGI IMG/M metagenome (GOLD analysis project Ga0315542, IMG submission 202541) | Salt marsh sediment microbial communities from the Plum Island Ecosystem LTER, Massachusetts, United States - Salt Marsh Sediment SW1601-20 ...
GCTGGGATTACGATAATTATTATGGCTGGTTTTGGGTTCCTGATAATGAATGGGGACCTTCCTGGGTAACCTGGAGAAGGGCCAATGGTTATTATGGTTGGTCACCAATGCGACCGGGAATAAGCGTCAACCTGAGTTTTGGTGGTGGATACAACGACATAGACCGCTGGAATTTTGTACCTGAAAGGGATTTCGGCAGACGTGATATTGACAGGTATTATTCAAATAGAAGTAATAATGATATGATAATCAGAAACTCTACAATAATAAATAACACATATATTGATAATAGTCGTAATGTAACCTATATTGCAGGACCACACAGAGATGATGTTCAAAGAGTCACAGGCAGGAGTATCGGTAATGTAACTATTCGCGACAATGACAGACCGGGAGAGAAACTTAATAATAATCGGCTAAACATTTACAGACCTCGGGTAGAGCGGATTAACAACGAGGGTCAGAAGCCAATTCCATCCAGAACTATAAATATGAAGGATATCAGACCGGCAGAGGAAAGAAATGCAGCTTATCCACAGAAAAATGTCAAACCTGTGCAAAATAACAGAAGGGTGGAACAAAAAACACAACAACAACACCAGGAAATTCAAAGTCAGCAACGACAAATAAAGGAACAGAACCAGGGACAACAGCAACAGCAAATTAAGGCAGAGAACCAGAAACAACAGCAACAGCAAATGAAGGTAGAGAACCAGAGACAACAGCAACAGCAAATGAAGGAAAAGCAACAAGGACAACAGCAAATAAAGGTACAGAAACAAGGACAGCTAAATAAGCAAAAGCAGGGAAAAACAACGGTTGAAAAACAAGATCAGCTGAACAAACAACAGGATAAAAAAGTTGGCAATCAATCAGAAAATAAAACAAAAAGCAAACGGCGACAACCACTCCACCATTAGAAAAGAAAAATAGAAAAAAATAGGTTAACTGTCTTTTTACAGGCCGGCAACGGTATAAGGCAGAGAATTCAATTTACTTAATATTTGTAAATGTGTGAATTATGCAAGTAATTCAAAGAATTATATAACGTTCACACAGAATATTTCAGGTATTTTTACATCGGGTGATTTTCCTCTTATATGTTAATCAGCCATAAATTAATTACCTGTACCCTGTGAGGCTTCAAATCAGAAATATGGAAAGTGAACGTTGCAAGACAATTGTTAAGGAAGAACTGAATAAACTTGGCCTCCCGTATGATTCTGTTGAGTTGGGAGAAGTGGAATTAAAGGAGAATATTTCAAACGAAGAATTGCAATTGGTTGGTGCAGCACTGAAGAAATCAGGACTTGAATTAATAGTTGATAATACAAGCCAGCTTATCGAAAAAATTAAAATGGCCATTAAACATCTGGTTTATTGCTCGGATGGCTTCCTCAGGCCAAACACTTCTGAATATTTAAGTAAAAGAGTTAACTACGATTACAATTACATCAGCAAAATATTCTCCAATATTGAAGGAATTACCATTGAAAAATATATAATCCTGGAGAGAATTGAACGGGTAAAGAAATTATTGATAACAGGAAAGTTCAGTCTCAGTGAAATTGCTTATATGTTAGTATACAGCAGTGTGGCACATCTTTCAAATCAATTTAAAAAAGTGACAGGGTTAACTCCTTTTGTTTTCAGGCAATTAATGGACACTCGATATCAAAATCCTGTTAATGCGTGAAGAAGGTCGGGTCTTTAAAGGCTTTAGAGGCTTTAGAGGCTTTAAAGGCAAGCAAGGCTGTAAACAATTTTTTAACAAATTTTCGTTTTATTAAAAGCTTGTGGATAATCTGCCTCCTGATTATTATACCAATTCCCAATGTCTTATCACAGGAATATTTTCAGCAGGAGGTTAATTATAAGATTAATGTTACACTCAATGACAGGCATCATGAATTAAATGCTATCGAAACGGTTGAGTATATTAATAATTCTCCTGATACAATTCCTTTCTTATTTTTTCATCTTTGGCCAAATGGTTATTCTGATAATCAAACCGGATTAGCTAAACAATTGTTTAGTCAGAAAGGGAAGGAAAGATTATTCAATGACCCGGAGTCGAAAGGATATATTGATTCATTGAACTTTAAGGTTGAAGGGGAGTCGGTTAACTGGAATTTAATGCCGGGAGCACCGGATATTTGCCAGATTATTCTTAATAAAGCACTTTATCCGGGTGACACAATAATGGTAATCACTCCTTTCCATGTTAAGATCCCGGCGGGGACAACTTCCCGATTAGGACATATTGGGGAATCATATCAGATATCCCAGTGGTATCCCAAACCAGCGGTTTACGACAAGTCCGGCTGGCATCAGATGCCATATCTGGATCAGGGTGAATTTTATTCAGAATTCGGTAGTTTTGATGTAAGCATAACTTTACCTGAAAATTATACTGTAGGCGCGACAGGAAACCTGCAAAATGACACGGAAGCTGAAAGACTTGATAAGCTTGCCGCCGACACTGCATGGAAAAGGACCATTGACTATAGAGGGGAAGAATTTCCACCTTCCTCCGGGCTGATGAAAACTTTGAGGTATACAGGAAATGAAATACATGATTTTGCATGGTTTGCCGATAAGCGATTCCATGTATTAAAAGGAAGTGTGAAACTTCCCGAATCTGCCAGGGAAGTGATTACATGGGTGATGTTCACCAATCAGCAGGCATATCTCTGGAAAGAAGCTTTGAAATATGTGAATAGCGCCATTTTGTATTTTTCAAACAGGATTGGCGACTATCCATATTCCACATTTACAGCGGTGCAAAGCGCCCTGACGGCAGGATCGGGGATGGAATACCCTGGATTAACAGTTATAGGTATTGCAGATGATGCTTACTCCCTTGATGAAGTTATTGCACATGAAATATGTCATAACTGGTTTTACAGCGCTCTTGGATCAGATGAGCGTCGCTACCCTTTTATGGACGAGGGCATCACCAGCGCGTACGAATTAAGATATATGAACGAAAAGTATCCCGGAAGGAAGCTTTGGGAAGCATATTTTAAGAACATGAAACTGCCAGAATTTTTTCACATAGACAAAATGCCTGCAGAAAGAATACAGGAACTTGAATGGCTTGTTCAGGCACGCTTGAACCTTGAACAGCCAATTAACCTGCCGGCCACAGATTACAGCCCCCTGAACTATAACCTTATTATCTATGATAAAGCAGCCATAGGTTTCAATTACCTGAGAGCCTGGCTGGGTGATTCCATTTTTGATTCAACTATGCATAATTATTATAACACATGGAAATCAAAACATCCTCAACCTGATGATCTCCGAAGTATATTTGAATCCCACACAGGTAAGAACCTGACATGGTTTTTCGACGATTTTATTAATACAACCAAACGGCTCGATTATAAAATGGTGCGATTCATGAATCAGCAACTTCTTGTAAAAAATATGGGAGAGATGATATCACCTTTAGTCATCTCCGGAATGCAGGGCGATTCAATCTGTTTTGAGAAGTGGTCAGATGGCTTTAAAGGTAGTATATGGATAGATATTCCTCCGGGAAATTATTCTGAAATAAAAATCGATCCTCAGCATTTAATGCCCGAATTATACCGACTCAATAATAACATCAGGGAATCAGGCATTTTCTATAAGGCTGATCCCATAAGATTCCAACTCTTATATACTGTTGAAGATCCAGAGAAACGAACAATAGTCTATATACCAACAATTAACTGGACAAGAGAAAATGGTTTTATGGCTGGTTTGACCTTACACAACGGATTGCTGTTGTCCAAACCTGTGGAATACTTTTTAATGCCTTTCTATTCATTCGGGAATCCCGGTCTGGCCGGATATGGGCAAATTGCATTCAACATCACACCCTATGATAATTTCATCAGGATGGCGACTATCAGACTGGAGGCTACACAGTTCGGAGCTCCCGCCAACCAGAATTACCATAATATGAAGGCTGGATTGGATCTCTTTTTCAGGAACAAAAAAGCAAGTAATCTTCTAATGCAAAAGGTATATGGTAAGTATACAGGGGCATCGGACCTGTATAAGATTAACCTGGCTGAAAAGGCAGATATGAATTCTTATCTGCAGTTTGGATATATCCTTGAGAATGCAGGATTGGTTAATCCTTTCAACCTGAATGTCGCATATGAATCAGGTAAATCTTTCCAAAAAACATCTTTAGAGATAAATTACAAATTGAGCTATAATGGAAAAGATCAGGGTCTGGACATAAGGTTGTTTGCAGGAACAATGTTGAAATATTCTTCTGATGTTTCCTTCTTTTCTTTTTCGGCAAGCGGCAGAAGCGGTCGTGAATTATATCTTTACCAGGGCACCTACCCTGATCGTTTCAGTGTTTTTCCGAAAACTTTCTGGTCGCGACAAATGACCTTAACTGAAGGCGGGTTGGTTTCTCCCGTCAATGATAGTCTTGGCTATAGTCATTGGCTTGTCTCTGTTTCCTTCTCCAGCAATCTGCCGGGAAAAGCCGGCAGGATGCCAGTTAAACCTTTTATTAATTTATTATTGAACGATCATGGTTTTAGTACTGGTCATAATTCGCCATTTTTCTATGAAGTCGGACTGAAAGCAGGTATATGGAACTTTTTCGAGATTCATATTCCTTTACTGGTTTCCCGGAATATAGGATCAATAAGCTCATCAATCAAAGAAAGGATACGTATTGTTATAAGCCTGGATTCATTTAATAAGGTTAAGTTGAATGCCTGGAATAAGAATTAAAATCTATATGCAATGACTGTCATCTCGTACTATCAACTTTGTTTTTAACAGATGGCCGTTGTAGAACACTGAAAATTAAGCTATCTTTACTTGACCGCACTTATTGAGACGACCCAAAATGGTGCAAATTGTTCTAAAAAATATTTGCAGGAATGAATATAAAAATTAAGCAAACTAATTTTTTGTTCCTGATATTTTTTCTTTCGGGTCAGGCACTATTTTCACAGAACTATTCAAGTATAAACAATTATACGGGCGCCTGGGAAACTTCTGCAAGCTGGAACCCGGTATGGCCGGTACCCCAGATGGATGTAGTAGGTCATAATATTAACATTAACGGATATATTACTGCCTATGGTTCCATATCTCTTTCGGGTACCAGCAAACTGACAGTAAAAGACACCCTGGTAATAATAGGAAATCTGACAGTCAACGATAACAATGATATTAAAATTGAAGATAACGGTATTTTAATTGTTTGGGGAAACCTGACGATCAGCGACGATACCCAAATAGAAGCAAATGGTTATATTATAGTCACAGGCGACATTATAAAAGTTGGTGATATTAATCACGGCAAATTTACCGGTAATGACAATCCTGTCAGAGTATTTATTGGTGGTACAATTCCTTCGGGATTAACAAATAATAATTCGGATTATAAAGCCCTCAACTGTACAAACAGTCAAACAGATCCATATCCGAACTCTACCTGTAGTTATGGTAATATGACAGATATTTTAAATGATCCAATATATCCTTTCTTTCAATCTACATGTACAATAGCAACTCCGACCATTACCACAGGAGGTCCAACAACCTTCTGTGAAGGAGGCAGTGTAACTTTAACATCGAGCACAGGGACAACGTACCTATGGTCAACAGGTGAAACCACATCAGGTATTATTGTTACAACAGCGGGCAGTTATACTGTCAGAGTAACAAATGCAAACGGGTGTCAGAGTGCAGTATCGGCAGCTACAATAGTTACTGTAAATAGTATACCGGCAACGCCTGTCATTACAGCTGACGGTCCTACAACCTATTGTGCTGGAGGCAGTGTAACCTTAACCTCAAGCCCGGGAACAACTTATTTATGGTCGACAGGGGCAACAACAGCAAGTATAAACGTCACTACGGCAGGAAGTTATTCTGTACGGGTAACTAATGCGAATGGGTGTCAGAGTGCACTATCAGTAGCTACAATAGTTACAGTTAATGCATTGCCGGCAACACCTGTCATTACAGCTAACGGTCCTACAACCTTTTGTGCAGGAGGCAGTGTAACCTTAACCTCAAGTTCAGGTTCTTCATATTTGTGGTCAACTGGTGCAACCACACCAGGTATTAATGTCACTTCATCCGGAAGTTATTCAGTAAAAGTAACTAATGCCAATGGATGCCAGTCTGCAGCATCAGTCGCTACAGTAGTTACAGTAAATGCTTTGCCGGCAACACCAACCATCATAGCTGATGGACCAACAACCTTTTGTGAAGGAGAAAATGTAAACTTAACATCAAGTACGGGTTCATCATATTTATGGTCGACCGGGGAAACCACACCAGCCATTAATGTAACTACAACCGGAAATTATACTGTAAGAGTTACAAATATTAATGGGTGTCAGAGTGCAGCATCGACAGCCATGGTAGTAACAGTAAATGCCTTGCCGGTAATACCGACTATTACAGCCGGGGGACCAACAACTTTCTGCGATGGAGGTAATGTAACCTTAACCTCCAGTGCTGGTTCAACATACTTATGGTCGACCGGGGAAAGCTCCGCAAGTATAAATGTTTCCACATCAGGAAATTATTCTGTAAGGGTCACGAATGCAAACGGATGTCAAAGTGCGTCATCAGTCGCCACGACAATAACGGTAAATGCGTTGCCTGCAGTTCCGATCATTATACCCGGAGGTCCGACAACTTTCTGTGAAGGTGGTAATGTAACCCTAACCTCAAGTATGGCGGATAATTACTTATGGTCAACAGGTGCAACAACACCGGCTATAAATGTAACTGTAGCAGGAAGTTACACTGTCCGGGTAACAGATGCAAACGGATGTCAGAGTGCCCTGTCAGCAGCAACTGTAGTAAATATAAATACATTGCCGGTAGTTTATGCAGGAACAGATGTTACTATACTAAATGGAACAAGTACAACAATCAATGCTACAGTTACCGGTGATGGTCCCTTTACTTATAGCTGGTCTCCCTCAACAGAGCTTGTAGATCCATCAACAGAGGACCCGACGACCGTGAATCTTTCCAACACAACAATTTTTACATTGACTGCAACATCAATTGCAACATCATGCTTCAACTCGAATAGTGTAACGATAACTATAACCGGAGGTCCGTTAAGTTCGACTCCTACAGCAACACCAGGAACAATTTGTGCCGGTGAAAATGTACAGCTACGGGCAATTGCAGGTGGCGGGTCTGGTTCATATAACTATACATGGACTTCGATACCTGCGGGATTTACATCCTCTTTAGCTGATCCTGTTTTTAATCCCGCAGCTAATACAACTTATAATGTTGCTGTATTTGATGGTTTTACCACTGTTAACGCACAGGTTGATGTAATCGTTAATTCATTACCTGCTACTCCAACTATCGCAGAGGGTGGACCGACGACATTTTGTGAAGGGGGAAGCGTAGACCTGACATCAAGTGCGGGGACTTCTTACCTATGGTCAAATGGAGCGTCTTCTCAAAGCATTAGTGTCAATTCATCAGGCAGTTATACTGTTCAGGTAACAAACGCAAACGGCTGTCAGAGTACTCCTTCAGCAGCCGCTGTAGTTACAGTAAACAATTTACCTGCAACACCTTCCATTACTGCCGGTGGTCCCACAAGCTTCTGTGACGGTGGCAGTGTAACCTTAACTTCAAGTTCAGAATCAAGTTACCTTTGGTCAACTGGTGAAACAACAGCAAGCATTAACCTTACTGCAGCAGGAAGCTACAGTGTACATGTAATAAATTCCGGCGGATGTCAGAGTGCTCAATCCTTTCCCACTATTGTTACAGTTAATGCTTTGCCTGCAACACCGGTCATTTCAGCAGATGGCCCGACGACTTTCTGTGCAGGTGATAGTGTGACCTTAACTTCAAATGCAGGTTCTTCATATCTATGGTCATCCGGAGCAACAACTCACGGAATAACTGTAAAATCATCCGGCAGTTATTCGGTGACAATAACAGATCCAAACGGTTGTCAGAGCGGACAATCAATACCCACTATTGTTGCAGTTAATACATTACCCCCAACACCAACAATTACATCCTCAGGTCCTACAACCTTTTGTGATGGCAACAGTGTCACATTAACCTCAAGTGTAGGGTCAACTTATCTGTGGTCAACAGGTGCTACAACCTCAAGTATTAATATTATTGCCTCAGGAAATTATAATGTCATAACAACTAATTCCAGCGGTTGCCAAAGTTTACCCTCGTCAGCAACAAAGGTTACAGTAAATTCTAATCCGGCGACTCCAACCATAACTGCCGCTGGTCCTACTACCTTTTGCGAAGGGGGTAGTGTAAGTTTAATCTCCAGTCCAGGATCATCTTACTTATGGTCTACTGGAGAAACTACAGGAAGTATTATTGTTACAATATCAGGAAGTTATTCAGTTCAGGTAACCAGTGCAGACGGATGTCAGAGTGCCCAATCTGTGCCTGTTATTATTACAGTTAACTCTTTACCCTTAACGCCTGCTATCTCAGCTAATGGTCCGACAACCTTTTGTGAAGGCGGGGTTGTTACCTTAACATCGAGTCCCGGATCAGATTACATCTGGTCAACCGGGAGCTCCACAGCCACCATAGATGTCACAACTTCAGGAAGTTTTACGGTTCAGGTAACCAATATAAACGGCTGCCAGAGTGCATTATCAATACCTGCTTTAGTAACCGTTAATCCTTTACCTGCTATTCCGACTATTTCAGCTAATGGTCCGACAACTTTCTGTGAGGGAGGCAGTGTTACTTTAACTTCGAGTTCAGGGATGAGTTATTTTTGGTCAACAGGAGAAACTACTGCCAGCATAGACATTATTACTGAAGGAACATATGAAGTGCAGGTAACAGATGCAAATGGTTGTCAAAGTGAAGCATCAGCAAACACCGAGGTAATAGTTAATTCATTACCCGAAGCCTTAGCTGGCAATAATGGGCCTGTATGTGAAGGGAGTTCTTTAAGTCTGACAGGGGCACCTTCAGGGATGGCCACCTATTCATGGACTGGACCTGGCGGATTCAATTCCCTATTGCAAAATCCATTGGTATCAGTCAATGGAACTTCAGATATGGCAGGGGTTTACACTTTAAAAGTTGTCGATGCTATTGGATGCACCAATACTGCTACAACAGCTGTCCAGGTAAATGCATTACCTGCAGTAAGTATAACCAGCAGCAGCAATGATATGTGTACTGATGATGTGAGGACTTTAACAGGGAGTCCGGCAGGAGGAATTTTTGTATTGTCTGGCGGACCAGGGTCAGTTAACGGAAATATATTGACGGCAACAGCGCCCGGCAATATTATTATTGAATATGACTACACAAATGTTTGCCCCAATAAGGCAACGCAGGTGATAATTGTAAATGACACTCCTGTTGCAACAGCAGGACCGGACCAGGACCTGACATTTACTTCTGAAACCCGGATGGAGGCAATGGTCTCTTCATCTGAAACAGGTGAATGGTCATTAGTTTCCGGCACCGGGCATTTAGAAGACATTAACTCTCCGACAACTACGGTAACTGATTTGTCAATCGGGGAAAATATCTTTCTATGGAAAGTGAGCAATGGCTTCTGTGAGAATAGTGCGGAAGTCAAAATTACGATTCATGAGCTGATAGTACCTTCAGTGATCACACCCGATGGTGATGGTAAAAATGATTACTTTAAGATCAATGGGATAAGTCAGAAGATGGAACTGATTATCTTTGACCGCTGGGGAAATGAAGAATTTTTAAATCGTAATTATTTAAATGACTGGGATGGACGAAATAATAATGGTAAAGAACTTCCGGCAGATACTTATTTCTTTATCCTGAAATTTAAAAATGGACAAGTAATAAAGGGTTCTGTCTTAATAAAAAGGTAAATGAACCGGGTTATCCTGAGCTTACTGGTACTATTATTCCCATTAAAACTCCTGGGACAGATGTTCCCATTATCAGATCATTACGAGTATAACGCCCTCGTAATTAATCCTGCTTTTGCAGGTTGCCACGATGCATTAAGTGCAACTGTTTCCTACCGGAATCAGTGGGTTGGCTTTAAAGATGCGCCAAAAAGCCAGATCTTTTCAGCTCACATGCCTTTTGATAACGACAGGGTTGGACTTGGCTTGCTGGTTGAGAATAACAGTATTGGCATCTTCAGTGAGACCAGCCTTATTGGTAATTATGCTTACAGGATGGAACTACGCGATGGTAAGTTAGCCCTGGGATTAGGTTTTGGCATCACAGTAAATAATATTGCATGGAACAAACTGGTTGCAACAGATGCAAATGATGCTCAGCTTATGAATAATGCAACATCGTCAGTTTTGCCAAATTTCAGCCTTGGCTCATACTACTACACAAAAAAGTATTACATTGGTTTTTCAATACCCTTGTTCTTAAGCTACGAACTGGATAAAAGCACTGGCAAATATAAAATCGGGAACAATTTCTCGGGTTGTAATTATTTCCTTAGCGGAGGTTACAATGTTAACTTAAGTCCTAAGGTAAAGCTCATCCCATCCCTGCTGATCAAATACCATCCGCATAATGTTATCCAGATCGATTATAACGCTCAGGTAAGTTTAATGGAAAAGATATGGTTGGGAATTGGCTACCGGAACAGAGATATGCTTGTAGGAATGCTCCAGTGTCAGATCAATTATCAGATCAGAATGGCATACTCGTATGATCTTTATATGGGCAGTACAGGGAAATATTTGAATGGCTCTCATGATATAGTTTTAAATTATATTTTCAGATATTCACGTAAGGTTATGGGTCCAAGGCAATTTTAGAGGATTAGTTTATGAGCAATTTCCCATATGCGATACTCTTTCTTACATTGTTTGCAAAAGCAGAGTTATATGCTCAGCCTCAACGGTTTATCGTAAAGCCATTATCATTTAGTTCCGGAATATTTGATGAATTTTCACCTGTTTATTATAATGGAGGAATTGTCTTTTGCTCAAACCAGAGCGATAATTCCATTATTAGCTACAATAATAATCAGAACAGACTTTTTAAGATATTCTATGTTACTAAAAAAGGTAATACAGGATGGAGCCAGCCAAAGATCCTGGCCAGGGAAATTACAACTGCTTTAAACGACGGGCCGGCTACGTTCAATGTAAAAGGGAATATCATGTACTACTCCAGAAATAATTCCATTGAAAACTCTCTGAGAAACATTTCTGATACGTCGAATAAACTTGGTATTTATTCTGCAGAATTAATTGATGGAAGATGGACCAATATAAAACCTTTCAGGTATAATAATCCTTTGTATACCTTCTGCACACCTGCACTTACTCCTGAGTTTGACAGAATTTATTTTGCTTCTGATATGCCGGGTGGCAGTGGCGGAATGGATCTTTATTATTGTGACAGGGTAAATAATGACTGGGACAAACCTGTAAACATGGGCCCGCTGATAAATACTCAAAAAAATGAATCTTTCCCTTTTGCATGCAGATATGGGAAGCTCTATTTTGCTTCAGACGGACATCAGGGATTCGGCGGGAAGGACCTCTATTATACCATTGAAATTAACAGGGAATGGATAGCTCCGGTACACCTCGACTCTGCACTTAATTCATCATCTGATGATTTTGGAATAGCCGTTGATTCAACATTTGAGAACGGATATTTCTCAACAAACAGAAGGAAAACTGATGATATTTTCAGCTTCAGTTCGGCACCTGTAGAATTTACCAGTTGTGATAGTATAAAGGAGAACAATTACTGTTTTACATTTTATGATGAACGCCAGCGACTTATTGATACAGTACCGGTTATATATCAGTGGGATTTTGGAGATGGGATGGTGCGTATTGGTCGTGAGGTGAAACATTGCTTTCCCGGACCCGGAGATTATTCAGTTAAGCTCAGCATTACAGATGAACTTACAGGAAATGCTATTGCAGATAAGGTTGAATATAATTTTACCCTGGAAAATATCAAACAGGCTTACATAAATTCAAATAATGTTGGTATTGTCGATAAATCAATATCTTTCGAAGGATTAATAACCGATCTTAAAGGCTATATGATAACAGATTTTCTATGGGACTTTGGAAATGGATTTAAACCAGGCGGGCAAAAAATGAGTACGACTTTTAAAAAGAAAGGGGATTATACTATAAAGCTGGGTCTGCTTGCCGAAAAAGATAGCCTGGGCATAGTTCCCAAAATATGTGTCATGAAAAAAATAAGGATATATGATAATTTTCAGGAACTTGCATTGGGAAGTAAGAGAAGTGAAGGTGAAATAAATACAGAACCTGTTTCTGCCTTGAACCAGGACAATACAATACAATTAAGTGTTTATCTTATGGACGATTTGTCCGGAAGGCAAAAAAGTAAAATCGAAGAAGCTTTAAAGGGATCAGGGGAATCAACAGTTAAGTATGATAAATACGGCATTAACCCTTCATCAGATAAATTTCTCGATAAAGTTGCCGGTGTTTTAAAAGAAAATCCTGACATAAGGCTTGAGATAGTTCTGCATTCTTTAAAAGATGAAATAAAAGACAATAGAATGCCAATTTCAGAAACATGGGCAAGGGAATTGTCGTTCTATTTTAAAAATAAGGATGTTGATATGAATGCGGTGCACAGTGAAGGATTTGATCAGTCTCATCAGATATTCAAACCTTTTATCCCAGGCAACAGATCGATTGACGGCGAAATAAAATTTATATTTATGAAGAAATAATTATCATTAATAATGACTAAATATACATTTATCATATTGTTTATACTGGGAACCGGCTTAAATGCCTTTTCTCAATCCGCTCCTGCAGTTGATGAGAATATTCCGTACCTGATGACCTTTGGCAGCAATGCCGATAAATCGTGGGGAGACGATGATTTTTGCCAGATATTCTTTAGCTTCATCCCATCGTCACAAACTGATCCTCTATATATACGTATTTATGATCCGGATACCGGTGGTGACCTTGATGAAGCAAAGGGAGATTTTAATACCAGTATAAACTTTTCAATATATGGGGGAATTGGCTGCTGGTCAGATACTGCAGCACAGAGCATTCATCCAGCAGGAAATTTCAAAAGCGGATATTTATTATCATCAAAATCATTCGGGGTTGATCCAAAATACAATAAGAAATGGTATAGTTTCGGGCCTTTTAATCCTTCTGAAGGAGAGTATTCCGAGAAACTTGGAGGTCGTGTATTTAAAGTCATTGCACAAGGAATATCAGGAGATGACGGAAATTTATATAAATACTTTTTAAGTACAAGTCCGGTTGAAAATACAGCAGTTGAGGGAGGTAATTTTTTTACATATAAATATCATTTCAGACTTTCCGATGATCAAAAACATGTTTCACAAATATATCCTTTTGCAGACGACAAAACCATTTCCGTCGAAGTTTCAGATTTTGACTGGGATAATGATGGAACAATCCGCTTGTTTTCAGTTGCCAAGAATGGTATTTTATGCGCCGTTTCAGGAGATGACACCTGGTCAAATAGTAGTTTCCCGATAATACCCGAAGAAAAAAATACTACCATTGAGATCCAATTCATTAAGAATAAAAACGTACAGGTAAAAAACAATAATGTAGTTGTCACTGTAAGGAATCAATACGGCGAATCATTGCCATTTTATGTTGTTCCCATTGGCGGTGTCCCTGTATATTCTCCGAAAATACAAATGAAATAAACAATCGGAGCGTGCATTTAGGAGCAATATCTTCATTTGTAGATTTTTGTAAAGTATTATTTCATAATCGATAATTGACTGTACATATTAATGTTTTTCTCCATAAAAAAACATACGAAGACTTATTTAAACCTGAAATCAGCATTATTTGTTTTCTTTTCAGTGCTGACTACCTATACTCCTGCACAGGATTTCAAATTCCGTAATTTCAATTTAAAAGATGGACTGGCCCAGCAGTATGTTTATTCAATAACTCAGGATGAACATGGCTATTTATGGATTGGCACTGGTAATGGATTATCGAGATATAATGGATTAAAATTTGATAACTTTACTACAATTGACTCATTGGCTGACAATTTTGTAACTTGTGCCATAGGTGATGGTGACTGCCTCTGGTTTGGCCATATGAACGGGAGATTATCATATTTTAACGGCAGAACTTTTCACCCTGTCAATATCCCTCAAACAAATTCGGGTCCTGCAACACATTTTGCAAAAAGTCCGGATGGCCGGATATGGGTAAGTACTTATTCTGACGGTTTATATAAATTAAGGAATACTGGAGGCATTGATAAACATTATTCCTCTGCTGATCATCCAATTATAGTATCATTTGATTTCCTTTCTGATAGTGAATTACTTGTTGGAACAAATACAGGTTTATTATACGCCACGTTAAAAGACTCAGGTGAAATTGAAATACGGTCTGCTTCAGATATCCCGGAATCAAAAGTTACCAGCATCCGTAAAATGAGGAACAGTTCAGGATTTTATGTTGCAACTGAAAATGAGGGGATATTTCATCTCACTAATGAAACCGGGTTGTTCAAGGTTTCAAAAATAATTGCTGACACCAACTTCGAATTCTCTGATATACAGGATATTTATGAAGACAGCCAGGCAAATTTATGGATATGTTCCAAAGGAGGTGGTCTGGCCAGGGTTACTTTTTCATCTTCTGGATCTGTAACAAAATTTGATCATTTTGATAAGGCTTCCGGATTTGTATCAGACAATGTAAAAACTGTTTATGAAGATCGCGAAGGCAATATATGGAGTGGTAATTATGGTGAAGGGTTAACCCAAATTACTCTTAAAACTTTTTCTGTCTTGAAATTTGATAATACATTATTTGGGAATGACATTTTTTCATTTTATTTCAACCGGCAATTCAGGTGGATTGGTACTGAAAACGGGTTACTAAAAATGGATCCGTCAACCGGAAAAATCCTTAATTTTTACAGCAAGGGAAGTGGATTACTAAAAGATACAGTTACGGCTCTTTATTCTGCCGACGGAAAAGAACTATGGATCGGAACTGAAAAACATGGTCTCTACAAAATGGAGGCTGAAAATGAGAAAATCCTTAAATACCCTTTCTCAAATGGAATACTTGAAAACTCAATAAACACTGTTAAGGGTAAAGGAGACCAGGTGTGGGTTGGAACAAAAAAAGGATTATACAATATTAATTCAGTCACCGGTAAAATAAATCTGTTTTCTATTAACATTGGAGGCCTGCCTCATAATTATATTAATTGCTTATATCTTGATAAAAGAAACAGGCTGTGGGTCAGCACTCCTGGTAATATGCTGGCTTATATACAGGACGAAAAAGTTGTGAAGATACCTATAAATGTAAATAACGGAATTTTAACCTTAGGGCCGATTACTGAAGATTCAGATTCCACGATATGGATAGGGACTAAGGGTAATGGCATTTTTATGATAAAGTCAGAGTCCGATTCAATTGCTAATCTTACTGTTAAAGAAGGTCTTTTTTCAAATTATTGTTATTCTATTATTTATGATGATCAAAAAAATATATGGGTAGGCCATAAAGGAGGATTAAGCAGAATCAGGATAACGGACTTTTCTGTCAAATCCATTCAGGATCCTGAAAACATTATGGATAATTGCAATTTTAATCCCAATGCTTTAACCATGGATCAGCAAGGGAAGATCTGGTTAGGATCGAACATGGGATTAGTATCATATGACCCAACAAAAGATTATTCAAATTTACAGTCACCTGTTTTGGGTATAACTTCAATTAAGATCAATGATACAGAAAGAGATTATACTGATAAAATAGTACTCTCTCCGGGTAATTACAAAATAAGAATAGATTTTATAGGTATCAGTTTGAAAGAACCGTCACTTGTTACCTATCAGTACAAACTGGACGGTTATGATCAGTGGTCTGACATTACAAAAAATACAAGTATCACTTATCCCCGATTGACAGAAGGGAATTATACTTTTATCTTAAAGGCTGCCAGCGGAGATGGAGTTGTAACAGAAAATCCGTTGACCATAAATATTATTATAAAAGTACCTCTCTGGAAGAAATCGTGGTTTTACATTTTTACCGTTTCTCTCCTTATCATACTGACGCTCATTTATATTAAAAAACGTGAATATAAATTCCTGGCGGAGAAAAGAATACTTGAAGAAAAAGTAAGGGAACGGACAAAAGAGATACAATGTCAGAAAAATGAGATTGAGTTGCAAAGGGATTTGATTGAAAAAAAGAATGCCAGTATCACTTCAAGTATAAAGTATGCGAGCCATATACAAAATGCAGTTTTGACTCCAATAGAACTCATAAATAAAATGTTCCCTGATAATTTTATTTTAAGCAAGCCAAAAGACATTGTAAGTGGCGATTTCTACTGGTTTACTAAAAAGGATAACAAAATTGTTTTTACCGTAGCTGATTGTACCGGACATGGAGTTCCCGGAGCATTTATGAGCCTCCTGGGTATTACTTTATTAAATGAAATAGTAAATATCCAGGGAATAATAAGATCCGATGCCATTGTTACGATGCTCCGTGAAAGAGTTATTCATTCTCTTCAGCAAAGCAGGGAAGCTGTTCCCACATCAGATGGAATGGACATGTCTTTGTGCGTACTGGATAAGGCTAGAAAAAAAATTCAATATACCGGAGCGATGAATAATCTTGTTTTAATTCGCGAAGGGAAACTGGAAATAATAAAAGCAGATCGTTTTTCTGTAAGTGTAACCTATGGCAATTCCTGCCATTTTACAATGAAAGAAATTAATTATTTAAAAGGTGACATTGTTTACCTGTTCTCCGACGGATATCAGGACCAGTTTGGTGGAAATTTTAATAAAAAATTTCTTAGTCAGAATTTCTATCTTATATTATTAGAAATATATAAATTGCCAATGTCAAGTCAACGGGAATTTCTGGAAAGAAAGCTTGATGACTGGATGAAAGGGAATATTCAAACGGATGATATTACAGTAATAGGAATACGTTTATAAAATGACATATAGTGTTTGGTTTTTCAGTTGGAATCCCGATTTAAATAGATCTTTAACTGCTGATTTTAATACTACCTGTCCGGCTTCCTGATATTATAAAACATTATTCATGAAAAAGATTTTGTTAACCGGCGCTTCAGGGACAGTTGGGAAAGAAGTCTTAAAACAGTTATGTGAAACACCCGACAGGTTTGAACTTACTGTTTTTGACAAAAAATCAAAGAATACAAAATCATTTTATAAGAAATTCCGGAATAACATTAACCTCATCTTTGGTAACATTTCTGAAAAAAATGATCTTCATGAAGCCTGCAAAAATAAAGATGTTGTTATTCACCTGGCGGCTATAATCCCTCCCCTGGCAGATCAATACCCGGAACTGGCTGATGCGGTAAACATAAGAGGCACAAAAAACCTTATCGATTGTACGGAAGAGCATTCTCCATCGGCCTTTTTTCTTTACTCCTCGTCTATTTCTGTTTATGGAGACAGAAATTCCAATCCGTGGATAAGAACTTCAGATCCTTTAAACCCCAGCGATAGGGATGAATATGCAAGGACCAAGATCAAGGCTGAAAAACTTGTTATAAGGAGTCAACTTAACTGGTCTATTTTCAGGCTTACAGCTATTATGGGAATAAGTAACCATAAACCTTCTGCTTTAATGTTCCATATGCCTCTCGATAGTAACCTGGAGATTGCCACACCAGAAGATACGGGGAGAGCATTTGTCCAAGCCCTGGATCACCAGGTAGAAATAAATAAGAAGATCTTCAACCTTTCGGGTGGTGAAAAATGCCGCATTCTTTACGGTGACTTTTTATCACGTTCTTTTGAAATTTTCGGACTTGGGCAACCGGATTTTAAATTGAAGTCTTTTGCAGAAAGGAATTTTCACTGCGGCTATTATGAAGATGGCGATATCTTAAATGATATCCTTGATTTCAGGAGAGAGAGCATTGAAGATTATTTCATAAAGGTTGAAGGGAGTATTCCTCCTTTTAGAAAACTTCTGACTTCCATCTTCAGAAAAACCATTATGCACAACATACAGAAAAAATCAGAGCCACTGGCAGCAATTAAAAATTTCAATAAAAGCGATATTAAACATTATTTTTAGTCCGGAATCATATTATGCCCTTTTTAACAACATAATATGTCAGCCCTAAGGGCTTCGCAGAGGATTAATATAACTTCCTTGTTACCGGTATTTCAGCCCTACGGGCTTTACAGGATCTATGAATATCCCTTTCATTTACCGAAATGTCAGCTTAACGGACTTCAAAAGTTATATATATGGCTCTCTGGTTACCGAAATATCAGCCCTTCGGGCTTTACAGGATCTATGAATATCCCTTTCATTTACCGAAATGTCAGCTTAACGGACTTCAAAAGTTATATATATGGCTCTCTGGTTACCGAAATGTCAGCCCTGCCTCCTGCCTTAAGTTTAAAACATTACCTTTTTAAGCCCTGAGGGCTGATATATTGGTAGTATGCATATAAAAAATATCTTCAAAGCCCAGAGGGCTGACATGAAGGATGCTGTTGCATATCTATGTTATGATCAATAAATATTTTTATACCTAAACCGATTAACCTTATCTTTGTTAACAGAAAAACACATTATGAAGAAGACATTATTAATTATTTCAGCAATTATGATATTTGCTTCAGCCGATTCACAAAAAGTGCCTTCAGTAGTCACAAACGTTGACCTGAAAAGGTACCAGGGCTTCTGGTACGAGATTGCACGACTGCCCAATTCTTTTGAAAGAAAATTGAAGTGCACTTCTGCTACTTATACCCTTCGTGAGGATAACAGAATAACCGTCCTGAACCAGGGTCATTATATTTCTGACCCTCAGAAAAAGAGCAGTATAACAGGAGTAGCCTGGATACCTGATAAAAATGTACCTGCAAAACTAAAAGTCCGTTTCTTCTGGCCTTTCTCAGGCAATTACTGGATAATGGAGCTGGATAAAGATTACAGGTACGTACTTGTAGGCGATCCGTCAGTGAAATACCTATGGATCCTTGCCCGGGAAAAAACCATGGATGAAAAAACTTACTCCATGCTGTTACAGAAGGCAATTGATAACGGATATGATGTTACATCCATAATAAGGGTGGAGCAGGATTGTAATTAGCCGGCAAACAACAAATACATAACTGCAGCCAGCGATGCGCCCAAGAACGGTCCGAGTATCGGTACCCAGGAGTATTTCCAGTCGCTGTCCCTCTTTCCCCTTATCGGAAGCAAAAAATGCATTATTCTCGGACCAAAATCTCGAGCCGGATTTATAGCATAGCCTGTCGGCCCTCCAAGTGAAAGGCCAATCCCCAGAACCACAAGAGCAACCGGCAATGCATTCAGAGCACCAAGCCCTACTTCAGGTTCCGCCATATAGAGTACTGCAAGAGCAAGCACATAAGTGCCTATTGCCTCGGTGATAACATTGTACCAGTAACTCCTGATATTAGGCCCTGTACAGAAGACCGCAAGCTTGGCATCAGCATTATCTGTTGCATCGAAATGCTTCTTATATGCCAGCCAGGCCAGGCCCGATCCAAACATCGCTCCAAGGACCTGAGCGCTTATGTACAAGGGCATAAGTGAAGGGGGAAACTTATCTGCCAGAACAAGAGCAATTGTAACGGCAGGGTTAAGATGTGCCCCGCTTACCGGCGCTGCTATTAATACTCCCGTAAAGACTCCGATTGCCCATCCGAAGGCAATAACTATCCATCCGCTATTATTTCCTTTAGTCTTGCTCAGGAGTACATTAGAAACTACTCCGCTTCCAAAAACCAGGATCATGGCGGTACCAAAAAATTCAGCAAAAAACTGGTTCATAAAACAATGTATTAATTATGATAAGCAATTTATGATGTTAAAAACTATAAAAATTATTTATGACTTTGTCTCTTCAGACCAGGAGATCGCAGCATTAATAGCTTGTTTCCAGCCTTTTACCAGTGATAAGGTTTCGTACCCGGGTATAGAAGGTTTAAAGACCCTGTCGACCTGCCATTGCTCTCTGATTTCCTTAAGGTCACTCCAGTAATTAACAGCCAGTCCCGCAAGATAGGCAGCTCCCAGGGCAGTTGTCTCAGTTATCTTCGGACGTACGACATTTACCTGCAACAGGTCAGCCTGAAACTGCAAAAGATTATTGTTTACAGTGGCGCCTCCATCCACCCGCAGCTCCCTTATATTAATTCCTGAATCGTTTTTCATTGCCTGCAATACTTCCAGAGTCTGATAAGCAATACTATCGAGTGCGGCACGTGCAATATGTGCTGCTGTCGAGCCACGTGTAAGTCCCGTGATAGTTCCCCTGGCATGCTGATTCCAGTAAGGAGCCCCTAGCCCGGCAAAAGCCGGTACAAAATATACTCCTTCACTGCTTTTTACTTTGGCAGCAAGTTTTTCAACATCTGAAGAATTCTTTATAATCCCGAGTGAATCGCGAAGCCATTGAACCACCGCTCCTGCAATAAAGATGCTGCCTTCCAGGGCATACTCGGTCTTATTCCCAACCTTCCAGGCAATAGTGGTCAGCAGTTTACTTTTTGATTCAATGGGTCTGGTCCCGATATTCATTACCATAAAGCACCCTGTTCCATAGGTATTCTTAACCATACCCGGTTCAACACACATCTGCCCAAAAAGGGCTGCCTGCTGGTCACCTGCAATCCCCGCAACCGGAATTGATGAGGAAAAACATCCGTCTGTGTTACCGTACGGTTCACTTGATGATTTTACTTCAGGAAGTATGCTCGCAGGTATATCGAATATCTTAAGCAGCTCTTCATCCCATTGTAAGGTATGTATATTGTAAAGCATTGTCCTGGAAGCATTTGTAACATCTGTCACATGGACCTTGCCGCGTGTGAGATTCCAGATAAGCCACGAGTCAACTGTTCCGAAAGCAAGGTCACCTTTTTGTGCCTTTTCACGTGCATTGCTGACATTATCTAGAATCCATCTTATTTTTGTCGCTGAAAAATAAGCATCAATTATCAGACCTGTTTTTTCAGGAATCTTAGTAGCAAATATTTCTTTCTTAAGATTATCACAGAAATCAGCCGTACGCCTGTCCTGCCAGACAATGGCATTGTGAACCGGCTTCCCTGTTTTTCTGTCCCAGACAATAGTTGTTTCCCGCTGGTTTGTAATTCCTATTGCTGCAATATCGGTGCTCTTAAGCCCTGCTGCTGCAATAGCTTCATTTGCCACTCCCAGTTGCGAAGACCATATTTCATCAGCATTATGCTCCACCCATCCTGGTTTCGGATAATGTTGCGTGAATTCTTTCTGTGCTGTTGCTGCAGGTTTCCCGTTATGGTCAAATACTATTGCCCTTGAGCTGGTTGTCCCCTGGTCAAGAGCAAGAATGAATTTTTTCATTTCCGTATCATTAAAATGATTAATACTTCTTATAAATAGTTTAATGTCAACTCATTATATTCATCCAGCTGTTCCTTTACCCAGTTTTCACTGAATCCCATTTCCCCCACCATAAGCTCTGCCACAACCGGTGCTATTTCCAGGCTTGCAAGCACATCAAGGAACAGTGCTCGTGTCCTTCTTGCGAGCATGTCTTCGAGCTTTCTCGGCATTTCGTTTCTGCAAATCCAGATAATTTCAGCTTTTGTATATGGCAACTTTGGATGGAGCAATTCTGCTAAAGCAGTGTCTCCTTCTTCCAGTTTTTCAATCTCAGATGCCCTGTCTCCATAAATCTTAAGTCGTTCTGATTTAAGATCACCGTCTTTGGTACATAGTATGAAATTTTTGGTAATACATTTTGCCGGTTTAACTAACCCTGCCTTAATTGCAGCATCAATTGTCTCTTCAGCCATGCGCCTGTAAGAGGTCCATTTTCCACCTACAATAGACAGAAGGCCCGATTTTGAAAGTGTAATTTTATGCCTTCTTGATACCTCCTTCGTAGATGAAGGATTGTCCGGATCGGCAGCAAGTGGCCGCAGGCCGGCAAAAATAGAAAGAATATCATCTTTTGAAGGCTCTTTAACCAGGTATTTCCGTGCGGTATTAAGAATGAAATCAACTTCCTCACCGAGGGCTTTAGGTTCCAGGGTTATTTCATCGAGCGGAGTGTCTGTCGTGCCTACCACAACTCTGTTATACCAGGGAATTGCGAAAAGCACTCTGCCATCATCGGTCTTAGGGATCATTATGGCTGAATTGCTCTGAAGGAATGAATTATCGAGGACAATATGAACTCCCTGGCTGGGACGGATTGTTGGCTTTGACAACTCTTCATCCATTTTGTGAATCTCGTCGGCAAAGATGCCTGTTGCGTTGATAACAAAATTTGAATGAATTGAGTACTCAACACCTGATTCCATATCCCTCGCTTTCACTCCGCTAATCTTCCCTTTCTCATCCTTTATAAGCTCTTCAACCCTGAAATAATTAAGCACAGTTCCTCCGTTATCCTTGCAAGCCATAGCCAATGCAACCGCCATACGTGAATCATCGAACTGACCATCATGATAAACTATGCCTCCACGCAGTCTTTCAGGTTTAATATTCGGTAATTTCTCAAGAACATTTTTACGGTTAATAAAATATGATTTCCCAAGACTAAGCCTCCCGGCAAGAAGGTCATAAAATTTTAACCCGACAGTATATAAAACTACATCCCACAGTGTGTAAACCGGGATAATAAACTTCTGGTTTGCAGTAAGATGAGGAGCATTTCTTAACATCCTCCCGCGTTCGTGCAGTGCCTCGGTTACAAGAAGAATATCTCCCTGAGCAAGGTAACGGACACCACCGTGCACCAGTTTTGTGCTTCGAGATGAGGTACCTTTTGAGAAATCAGATTGCTCAAGTAATAATGTCTTGTAACCCCTGGTAACAGAATCCACGGCTATTCCCAATCCCGTCGCACCGCCACCTATCACGATGATGTCCCAGGCTTTATCTTTATTGCCTTCTATCTCAGCTATCAATTTTACCCTGTTCATCTTTAATTCCAGAGTTCCAGATATGCCGGCGTATTAAATGCCTTTTTATTTCTTATAACTCAAATTTGAACGGTACTATGGCATCAGAGGCCTCTCCGGCACCCGTGAAGAAACCAGATGAGAACCCTCTTCATACTACCGTAATGACCATATGAAGTTAAAAAAAATATTTACCAATGCAATAGTGGTCTCTTTTTAGGGTTAATAACTTTTGTAAACACTATTTTTACAATTATTTCAAAAGACATGAAAAGACTCACATTAATAATTCTTAGTATTACATTAAGCATTCTTTCCTATGCTCATCCCTGGAAACCTTCTCATTATGTTATAGTTGACACCGATGGAGGGATAGACGATATAAGAGCTATCTCTATGCTACTGGCATCGCCGGATGTGAGAGTGCTGGCAATTACTGTCTCTCCTGGTACGCTATCTGCAGAAAATGCATACCTTAAAGTAAAAAGTCTGCTCAATTCATTTTACCATGAAGGAATACCTGTTGGTATTAATACAAGCAGCAGGTACAAGTCTCCTGAATTCACGGTTGCTCTTCAAAGTACCTGGGGAAATGAAAGCCGGATTGAAATTTCAAAAGCTCCCGATTGTCTTACTCTTATAAGCGAGATCTTTTCAGAAGAAAAAACACCCGTCAGTTTTATCTGTCTGGGAAGTATGTCCACGGCATTACTGGCCTCAAGGAACATTTCCGACTTCAGACAGCAGGTGAAAGATATCATCTGGAGCGCAGATGGCCCCGGAAATGTTTCCGGGTTCAATTACAAAATAGATCCGGATGCATCTGCAAGCATGCTGAAACAGGAGACCCTTGTCAAGGTGGTGAGGAAGTTTTCAGCAGGCAATACTCTTTTTTATGATCCTGTTCTGATAACCTCAATTGGAAAAATAAACACCCCATATGCAAAAAAGATTTACGAGTTTCTAAATTCAGACCTTGCAAAGAATCATGATTATTCGTATGAAGCTGCAGATGAAATGGTAGCAGTTTTTTTGCACTATCCTGAGCTTTTTCTAAACAGAACAATTGGATTTGTGTCTGATTGTACTCCCGCTGATAGTACCGGTCTAAAGGAGGCTATGCTCAGAATATTGAAGGGAGAGACCGTGGCAAAGAACCAGGTAATAAAAGAACTCCCTCTTGACCCTGATTTCTATTTTGACGATATTAAACCTTCTGTTAATGAGATAGTTAATAAATACGGCATTGATGAATGGACATCTGGAGTCCTGGCAAATGAACTTCACCGCCACCTTGGCGTGCTGGCAATAATTGGTGTGAAAATGGGGATAAGAGCAAGGGAATATTTTGATACCGGAGTAGATGAATTTACAGCTACTTCTTATGCAGGATCAATTCCTCCGCTCAGCTGCATGAATGATGGTATCCAGGTCAGCACAGGGGCAACACCCGGCCATGGACTACTGACAGTGAGAAATGACACAGTCACAAGTGCTTCAGCTGATTTCACTTATATGAATCATAAGATAAAACTCACACTTAAACCCGAAATTGCCAGAAAGATAAATGACGAGCTAAAGCAAATAAATTTTATCTATGGTCTCGACAGTAATATCTACTGGGAACTGGTAAGAAAGAACACTATTAAATACTGGTTAAACCTCGACCGGCACGATATATTTATAATCCAGGTGATCCGATGATAAGGGTTGCTTCGCTGCGCTCGCAATAACCGGGCAATGATGTATATTCTGTTGCCCCGTCATTGCGAGGAACGAAGTGACGAAGCAATCTCCATCAGCATGTAGTATTTAATTATTAAACTCGTCATTGCGAGCGCAGCGAAGCAATCCCATTCAATTAATTACTGAAAGACTTTATTTATTGTATTCATCGAAAAAGTCATTCCCTTTATCGTCGGTAATGATAAAGGCTGCCATATTTTCGACTTTTATCTTCCTTATTGCTTCCATCCCAAGATCTTCAAAATCGACCATCTCCACAGATTTAATATTTTCAGCGGCAAGAATAGCTGCCGGACCTCCTATGGATCCCAGGTAAAACCCACCGTGCTTTTTACAGGCTTCAATAACTGCTTTGCTCCTGTTCCCCTTTGCCACCATAATAAGGGAGCCTCCCAGTGACTGGAATAGATCAACATATGGATCCATCCTGCCTGCGGTTGTAGGTCCGAAGCTACCTGAGGGCATCCCGGCAGGAGTTTTTGCCGGACCAGCATAATAGATAGGGTGATTTTTAAAGTACTCAGGCATAGGTTTGCCCTCATCAATCATTTTTTTAATCCGTGCATGTGCAATATCGCGCGCAACGATAAGTGTACCATGGAGGTTTAGCCTGGTCTTAACGGGATATTTCGTAAGCTGGGCAAGCACCTCACTCATAGGTCTGTCAAGATCCACATCGACAGGTTTTTCCAGCTCAGGCGCCTTATCCGGCATAAACCTGGCAGGGTTTCTTTCGAGCTCTTCAAGAAAGATACCATCAGCGGTGATTTTTGCTTTTATATTCCTGTCGGCGCTGCAGCTGACACCTAAACCTACAGGGCAGGAAGCAGCATGCCGGGGAAGACGTATAACCCTCACATCATGAACAAAATACTTCCCTCCGAATTGTGCTCCCACACCATACTCATGGCATATCTTCTCAATTTTCTTCTCCCACTCCGGGTCGCGGAAAGCACGACCTCCACTACTTCCTGTTACAGGCAGATTATCGAGATAACCGGCCGAAGCTTCCTTGACACACTTCAGAGTAGCCTCAGCCGAAGTTCCACCAATTACTAATGCAAGATGATAGGGTGGACACGCAGATGTGCCAAGCTCCCTGATCTTTTCCTTGACAAACCTGATAAGTGATTCTTCATTCAGAAGCGATTTGGATTGCTGATATAAAAAGGTCTTGTTCGCCGATCCACCTCCTTTTGTAACAAAAAGAAACTCATAACTGCTACCTTCCACAGAACTTATGTCGATCTGGGCAGGCAGATTAGTTCCGGAATTTTTTTCATCGAACATTGTCAGGGGGATAACCTGTGAATATCTCAGGTTCTTTTCGCCGAAAGTCTCATAAATACCTTTCGACAGATAAAGTGCATCATTTGCTCCTGTCCATACCTCTTCTCCCTTCTTGCCTATAACAATAGCCGTTCCTGTATCCTGGCATCCCGGAAGATCTTCGGCTGATGAAATAACTGCATTCCGTAACATGACATAAGCTACAAAACGATCATTATCTGTTGCTTCAGAGTCGTCAAGTATTGCTGCCAGCTTTTCAAGATGCGATGTTCGCAAGTAAAATGAGACATCTGAAACAGCTGTCCTGGCAAGAAGCCTGAGACCTTCAGGATCCACCTTAAGTATCTTTCTTCCTCCTGCTTCAATTACTGTTACATGCTCTTTTGAAAGCAGACGGTATTTTGTTGTATCCTTTTGAATCTGAAAAGGTTTTTCATAAATGAATTCAGCCATGATTTTATATTATTTCTGAAAATTTGAATTTCTCTTTGGCCCGTATTCCTTTGGGAGTCATCTCCAGAGTACAGCATTCTGTCTGTTCATCGTGCTGGAAGACAAGTATATAATTGTTTTCAAGCGCCTCGGTCAGAATCTGTTGCTTTTCTTCAATAGTCTTCAGCGACTCAATATCGTAGCTCATATTCCAGATAAGAGGAAGATGTGCAACAGTTGGAATAAGGTCGCCGGTATAGACCAGCGTTTTACCTTTGTATTTAATAATTGGTATCATAAGTCCCGGGGTATGCCCATAACACATTCTTAGAAAGAATCCTTTAAATAACTCTCCCTCTTCATCGACCAGATTAAGCCTTCCACTCTGTCCAATAGGAAGAATATTTTCTTCAAGGAATGCATCGGCTTCTCTCAGATTGTTCTTCAATGCCCACTCCCACTGTGCTCTGCTGACATGATATGTTGCATTCGGGAACACAAGTTCATAACCTGTTTTTTCAGATTTGTTTCTCACACAACCACCGCAATGGTCGGCATGAAGATGTGTAAGTACAACATCAGTGATATCTTCAGTTCTGTGATCTCTTTTTGCCAACCCTTCTGTCAGCCCTTCACCGTTGTGCAGGTATACATGACGAAAAAATTTCTCATCCTGCTTGTCGCCCCAGCCTGTATCAACAAGTATTACCCTTTTTTTTACTTCAACAATCAATGATCTGAGCGTCAATACAATTAGATTATTTGCATCGGAAGGATATACCCGTGACCAGAGTGTTTTTGGAACGACTCCGAACATTGCACCTCCGTCGACTTTGAAATTGGCGATATTGAATAAGTCCAGCTTCATCTGATGAAATTTTAAATAAAATTATAAGAATTTCTGTTAATTAAACTTCCGGAATTAATTATGACCTAAACAGAATGTGAGTGGTTCTTTTTTGAGGTCATCTGGAACATGATCCTCATCATGAGTCTTATCATCTGGTATGAGGCCCATCCGGCAAGTCTTGTTATCCAGTTACGCTTACGGTTAAATTCATCGAAGGTTACTTCGCGGCAGTCGTTTTGAATTATACCAGTTAGTTCCCGTTCAAACTTACTGGTAAATTCTTCATTGAGGATCCCGACATTTATTTCAATACTGGCATAATCGCTAAGGTGGTTAAGGTTATAGCTCCCTATTGTTGCCCATTTTCCGTCGACAGTGGCGACTTTGGCATGCAGGTTCGAGGGAAGATATTCATAGATCCTGATATTATTCTTCAGGATGAAATCATACAGGAACCGGGTTGCCCTTTTGAATATCGGAGCATCAGATTCTGCTGAGAATACTACGGTAATATCAACTCCCCTGGCGCTTGCATTTCTCATAAGCCTTCTTTCATTACGGCCGGGCAGAAAATAACTGGCAAAAATTATCATTTTTTCCCGGGCATCTCTGAATGCATACCGGTAACTTTTAAGGATCTCTATCTTGTTTCTGTACCAGTTATTCTGTAATACTATCAGCTTCACATTTTCATTCCAGGAAACAACATCTTTAATTATCTCCCTTGAACGTTCATTTCCTGGTATAAATCTCTTGTTCCAGAGTTTCTGTAAAATATTAAGAAGATGGACACATTCAGGCCCTTTAAACAATATTGCATAATCCAGCCATTCTTTCTTTTCGGGTAAACCATGATAACGGTTTGCTATATTCATCCCTCCGAGAATTGCTGTCTCTCCATCAGCTAAAACCACCTTTGAATGAAGTCTCAGGCTTAAATAGAAACCTTTTGTAATGAATGTAGGTGAGAAAAAACGAAAAAGAATCCCTGAGTTCTCAATACTTTTTATCAGTGTACCCGAAAGATATTTTGTTCCAAAAGCATCAAGAAGCAGATAAGTTCTGACTCCCCTTTTTGCAGCGCGTATCAGTGCATCTACAATACGCTGGCCTGTCTCATCCTCGTCCAGGATATATGTGTGAAAATGAATAAAATCCCTTGCCTCGTCTATGACTTTTTCTACTGCGGAAAAATAAGAATCCCCGCTCCTGAGCAGTTGAATGTAATGCCCTTCTTTATAAATATATCTTCGTTCCGGGATCTTCATAAACACTTCAATTCATGTTCCCAGATACAAATATAAGACTTTACAGGCAGGATTAAATTATTAAAGATTTTCTATTACTTTGTTGTCGTTTTTAAAATGAGATTTATGAAAGCTAAGATGCTGTTTCTGAAAGTTTCAGTCGTCATATAGCTGATCAGGATCTTTCTGAATGGCCAGGTAAATCTTCCAGACAGAGCATGACGAAAATACATTTCATAGCAATCGGAGGTGCAGTAATGCATAATCTGGCAATCGCCCTTCATAAAAAAGGTTATGTAGTTACCGGATCGGATGACGAGATATTTGAGCCTTCAAAATCGCACTTGTCAAAGTATTCTCTGCTACCTGACAAAGAGGGATGGGATCCGGACAGAATCACAAGAGATCTTGATACTATTATTCTTGGTATGCACGCCAGGGAAGATAATCCTGAACTGATAAGGGCACGCGAGCTCGGAATAAAAATTATATCATTCCCTGAATACCTGTATGAGCAGACTAAGAACAAGAAAAGGATTGTCGTTGCGGGAAGTCATGGAAAAACAACCACTACTGCCATCATTATGCATGTATTCAAAACAGCCGGAATTAAGTTTGATTATATGGCAGGCTCAATGATTGATGGTTATGAAACTATGGTAGGGCTAGCTGAAGATTCGGAGATTGCTGTTTTTGAAGGTGATGAATATCTTAGTTCTGCTCTCGACCGCCGACCTAAATTCCATTTATATTATCCTGATATCGCAATACTTAACGGGATAGCATGGGATCATATGAACGTTTTTCCCACATTCGAAAATTATGTCGAACAGTTTTCAGTTTTTATATCTAAAATCTCAGATGGCGGATGTTTAATATATTTTGAAGATGATCCTGTTGTTAAACGACTGGCTCTGGCATCAGGAGACAGTATTAAAAAATTCCCGTATAAGGTACATGGTTATTTCCAGAACAAAGCAGGTTTTTTTGCCGCCACACATAACCGTACTATACCTTTAAAGATATTCGGGGAACACAATATGCAAAACCTTATGGCTGCGAAAGAGGCTTGTATGGTCGCCGGTATAGCAGAAGACGTTTTCTATAATGCTGTTCAGAGCTTTGAGGGTACTTCCAAAAGGCTCCAGAAACTTAATGAGAATGAAAAAGGAGTAGTATACCTCGATTTTGCACATGCCCCTTCAAAGGTAAAAGCTACCGTTGAAGCTGTAGCGTCAAGATATCCGGGAAGAGAGATTATTGCATGCCTTGAGCTTCATACATACTCGAGTCTGAATATCGGATTTCTCCCCCAGTACTTTGGTACTCTTGATAAAGCCTTCCTGCCGATAATCTATTATAATCCTCATACCCTGCAACTTAAGAAACTACCTCCTCTTTCGGCTGATGAAGTGAAAAATGCTTTTGGAGAAAAGAATATAAATGTATTTGACAATTCATCTGAAATGTTTGCGTTTATTCAAAAACAAAATTTCCGGAATCCTGTTTACCTGTTTATGAGTTCGGGAGATTACGATGGATGCAACCTGAAGGAGTTATCAGAAAAACTATTGTTAACCAAATAAATATCAATCTATCATGAAAAGAACATTTTTATTATTCATTACAATCATCTTTCTCAGCCTTTCTTTGCATGGACAGGATTACAAGACAAGCCTCGGGTTGAGAGCAGGTCTTCCGTATGGACTGACTGTCAAACATTTCCTCAATAAGACCGATGCTCTTGAAGGGATCCTTGCCAGCAGCTGGGGTGGTTTTGTTATTACAGGCCTCTATGAAAATGAACACTGGACCGGCCAGTATCCGGGATTAAACTGGTTCTGGGGATTTGGAGGTCACGTTGGCTTCTGGGATGCCGGAAGAAATCCTTTTGTAAAAGATACTTATAATGGCAGCGCTATATTCGGAGCAGATGGTATCCTGGGGCTTGAATATACTTTCGATGACATTCCGCTTAACCTCTCACTTGACTTACTCCCAACTTTGAATATTATTGGAGATTTTGGATTAGGTATAAACGGCGCGCTATCGATAAGGTATGTTTTTTAACCTGTCCACCTGATTTCGTTTCCATCAGGTTAATGTGCCATTGCGGCAAAGTTTTTTACTGCAAATATTTTGCATATCGAAAAAAACATGTTTCCTTTGCATCCGCATTTTAAAGTTCTTTGTATGGTCCATTCGTCTAGTGGTTAGGACGTCAGGTTTTCATCCTGGTAACAGGGGTTCGATTCCCCTATGGACTACAAAAAATAATCGCAATATTTTCACAACCGCTTAAAATCAAGGATTTCAGGCGGTTTCTTTTTTTATAGGTACTCAAAATGTACGTCAGAACTCCTTAAAAAGGACTCTTCTTCGACACCTCCTGTTAAACATCAAAAAGGTGTCAATAAACTTTGTAACTCTCTGTATATTTTGCACTTGTTTGCAGCCTTTTGCATGAAAAGAGCTGTGTTAAACCAGGTAATTTTGTACAGTAATCCTAGGACTGCTTCGTATCGAACAATTGATAAATATCAAATTATGTTAAGCATTGGTAAAAAAGAAAAGATTAATCCATCTACAAGACCTTGTCAGGAAGTAGAAATACTCATTAAATTACGAAATAGTCTCATACTCTATGAACCTGAATATATAGAATCTAAGTTTAAAAATCCTGATGCTCAATTACATAGATTTGAGAAATATTTAAATCGGAAGATTGAATTAAATCCTTTTGCAACAGAACTAGATGACTTCTACCCTACAAAAATAATTAGTTACAGTTGTTGTGATTGGGCCATAAATTCGACTACTCAGTTTATCGGTGACTTTAATAAAAAAATAATAAAAAGCACAAGTTAACACGGACAATAAAATTAATAGGTTCGTCATGGTTTTTGCTTTGGAAGAGATACTTTAATAATTTCGATTATAATATTCATCACGCTGAGTCCTTCCGATTGTAGCGAGACACGACCCCGGCCTTAAGCAAGTCGGATTTTCTACATAAAAAATTGACTTTAAACTAAACATAGTGTAAATTTAACAACTCACCCTGCTAATAGTAGTTAATCTTACTATATGAAGAATTTAGCCAGGTTGCCTGATGGATGGTTATGGCAGACAATGAGCTCTGATGCATTTGATTTAAGGGCTGCCTGACAGTTATTGGAGTTTTGTACTTTAACTAAAATCAAATGAGTATGAAAAAGAGTGATAAAAAAGATCCATTAAAGAAAATTCAATCATGTTCAAGATGAAAAAACTGATAACTCTGAATGTGTTATTAATGATAAGCATTACTATTCTTCCTCAAAGCTGGAAGAGATACCCTTATACACCAGATGGCAGCTTATTATCCTTTCCTGCTGATGAAGGAAGACATTCGTCAGAACCAATAGAATGGTGGTACACCAATGGGCATCTTACCGGAATTACAACAGGGAAACATTACAGTTATATGCTCAGTTATTTTTATAGCCCGTTAAGTATATTTGACGGATTTAGAATTTTGAATTTAAGTGATGATGACCTGGGTTTGTTTTGTACTGAATCTCAAGCACTCAATTACAATATAATGGCAAGTGATAGTCTTAATATTAAAGCTAAGATATTTTTAGGTGGAACTGAAACCTGGCATAATAAAACAGATATACTGGGAAATTCATTGCCTTTTGAGTATGAAATATCTGCAGTATCTTCCATCGGAGCAATTAACCTGGAGTACAATGGATTAAAACCACCACTAATTTTAGCAGATAGTGGATATTTTTATGAAGGTGCATTAGATTATACATATTACTATTCTCTGACAAAAAATGAAGCAACCGGAACAATAACGCTTAATGGTATTACCGAAAATGTAAGTGGATCATCATGGATTGACAAGCAATATGGTACTTTTAATCCTTCAAATGGACAAGAATATGAGTGGTTCTGTATTCAACTTTCTAATGGTATGGATATTAATGTTAATAATCTCTTTACAGTCAAAGACGAAATTCCAGATAATTTAAAATATAGACTTCTTTCGGCCTACGTTGATGAGACAACTCAATACACAACATCAGACTTTCAAATAGAGCGCCTGAAATATAGCTATATGCCAGATAGTTCAAGGTGTTATTCTCAAAAGTGGAGGATTACATCTTCAATTCTTAATGTTGATATTATTGTTTCAGCATTACATTCAAACTGTGAGGTCAGTTTACCATTCAGATTTTACGAAGGTTCAACATATGTTACAGGAACAGTTAGTGGCGCTCCTGTCACAGGTGTTGGTTTCGTGGAATTATTGCATTCTTATGAAATCCCTGATATCTCTATAACAGACACGACTAATCTGGGGGATGTCTCATCTTTATTAACATGGAAACTTGACAATCCTGATGATGGGAACCCATTGATATTTGATCTGGAGTATAGTATTGATAGTCTTAAAACATTCTTACCAATTATAGCGAATGTCGCTGACACTTTTTATTACTGGAATACCGAAGCTCTATCAGAGGAAAAAAATATCTGGTTAAAAGTTACAGGGTATTCTATTGATAGTACGCTAAATAATACTAGTGTTAGAAAATTAAAATCAAATCTTACCGCTGTAACTGAAGTTGAATATCAAGAACATATTAATATTTACCCCAATCCATCGGCAGGACAAATTATTGTTGAAGGTGAAAATATTTATAAGATTGAAATTATCGATATTATTGGAAGAACAGTTTATTCATCATTGATAAATCAAACAAGGCAATCTATTGATTTAAGTACCCGGAGAAGAGGTATCTATTTTGTGGAGGTTACTACAAACAGAGGCACAACAATACATAAACTTATACTTATGTAGAATAGTTGTTTGACTGCAAAAGCCGGACGTCTTGACAACATTTGACCGGTTAGATAATAATTTACCTATGTCTTCCAATTACTAAAATATTATATATTTATATAGGATATTCTCAAACTAATTCCTTTAGAATAGAGTACAGCCTGTACTATAATTAATATTAAGAGTATGCGTGGTACCCGTGCTTTTTCAAAAAACCCCCAGGTACTTATCCAGATAGAATGATGATACCCCCCATCAATGTGAGAAATTTTGGCAATATGGTCAAGTGGTTAATATAAATATCACACACTTCTAAATAGAGGAAGACTTCTCACAACATATCAGAAAGCGAGAGTGAGGATATAGCAGGTGCTTTTTTTAGTGTCACCGGGTACTTCCTTTGCCTCATAAACTATCCCCCCACGCATGAAAAGAATTTTTTAGGATCTGCCGAGTGAGCGTAGGTTTCTTCCAAAACACACCCCACCTAACTTGAAGATTGGGTGATTAGCCCCGTCAGTAAACTTATTATTAACTAATACAAAAGAAAATGGTTCAAATCATTGACTTTGTCAAAAGGCAGAACAAAGAAGGCGTGGAATTTAACGCTTTGATCCTTCAGGGAGGACTTGAATTTGTCAAATCCAAAGAGAGTGGTGCTTGGTATGCAACCTTAAAAAAGACTTCAATTACTTCTACTTTGAATGATGCTACTTGCCAAAACCTTATTGGACAGCAGATTCCAGGCTCTGTGCAAAGGGTAGAATGTGCGCCCTTTGACCTCACCAACAAAGAAACAGGTGAAGTTTTGACTTTAACTCACCGCTGGGTTTACCTAAAAGAAGGTGAGACTATTGAAGAAAAGGTTATTGCAGACTCAAAAGTCTCAATGCCTGTTTAACTCGAGGGGCTTCGGCCCCTTTTTTATTCATCTTAAATCAATATCAAAAGGTGGCATAAATAGTACAGTAACAGATGTAAGGATTATATTGCAATATGCAATTAAAGCAAATGCTAGTGGTATCGTAATATGTCATAATCACCCTAGTGGCAATTTGCAACCAAGTGAATCTGATATAGAGATTACCAGGAAGATTAAGGAATCAGGGAATGTGATGGATGTTCAGTTATTGGATCATTTGATTATGGTACCAGAAGGGAAGTATTATAGTATGGGAGATGAGGGGATTATTTATTTAATTTATAAATTTGATAATCGCAGTTTTAAAGATTGATCAACTATTGACAATAATAACTTATTGTCTGCTTCGGAAATCTGTTCCGGGGGCTTTTTTCTTGTTGGGAAAATAGCAAAAGCCCCCTGGTTATTATCCAAGAGGCATCTCGTTGTATTGTCTCTAAAAGGTTAGAGACATTTCAGAGTTTAACCTGCTCTTTTGAGATTCCAAGCTTACTCCTGGTAGCAAGGTGATATTTATTTACAAGTACATATCAATAAACTTTCACCATAAGCGGTTCCAACACAATTTATTGCATATGCACGAACATAATAATCTGTTTTTGAAATTAAGCCTGTAATTATAGCCTCAAATTCAAGGGTGTCTCCGCAAGAAATTTCAGGTACAAGAATTATTTTCGAATCTGAAATAGAAGGGTCTGGCAAAGAATCCCAGCAAGCACCATATTCCATTATCTTCAAATTACATGTAGAAATTATAATTCCACCCATTTGGATAGTAGTTTCTGTGATATCGATTGGAACAATAGTGGTTACTATAGGTAAGGTATCAGAATCTACTTTATTACAACTCATAAAATAAAAGGAGATCAATAAAAATAATAATACAAAAGATATCCTTTTCATGACTTTAAATATTTCCAATATTTAAATTAACTTGAATAGTTTTTAAATGATTCCTCTATTTAAAGTTCGAAAATTCCAAATGATTAATAGATGAATTTTAAGGAAAAATGTGCTGATTTTGATTAACTTAGTTAATTGATAAATAATGGGAGTAATATATCAGACTAAGAAAGGAATTAGATAGATTGGGAACAACAAAAAACAAGCCAGCACCCTTAAAAGTTAACCATGAAACAATCACTTACCTCTTATCACCCACCAAAATTCCATATATTCTGTCCTCTGAGGAGTTGGTATCATAACAAATAAATAGTTTAGAATCTTAAAAATGTTTCAGTATAGTTTCAGTGGGTAATAAGGAAAAACCTTGATACTGTTGTGTGTCAGGGCTTTGTTTGTTTTTATTGGCCCCCCAGTACGTTGCAGAAGATAATACCTTTTGAATTAACAAGCCCATAGTATAGGAATCCCACCCCTTTTTTCCCCCCTTCATCTGAACATAATACTTCTCTGCAGATTTAATAATATAACTAAACCTCAAAAATTCTGACCATCATCCTTTGAACTGCTATAGCGAATAAATTTTTGGTTTTAACCTGACTTTGGTTTTAATAGTCATTCTGCATATCTTCATCTCGAGGCAGCAAAAAAGGCTGCTGCCAGTCAAAAGAATACTTGATCCAGATACATTAAAAAAGGTGGAGTATTGAAAATCACCAGTATTTAATGATTTTAAACCATGAGACGGTGAAGTGGCATATTTAAATGATGTGATTAAAATTTTATTCACTGATTGGCCAGATAATAAAAAATATAACTACATTTGCACCTGCAAAAAAAAGAAGAAATCAATATTTATTATGGCAAACCATAAGTCATCAGAAAAAAGAATAAGGCAGACTACTGCCAGAAATGAGGGTAATAAGTACTACGCCAAAACAATGCGCAATGCACTTAAGACTATCCGTGCCTCCACCAGTAAGAAGGAAGCAGAAGAAATGCTGCCTAAAATGGATTCGATGCTTGACAGGCTTGCCAAGAAAAAGATAATTCATTCCAAAAAAGCAGCAAACCTCAAATCGTCAGTTATTAAACATGTGAATACTCTTAAATAACAAAAGAATATTTCGTACAAAGGGGTTCCCGCAAGAACCCCTTTTTTTATTCCTTCATTTTTATTATATTGCATCTGGAATAAAATTTTTGCTGCATGTCATTAAAAATCACTGACTGGGCTGTTGAGGACAGACCCAGAGAAAAGCTTTTACAGAATGGAACTGCCAGCCTCAGCGACGCTGAGCTCCTTGCTATTTTAATCAGTTCCGGGACAAAAGAAAAATCGGCTGTTGACCTTGGCCGTGAACTTCTGAGCATGGTTAATAATAATCTTAACACGCTTGGAAAGCTTGCAATATCGGATCTCAGGAAACTGAGAGGCATAGGAACTGCACGCGCCGTAACAATAGCGGCAGCCCTCGAACTTGGCAGGCGAAGAAAGCTGGCTGAGATGCCGGATGTTCTTCAGATCAGATGTTCGAAAGATGTTGCCGACATTTTTCAACCTTTGCTTGCCGACCTGGCCTATGAAGAGTTCTGGGTCCTGTTCCTGAATAGATCAAACAGGGTAATCAACAGAATGAAACTGAGCCAGGGCGGAATAAGCGGCACAGTAACTGATGTCAGACTTGCAATGAAAAAGGCTATAGAATACCTTGCCTCAGGAATAATTGTATGCCATAACCACCCCTCCGGCAATCTGAATCCCAGTGAATCTGACAGTAAGATAACGCAAAAAATAAAGGAGGCAGGAAATCTCCTGGATATACAACTACTCGATCACCTTATAATTTCTGAAAAAGAATATTACAGCTTTGCTGATAATGGTTTGCTGTAATTCTTAAATTATTCAAAATATTTGATAACACTGCTTTTATCCTGACACTCACTTAATAACGTTTTAATACTTTTCTCTAATATCGGATGAACAAGGTCAGGAGCAATTTCACACAAAGGGATCAGCACAAATCGCCTCTCATGCATCATTGGGTGAGGTACAGATAACGAATCATTTTCGATTATCCTGTTTCCGAAAAGAAGGATATCGAGATCAATAATCCTTGATGTATATTTATTCCCTTTCCTGACACGGCCAAGAAGAGCTTCCGCTTTCAATATCATATCCATTACTCCCGAAGGTTTAAGCATAGTATCAACCTCCGCAACCATATTCAGAAATTTTTCTTCACTTCTAAAACCAACAGGTTCCGTTTCATATATTGAGGATACAAGTACAACACTGCCAATCAGTTCGTTGACATTATTTATTGCTTTTCTAAGATTTAATTCCCTGTCGCCCAGGTTTGTACCTAAACCAAGATATACTTTTTCCATTATCATGTATGATCAGCCCAAAAGTATTAAATCATCTGATACCGTAAGATATTCAATTGGATTTTTATATATTTAGAACTCATTTTATTAAAGCATTCCCATCATGAAAAATTTTCTTATTTACACCTTGGCCACAATAACAGGAATTATAATTGCATCGCTTCTTTTCTTCTTTATAACCCTTGCAAGTCTGAGTATGATGGTTGCTTCAGGAAATAAACCTGTTTCAATAAGTAATAACTCTATACTGGTGCTTAAAGCAGGTGTACCTGTTCCTGATCGCGGCGATCCGAATCCATTTTCCGGCTTCGACATAATTAATATGACTTTTTCTCCCACTCCCGGGCTCAATGATATACTGAAAAACCTTGAAAAAGCTGCTTCCGACACAAAAATTAAGGGCATCCTTATCGAGAACGGATTGCTTTCGTCAGGATGGGCTACTACGGAGGAAATTAGAAATGCATTGCAAAAATTCAGGGATGAAAGCGGCAAATTTGTTATATCATATTCCGATTACCTGCTCCAGCAGGAGGGATATTATCTTTCCACAATAGCCGACAAGATCTATATTAATCCTTCTTCAATGGTCGACTTCAAAGGATTAAGCGGAGAGGTGATGTTTTATAAAAATGCCCTGGAAAAACTGGGTGTGGAGGTACAGGTTACCCGGCATGGTAAATTTAAAGGCGCAGTAGAGCCTTATATTCTCAATAAGCTCAGCAAAGAAAACAGGGAACAGATAAAAGACTATGTAGGATCAATATGGAACCATGCGATAAGCATGATCTCCTCATCGAGAAATATACCTGAAGTTCAGGTTAACCACCTGGCAGATATCCTGGCCGGAAATGTAGCCACTGGTGCACTTGAGAACAAACTTGTCGACGGTCTCCTTTTTCGCGATGAGCTTATTGATACACTGAAAATTTTATCAGGATTAACTACCGATGACAAGATCAACCTTGTCTCCATGAGTAAATATTCAAGAGCGCCTGATGAGAGGAAGAGTCACTCAGGAAGAAAAAAAATATCGGTTATCTATGCCTCAGGAACAATTGTAATGGGAAAAGGAAGTGATAATAATATAGGAGGGAATAATTTTGCAGATATTATAAGACGTGAGAGAAAAGATACTTCAGTTAAGGCAATAGTGCTCAGGGTTAATTCGCCGGGGGGGAACGCCATCGCTTCTGATGTCATCTGGAGAGAAGTAGAACTG
>Ga0315542_1000148_pt1 | contig 38774 bp, 32 predicted proteins | sample SalMarSW160120MG_FD_202541 | JGI IMG/M metagenome (GOLD analysis project Ga0315542, IMG submission 202541) | Salt marsh sediment microbial communities from the Plum Island Ecosystem LTER, Massachusetts, United States - Salt Marsh Sediment SW1601-20 ...
GTACCGATGACGGTCGCACCCAGGTGCTTCGCCCACTGGCACGCGATGAGACCGACCCCGCCGGCGGCGGCGTGCCAGAGGATGATGTCATCGGGCTTCACCCGGTAGGTGCGGCGCAGCAGGTACTCCGCCGTCATCCCCTTCAGCATCACCGCGGCGGCAGTGCGGTCGTCGATCTCCTCGGGCAACGGCACGAGCCTGTCGGCGGGGATCAGCCGCGCCTCGGCGTATGCCCCCGGCGGTCCGCCGGCATAGGCCACGCGCATTCCCGGGCGAACGCAGTCGACCCCCGGGCCGACCGCCTCGACCACGCCGGCGCCCTCGCTGCCCGGCGTCATCGGCAGCTCGACGGGGTACAGCCCCGTGCGGTGGTAGATGTCCAGGAAGTTCAGGCCGATGGCGGTGTGCCGGACCGACGCCTGTCCCGGCCCGGGAACGCCCACTACCACCTCCTCCCATCGCAGCACCCCCGGTCCACCGTTCTCGTGAACCCTGATCGCCTGTGTCATGTCAACCTCCTATCAGCCCGCGGCCGGTCCGAAAGTGAAGCCCTTTGCTTGGTGTCCAGATTCTCCCACGCACACTACCCTGGCAGATCCTCGCCTCGACTCCTCCGGTTATCTGTACCTCGCGCCGTCTCCCGAGTATTCCCACACCCGCATTCCACCCACCCCTCCCGTGGGGCCGCAGGCGTCACCATCGGCGGCGCCTCCCGCTCTTCACCTCGCGCGGCGGCAGAGAACGGGGTCCGGCATCAGGGTCATGGCGAGGTCCCCTCCCCAGGGTGCGGTCGGGTGCCACTGAACTCGGCAACCGTCAGAACCCTGCTCCCGACTCGGAAAGTCCGGAATCCGACCTGCCGGCAAGGAGCTTCGGAGGTGGCAAGAGTGTTGCGAACGCCCTGCAAGAGACCGAGATTGGCGTCATCGCACGACGCCAGGGCCCACTGCTTGACACGGGAGGTCCTGAGCCGCTCGAGAACCTGAGGCAGACCAGACTGATGACCGACGAACAGGATCCGGCGCTCTCGCCACAGAGGTGCAGCGAGCTCGGGCAGGTAGAAGGTATCGGTTACCACCGCTTCACCCGGCCGTGTTGACCGGGCGAACGCCTCGACCAAGGAGTGATTGCCACGGGTCACATGCACGAGCAAGGCCATCCCCAGAATCTGAATCAGGACACCCGCGGCCAGGGCCGACGCAATGGCCACCCGAGCCCACCGAGCGGCACCCATGCTCCTCGGAAGACGACTGGCCATGAGGGCCGTCAGCCACAGCGCAACCGGAAGGAAGATCCGCGCTCCCCACTGATACCCGCCATCCACGGGGCTCATGATGAGGAACGACACGACATACCACACGCACAGCCCGGCCACGAATCGGTGCTTGCTCCTCGCGTCCTCCTCCACCGGAGCCGCAGCCGCCAGCACCACGGGAAGTGCGCTGAGAGCCACCCACGTGACGGTACTTCTCACAGGAAAGGCGAGCGACGGCGATACCCCGAGAAAGAACCGGATCACCGGAGCGCCGAGGGCTGCCGCCAGTCCGCCCGCGACGGCGAGCGCTCCCCAGGTCCGTGCGCCCATGCGGAGGAAGCTCCTGCGCCTGACTGCCAGGACAACCGCAAGTAGCCACAGCCCCAGGGCGACACACGCCCAGGGGTCGGGGATGAAGATATTGCGAATCGTCCGGAGTCGGTCCGCCAAGAAGCCGCCGCGGTACACGTTGCGATTGACGACACACGCGACCAGATGGATTGGAAGCCACCTGCCGAGGACCATATGCTGAACCAGAGCGCCGGCGCCTACACCCAGCGCTGCTCCCATTGTTGTCGACAGTGTCGGCCAGATGCCGCGATGCCGGCCCAGGATTGCCAGGGGCACAACCACGATCGCAAGGAGAACAAACCCCTCTGTCCTCACCCACCCTGCGATTCCGGCCAAGAACCCGGCAGTGGCCCACACGAGCCATCGGTCGCCCGCGCCCTCGATCGCCCTGACGACTCTCTCGGCGACGCCCACCGCAACCGCCGCCATGAGGGAGTGCTCCCACAGACACGCGCCGTAGAACATGAGTGGTGTTGCCGCCAGCGCGATCGAGGCGGCCAAGACCCCGCCGCTTGGCCCTCCCCCGAGACGCTTCGCCAGCAAGCCGACCAGCCAGGCAGCCATCAGGGCGGCAACGGCAGGTAGGAGCAGCAGCGCACGCTCGCCCACGATGTGGAGCCCCGCTCCGGCCAGCAGAGGGAACGCAAACGGAAAAAACGATGCGAGACGGCCATCGACAGAGACCATGGAAACTGGTATGTGCTGCAGAGCAGGATCCAGCTCTCTCGCAGGGTATGGAATCGCTCGCGGCCATCCCTTTCCCCAGGCAAACGCCTCCGCTTGAATGTACTTGGCGCCGGAGTCGCCGGCGAAGAAGTCCCGTGGTGACAGGGTCAGGGCGGCCAGGACCATCGGCAAGGCAGCAAGAAAGACGAGGTACCGAGGAGTCCGCAAGTGCACGTTGCCATACTAGCCCGGATCATTCACTCGCAATCTACTGCGGCCGGCGAAGAGCGGACAAAGCCAGAAGAGCTCAGGCGTTGAGAAGAGCGGCCAGGGGGTCGCGGCCGAGCACCGCGTAGTACGCAACGGTGCCCAGCACCGCGTGCCCGAGGGCCTGGACCCAGAGGTTCGGCCGGCGTTGGTACAGCATCACGAATGCCAGCCCGGCCACGAAAGCGAGCAGGACCAGGGGCAGATCGGGGAGATGGGCGACGGCGAACAGAAACCCGGCTGCCGCCGGCACCGCCCGCGACGGCAGCCAGTGCGCGAGGCCGCGAGCAAGCACAGCGCAAAGCACGAACTGCTGCGCCAGGGCCCACACCGGGTAAACGCTCAGCACGAGCCAGAAGTGAGCTGAGATCGGCCAATGGCCGAGCAGCCGACCGACCGCGAGCATCAGGATCGCGGCCGGGACCACGAACAGCGCCACACGCACGGCCGAGCCCCGCCAGTTGTCGCGGCGAAAGCCCCAGACGCGCAACACGCCCGGCTCCCGCAGCAGCCGCACCGCCGCCCAGGCCAGCCACAGGACGATCGCGACGATCATGAAGCCGGCCTTGCGGTGAAGCACGGTCTCCGCGACCAGGTTGCCGGCGCCGGTGGCGAGGGCCAGCAGCACTCCCACCACCTCGTGTCGGGAAGGGCTCACGGGCCCGATCCTATCCCATCCACCGTCCCGCGCACCGTAAGGACGTGGCACCATCCCCCGTCACAGACCCACACCGCGACTTCGGGAGGTGGGATCGTGAAGGAGCTGGCCGGGGCGATCGAGCGCGGTCTCAGGGAGCTGGCCGACGCCGAACGCGCCGCCGGCGCCATACGGTACCTCAAGAGCAACCTCGAATTCACCGGCTCCGCAAGGCCATCGGCTACGTCCTCCGGGAGACCGGCAAGAAGCGCCCGGAGCTGGTGGTGGCGTGGCTTCGCCCCCGCATCGACCGCGCCTCCGGCGTCACCGCCCGCGAGGCTGTGAAGTACCATTCCGAGACCGACCGGCAGGCGCTAGAAGACCGAGCGATCGGAACATCTTGCCGCAGTCAGTCGCAACACAAGTGAACCGATCGGGTCACTTCCGGGTGTAGGTGATCTCCATGCTCTTGTACTCGCTGCCGTCTGGGGCGGTGTCGTAGTAGCTGAAGACAGCGCGGTTATCACCCTCGTAGCGGGTCACGCCCTTCATCGTCTTAGTCTTCCCGCTCACCGGGTCCACGTACGTGCCAGTCATTGTCATCGTGTGGGTGGCCTCGTCGTAGGTGCCCTCTGAGCGCATGATCCCGGTGCTCATGCTGTCCATCCACACCGACACGTAGCGCCTGATGATGTTGTCGTACCCGGTGTAGCCGAGGCCGTGGAAGGGAGCGCCCATCATGGAGCCCTCGACCTTCTCCTCCAGGTAGCGGCCGTCCATCGTCATCCGCATCGTCGCGTCCCCCGTCGACACCATGGGCGGCGCCGCCGGGTCCATCCACGACTTCACCTCCAGCACCCAGGTCCCCTCCATCTTCGCCAACCACTGGTGCGGCGCCCCGGGGGCCCCCGCCTTCACCCACGCATCCATCATCGCCTGCTGCTCGGCGCTCATCTTCGGCGGCGCCGCCTTGCCGTCCGTCTCCTGCGCCAGCACCGCGGAGCTCCCCAGTAGGGCCACAAGCATCACCATCACGCGTCCGATTCCACGCATAACGCACCTCCCGGGCTTTCTGAGACCTTCTATCAGAACCTACCCCAGGTCCGATCCCCAGTCAAGAACCCCCATGCTCCAATCGACGCTGGGCAGCGCCGTAACTGCCGAACCGCGGCCTCAGCCGCAGACTGGTAGGGCGGCGTGCCCCGGGGCGCCGGCAATCCGGGGTGCTGACACCGCTGATGATACCCAGTCGCTCGAAATCCCGCGTTCCTTGGTAGGACTCACTCGGGCTGCCACGGCGAACGAGCGGGTCTCGCGGCCGACGGGGCGTGCACTACGGCAGCGCCGCGGGCGCAACCACGGATCGGCAACCGTACAGGAGGAACGCAATGTCCCGTCAAGACAGTTGGTCGTCGCCAATCTCAACATCGCCCCGTGCGCGCCGCTCGGTGCGAGTCGTGGGCTCCACCCTCGCCTCTGCCGTTCTGTTGCTCGGGACCTCGGCGGCCGCCCTCGCCACCACCCCGAGGACCGGCCAGTTCCAGGTCAACACCCTGACCTACAGCTCTCAGGAGAAGCCGGCGGTGGCGCACGACGCGGCCGGCAACTTCGTCGTCGTCTGGCAGAGCTCCGCCTCCGCTGGAAACGACTCCGACGGGCTGTCGGTCCAGGCCCGCTTTATCGCCGCGGACGGCACCCCGGTCGGGACCGAGTTCCAGGTCAACACCTCCACCGCCAACCGGCAGGAGGCGCCCGCGGTGGCGATGACCTCGACCGGCGACTTCGTCGTCGTCTGGGAGAGCAACCACTCCGCCACGACCGGCTTCGACATCATGGCCCAGCGCTTCAACGCCGCAGGCGCCAAGGTCGGGCCGGAGCTGCTCGTCAACAGCGCGTACACGTCCGGCGACCAGGTCGCGCCCGCGGTGGCAATGGCGGACAACGGCGACTTTCTCGTCGTCTGGCGCAGCCCAGGAGGCGCCGGTGGTGACCCCGGCGTCAGCATCCAGGGTCGCCACTTCAGCGCCGCAAACGGCAGCTTCTTCAGCCAGTTCCTGGTCAACAACGTCACCTCTGGCGACCAGGATGAGCCGGCCATCGCCACCGACGGCAAGCTGACCTACCTCACCGCCTGGAGGGACCCCGCGACCAGCAACGACATCGCCATCCGCTACTTCACGGCGGACGACCATGTCACGGAGGGCGTGACCGCGAACGGCCCGCAGGAGACGGCCAACACCTACCCGAGCGGGTCGCAGACCACCCCCTCGGTCGCGATGGCCTCCGACGGCAGTGCCATCGTCGGCTGGGAGAGCTTCGGCGCCACCTTCGGCAACGACACCTCCCGCATCTCGATCCAGGCCAGGAGGCTCGATCCGACCGGCGCCTTCACCGACGGCAACGACGTCCAGATCAACACCTACACCAACGACGATCAACGCTACGTCTCGGTGACCATCGCCCCGAACGGCACCTGTGCACTCGCCTGGCAGAGCTACGGCTCGGCCGGCAACGACAACTCCGACTACAGCATCCAGCTCAGGGCATTCAAGGGATCCGGCGCCGTCATCGACGCGAGCGACGTCCAGGCCAACACCTACACCTCGGGCGAGCAGAGCTACCCGGCGGCGGCCCTGGCCCCCAACGGCCGCATGCTGGTGGTGTGGGAGAGCAACGGCTCCTCCGGCAGTGACACCAACGGCTACAGCATCCAGGGGCGCCTGTTCAACGTCTTCACCCCGGTCAGCGACCCGACCGCCATTCCCGCGGCCGCGCGGGTTCAGGGCAGCGGCGCCTTCTTCACCTCCCGCATCAACCTCTACTCCGCCGGCACCGCCGCCCGCCAGGTGGCCGTCACTTACACCCCGCGCACCGACATCGGCGGCAACCCGCGCACCGCGATGGTGCCGCTGCCGGCCGGCGGCCAGCTCGAGGTCGACGACCCGCTGGCGGCCTGGTTCGGCTTCAGCGGCGGCAACGCCGCCGTCGGCAGCCTCCTCCTCGAGCTGAGGGACACGAGCGGGGCGCCTGTTGCCAGTGGCGAGCTGCTGGCCCAGAGCGTGGTGTTCGCACGCAAGTCCGACGGCAGCGAGTTCGGGCAGTTCTTCCCGGCGCTGCGGTCGACGGACGCGCTGACGGCCGGCCAGATTGGCTATCTGGCGAGCACCGTCAACGCCCAGGTCTACCGCGTCAACGTCGGCCTGATGGGGCTCGCTGACGGAACCCACGTCACAGTCACCCCGATGGACCGGATCGGCTCGCCGCTGGCGACGGGCAAGTCATACGACCTCAACAACGGCGCCAACCAGCAGCTGAACAACATCTTCACCACCTTCAAAGTCTCCCCGCGCGACAACATCCTGATTGCGGTGCAGGTGACCGCCGGCAAGGCGCTCGCGTACGCCAGCATCCTCGACGGCAACATCGTCTACGCCGGGACCAGCGACCCGACCACGATCCTGCCGGTCACCGCCGGCGCGCACGAGGTGACCCTGCTCGAGCTGGGCCCGGTGCAGGGGCTCAACGAGTTCACGGGCTCCGCCAGCATCACCAACTTCAGCACCGGGACGGCCCAGGTCCGCGCCGACTTCTACGCGCGCTCGAAGCCGGGTGTTGACGCCACCACGACGTTCACCATCCCGGGCGGCTCGACGGTCGGGTACGAGGACATCGTCGGCGACCTGTTCGGCCTCCAGGGCGTCGGCACCGTACGCCTGACGACCCTCAACGGCACCCTGATCAGCGCCAGCGGCCGCGAGTACGCCGTCTTCCGCGACACCCACGGCACGGTCATCGGAACCGCGGGTCAGCTGATCCCGGGCATGCTCCCCGGCGAGCTCCTCCAGGCCGGCGTCCGCTACCACCTGCTCGGCCTGCGCGAGCTCCAGGACCAGAACGGCCGGGAGCGGAGCAACATCGCCGCCTTCAACCCCGGAACCTCATCCGTGACCCTCACCGTGGAGCTTCACGACGGCGCCACGGGGCAGCTCGAGGGACAGACCCAGCTTGTGGTCCGGGGCGGCGAGCTGATCCAGACCAACAGCATCATCACGGCCATCAAGTCGAGCCAGAACGGCAACGTCAAGCGGCTCGAGATCACGTCGACCGGGCCGCTCTACGTCAGGGCCTTCCGGGTCAACCGGTTCGGAGACCCGATCACGATCCCGCCGCAACGGGTACAGTGAGGAAGTGAGAAAGTAAGGAAGTGAGGAAGGGTAGTTGGTTGGAAGGGGCGGGGTTCATCCCCGCCCTTTCTTTGCCTTGCCGACAATCAACGTGAAGGCGGGGCAGCTCCCCCGGGCGGGCCGCCCGAAAGCTCGCGGAACAGCCACGCCTTGGCCATCGCCCAGTCCCTCTTGACCGTGATCTCCGACACCGCGAGAACCGTCGACACCTCCTCGGTCGAGAGGCCGCCGAAGTAGCGCAGCTCGACCACCCGTGCCTGTCTTTCGTCCTGCACGGCGAGGCGCTCCAGTGCCCGGTGGAGATGGAGAACGTCGGCCTCGGGGCTCGCCGGCCCCTCACCGGCCTCGTCAAGCGAGATACTGAGGGCGCCGCCGCCCCGCTTCGCGGCCGCCCGGGCGCGGGCGTGATCGACGAGTATGCGGCGCATGAGCTGGGCGGCAACGCCGAAGAACTGAGCCCGGTTCTCCCAGCGCGCGCTGTGCTGGTCGACCAGCCTCAGGAACGCCTCGTGCACCAGGGCGGTCGGCTGCAGGGTGTGCGATCCGCGCTCCCGCGCCAGCTGCGCCGCCGCCCGGCGCCTGAGCTCCGTGTAGACCAGCGGCACCAGGCGGTCTAGGGCCTCGCGGTCCCCATCGCCCCACGCCTTCAGCAGCTCCGTGACGTTCTCCGGCAACTCGGTGTGCTCCCCACCTTCAGGGTACGCAAGAAACGGGTCCCCCATCAAGCGGGCTAACGAGGTCCGGAACCGGCCGAGCAACGCAACGCGGCCGCTTTGACCCTCCTGCGTTGAGCCACGGAATCGGCGTCGAGGGCGCCGCCGGCCTCGGCATCGCCCCACAGGGTCAGCGCGCGTGCCGCCAGGCGCCGGACCTCCGAGCAGGGCACACCCTCCTCGGCCGTCACCGCCGCCAGCGCTCCCGCCAGCCGCAAGCACCCGCTGCGCAGGACGTTCTCCGCGCGCACGTCGCGGGGGTCGGCGGCCGCCACTTTGCGGCGCAGCTCGAGCGCCTGCTCGTACTGCACCACGGCCTCGCGCGCGCGGCCCAACTGCAGCAGCACGTAGCCCAGATCGCCGTGGTCGAATGACACGTCGAGCATGGTCTCGGGGTTGTTCGGCCTGGCCGCTAGCCGCGCCTCGTCGATCGCGAGCGCCGCCCCCAGGCTGTCGAGCGCGCCCCACCGGTCGCCGACGACCGACCGCACCGCCCCCACCTTCTTGTACGCGAGGCCGAGGTTGCGGCGGTCCCTGTCGCTCGCCTCCGGCGCCTCGCCGAGGACCCGGTAGTGCCCGAGGGCCTTCTCGAAACCCGCGAGGCCGGCCTGCAGATCGCCGTCGTCGACCCGCAGCTGTGCCGAGTCCCAGATGCTCGAGGCCAGGGCGCGGCGTACCGCCGGGTCGCCCGGGGCCCGCTCGGCCGCAGTCTCGCGGATGGCTCGCGCCGCGTCATACTCGGCCCGGCGGCCTCGGGAGTCTCCGGCCGCCCCCAGCAGGTCGCCGAGCGTGCTGTGCGCCGTGGCCAACGCGAGCTGGGCGCCGAGATCTTCGCGCGCGGCGCGGGCCACGGCCTCGCGCAGCGCCAGCGCCCGCCGCTGACTGCGAACCGCTCCCGCCGTGTCGCCGAGGTTCGGCATCCCGACCCCGCCCTGCACCGCCGCGATCCGTTCGTAGGCCGCGGCGACCTCGGCCTGCAGGCCGGTGTCGTTGCCCGCTTCCTTCTCGAGCCGCTCGAGGTACTCGAGGCCCAGCTCCACGATCCGCTTGCGGACCGGGGTCGAGCCGGGCAGCGCCGCGACGTCGTCGTGAATCTCGAAGATGAACGTCCTAGCGAGCTGGCGCACCTCGTCGAAGCGGCGCTCGGCGACCAGCCGCTGCGCGTGGGCCACGCGCGCCTGGTGCACGGTCGCGACCAGGCCTCCGCACAGGCTGGCAAGGGCGATCAGCATAGCCGCCGCGGCCGTCCGGTGCCGCCCCAGGAACTTGCGCGCCCGGTAGGCGAGCCGGTCGGGCCGCGCCTGGATCGGAAAGCCGGTGAGGTAGCGGCGCAGATCCTCCGCCAGGTGGACGACCGAGGCGTAGCGCCGCTCGGGCTCCTTCGCCAATGCGCGCATCACGATCGTGTCGAGGTCGCCCTCGAGGCGGCGCCGCAGGCGACGGAGGTTGGTGTCGGGTGGGTCGACCCGTGTCGCCGTTCCCCCATGCGACTGCCCGGCCGGACTCGTCGGCGCCGCCGGGTCGCCGTCCGCCGGGGTCGATGGCGGCCGCATCACCACCTGGCTCGGGCGCGTCACCTCCCGCACGCAGATCGCTCTCACGATCTCGTCGGGGCTGCGCGAGCCGAGGTCGTACGGGCGACGCCCGGTGATCAGCTCGTACAGCATCACGCCGAGGGCGTAGACGTCGGTCGCCGTCGTCACCTGCCCGCCGCACACCTGCTCCGGGCTCGCGTACTGGGGCGTCATCCACCAGGCGGCGGCCGTCACCGAGGCGCCCGCGGCGCCCTCGTCCGGTGCCAGCAGCTTGGCAATCCCGAAGTCGAGGAGCTTGAGCGTGCCGTCGGCGGTGACCAGCACGTTGGCGGGCTTGAGGTCGCAGTGCACGATGAGCCGGCCGTGGGCCGCGGCGACCGCGCCGCACGCGGTGCGGACCAGCTCGAGGCGCGCCGCGAGATCCAGGCCGTGGTCCCGGCAGTAGACATCGATCGGCACCCCTTCGACCAGCTCCAGCACGCAGTAGGGGCGGCCGGCCTCGTCGGCGCCGCCGTCGAGCAGGCGGGCGATGTTGGGGTGCTCCAGCGACGCCAGGATCTGGCGCTCGCGCCGGAACCGCTCCGCGAAGAACTCCGAGCCGAGGTCGGTGTGCAGGAGCTTGAGGGCGACCTCCTTGCGGAAGGCGTCGTCGTCGCGCACCGCCCGGTACACGGCCCCCATCCCGCCGCGCCCGATCTCCGAGATCACCCGGTACGGGCCGAAGCGCCGCCCCAGCGGCGAGGGGCCGGAGACCTCCAGATCGCGCATCAGCGTCTCCGCCGCCGGGGTCTCCAGGAAGCCGCCGGCGCTCTGCCCGGCCGCGAGCAGGGACGCAGCCTCGGCCCGCAGCTCCGGATCGCCCCCGCACTGCTCGTCGAGGAAGCGCTCGCGTTCGGCCCCTTCGAGACCTTGGGCCTGCTCGAACAGCTCCTTCAGGCGCTGCCAGCGCTCCGGTCTCACATCGACCCTACAGGCGGCTGCAGCGCCCTCTCGCCAGGCGCCCAGCAAACCGGTCCGGGACGCGGGCTCACGGCGCGTCGCGTGATCTGGATCAGTACCAGCGCCGACAGTCTTGGTACCTCTGGCCTCTCCCCCGGTGATGGGACAAACCGACACGTGACACCTCTGGGGGGCGAGCGTCGGGTTGCCGGCGGTCCGTTGATCGGGCTACTTGGCCGCCTTGGCGGCCTGCTTGGCGGCCTTGTTCGCTTTCTTCTCCTTGGGCGAGAGCTTGGGCTTGTTGGTCTTCGCTTTCTTCACTTGACCTTTGGCCATGTCGTAACCTCCATTCTCGTCAACGGGGCGGCTCGGTCGAGCAGCCGACAGTCACCCGGAGCCGCCACTGTACACCGCCACGTGCGTGGCCGGCCTGAGGAACCCATGAAGCCAGGGGTCCGTGATACAGACAAGCACCCCCGTCCCGATGACACATCCGGCCTCACGTTGCACGTTGCCGTGTGAGACCCATGGCAACACACGCCCCTTCTCTGAAGTATACCCGCGGCTTGGAGGAGCTCATCGCGGGGCCGACGCGCCCGATCCGGAGGATAGACCATGACGGCCGGCGTCGAGCTGGCGGCCGCAGCATTCGGTTTCGTGCTCCGTCAGTCTGCTGCCGCCGCGCTGCCGCGCACGGGACGTCGGGACGCTGACCGGCGAAACCGCTCACCGCAGCAGCGACAACCACCCCGTCCAGACGTCAGTCCACGCGTGTGCCGCAATGCACGGGCGCAGGCTCTTCCGCCACTGGGCGAGCCCGCCGTAGAGCAGCCCGAAGAGGGTGATGCGGATCGTCGCCGCGAGCCCCTGGTAGCCGTGCGACAGGCCGAAGATCACCGCCTGGAGGACGAGGCCGGCCGGCCGGCTGCGCGTCGCTGCAGCGAGCTGGCGCTGCAGGTAGCCGCGGAAGACGACCTCCTCGCAGAAGCCGGCGCTCAGCGACAGGGCAACCCACAGGACCACCTCGGCCGGCCGCTGTGGCAGGTAGAGGTCGATGGCGCGGGTATGGCCGGCCCCCAGCCAGAGCATGGTCACACGCTCGATGCCCAGCCATGTGAGCCAGGCCCCGGCGGCAAGGGCGACATCGCGCGCCACCGCCCGCCAGCCGCTCCAGCGTCCCCCGATCAGGTCCCTGAGCTGCACGCCGCGGGGGCGCAGACCGACCCGCCAGGTATAGAGGAGCAACGCCCACTCGGCTACCAGCAGCGAGAGGTAGAGCGGCGCCACCCTGGGGTGCAGCGCCGCCGCTGTCACGTCCGGGGCGGGGGCCTCCTGGAAAAAGACACCGGCGGCTGCAATGACGAGGAAGATGGCGATGAGGATCGCCGTGTGCCGGAAAGAGGCAACCGGTGTGGGGCAGCCGTTCGGGGCGGGCGCTGATTCGTGCTCGGTCACAGGCCCTCCTGATGGACTGCGGCCGCCGTTTCCTGTCCAGGACCCGTCGGTTCGAGCCGCTCATTAAGTGTGGTCAACGACTCATCGCACCACTCGAGGTGCGCTTGCAGTGAGTGCATCCCCTTGCGCAGAGCCAGGTGCACGTGGAGGTCCTCATCGGGTAGGCGTTGCGGGTAGCGGGGGTCAGCGGCCGCCCACATGCGCTCGATGGACGCGAGCGTCGCGAGCTTCGCAGCAAAGCGCTCGCGCACCGCGCGGAAGAAGCGCTGCGTCTGATGGAGGTCCTCCAGCTCGCCCATGAAGTAGAGCTGGGCGAGGTAGGCCATTCGCTCCGCCGCGAAGTGCGGCGGGCCGCCCAGCCAGGCCCGCAGCTCGTCGCGCCCGGCGGGGGTCAGGCCGTAGACGCGCCGGCCGCGGCCGCGCTTGGCCACGGCCGAGCGGCTGCGCACCAGGCCCCGCTTCTCGAGCCGCTTCAGGGTCGGGTAGATCTGGCTCAGCTCGGCCGCCCAGAAATGGCAGATCCTCTCGTCGACGAGCTTCTTGAGGTCGTAGCCGCTGGCCGGCTCGCGCAGCAACCCAAGGAGGACATGATCGAGGCTCATGAACCTCAATATATAACTCTTTATATAAATGTCAACCTATTCTGCCGCTCCTCTATCGGAAACGGTGTGCGGTACCTGAATTTCGTGCTCCTGAGCTCGTGGCTTCGGGAGCGCATGGTTCAGCTCCCCCGCCCAGCGATCTCCCAATCCTGCAGCCAGAGTCTGCCTCCCTGCATCACCCACCTCGCTGCCGGTCACGAAGCTCTTGCCCAGCGCTCCGGCCAGTTCCTGCACACGGAGTCCATGCCGCAAAGTGCAGCACCTCTCTCGTGAGAGCATTCGCGCAAATATAGAATTCACAGGTGGTTAGTTGCAGCACCGTCACTCCTCGCACTATATTGGAGGAGAGGCAGAAGAGGGGGTCAAATGGCAGAGCAACCTGAGGGATGTGCCCGCGTCACCGGTGCCGTTCTGGGCGAGCCCTCGCCCAACGGTACGGCGCCGTCAGAAACCGACGAACCCCTGAAGGAGAAGCTCATGACAGCACGTGTCGGACAGAAGGCACCGGACTTCAACGCGCCGGCTTACTACAACGGGAGCTTCACCAACGTCCAGCTCTCGGAATACTTCGGCAACTGGATCCTGCTCTGCTTCTACCCCGGTGACTTCACCTTCGTGTGAGCCACCGAGGTGTCGGCGGTCGCCGACAAGTATCAGGAGCTGAAGAAGCTCGGGGTGGAGGTCTTCTCGGTCAGCGTTGACAGCCACTTCGTCCACAAGATGTGGAACGATCACGAGCTCACCAAGATGGTCGAAGGCGGCGTGCCCTTCCACATGCTGTCCGACCAGGCCGGCAACATCGGCAAGGCCTACGGCGTCTACGACGAGACCCAGGGGATCGAGATGCGCGGACGCTTCATCATCGATCCTGATGGCGTCGTTCAGGCGATGGAGGTGCTGACGCCGCCGGTAGGACGGCGGATAGCCGAGACGATACGCCAGGTCCAGGCCTACCAGGTGGTTCGCGCCAGCAAGGGGGCGGAGGCGACGCCGGCTGGCTGGATGCCGGGGGACCCGGTGCTCAAGCCGGGCCCGAGCCTGGTGGGGAACGTCTGGAAAGTCTGGAGGCCCTCCGAGTAGGTCGCAGAGATCTCACTCCCGACGAGGTTCTGTGGCGCGGACCGGAGATGTCGACTGCGTTCTTCACCGGCCTGGGAGGCGAAGTGCATGGGGTGCCGGTGAGGGCGCGGTTTTCGACCCGGGGATGCCCCGGTGTGCTCGGCGGCAGGGAGAGACCTCGAATGCCGTCCCTCAGGACGGCCACGCCGAGGGGGTGACGTCCTGAAGGGGCCGGTGAGGGGAGGCTGAGCGTTACGCGTCGGCGTGCCAGGGGGCTGGCTTGTGCTCCTTGAGCCAGGCGACCGTGTCCTTGACGCACTCCCTGGTATCGCGGGGCTGCCATCCCAGCTCGCGGCGGATCTTGTCAGTGTTGAACGCCGCGTGCTTGTTCGTGAACTCCTTGACCAGGGCCCTGGTGAGCTCCCGGGGCCGGCCCGTCAAGACGTGCCCCATCAGATCGAGGAACGTGGCCAGGCTGATGACGAACCCCGGCAGCACCTTGGCCTTCACCTTGATACTCGGATCGAACTCGCGCATGAGCTCGATGAGCTCCGTCATCGGCATGCCCGGTTCATTCATGGCGATGTAGCGACCCGACGCCTCGTCGTTCTCGTAAGCGAGGACATGCGCCTTGGCCACATCGCGGACGTCGACGATGAAGAACTCCATCGGGAGCGCCCCGGGCAGCTCGTTGTTCATGATCTTCTGGATGAAGGTCGTCGTGGGCGTGTGCCGGTAGATGTACGGCCCGAGGACATGCCCCGGGCAAATGGACACCAAGCTCAGCCCGCGTACCTTCGCGAGCTCCCACGCCTTCGCCTCGCCCTGGGTCTTGGCGTAACAGTAGGCGAAGCGATCCTCGCCGCGATCCCAGTCCTCCTCGGTCAGCGGCCGGTCCGGGGGTGCCTGCAGGCCGACGGCGACGCCGCTGGAAGTGAACACCACCTTCCTGATGTGAGCCTCCGCGGCGGCCTCGAGCACGTTGAGGCCTCCCTGCACGGTGGGCTCGATGGCGTCCTTCTGATCGTCCTTGACCCAGATCTTGAACACCGCGGCGAGGTGGAAGAGCCCGTCGGCCCCCTCGAACGCAGCGCTGAGCGTCTCGGGCCGCATCATGTCGCACTCGAACAGCTCCACGCCGAGCTCGCGCAGCCGTGCAGCCTTCTTTTCGTTGTCAATGCCCCGCATGCCGGCTCGCACCTTGTAACCACCATCCACCAGCTCCCGGACGACGGCGTAGCCGATGTGTCCGCTCGCCCCTGTCACCACGACGTTCTTCATGGTCTATTCTCCACATCACTCGGAAAGCCACAACGCCTCGTGCCCGGCAGGCCGCGGGCGCCACCCCCGGCACCTCCGCCATCGACGCCTCGTTCTTGATTCCACTGAACTCTCGATTCAGCCCATGATACGCCCGCGGCAAGTCCGGGTCGTCCGGTCGGCCGTCGGCTCCTCATCCCACCCACCGTGAAGCCGCGGACGGAGGCGAGGCGATCCGATAGCCACCCTCGAAGACATCCTCGAGAACGCAGGCATCAGAGGCATTGAGCAGCTCGTCATCACGCGCGTCGATCCGGAGTACCCCGCCGCCAGCCTGGGGCCGGGCTTCGAGAGCAACGACGGAGGTGTTTCATGGCGGTCCGGTCGCGGCGGAGGCGGCCCCGGTCCATGACCGGAGGGAGCGGCCACCCGCGACAGGATGGCCAGCGGATGACGACCCGGAGCATCGCAATGTCGGATATGAGATGTGGCACTGCTCGGCACCGTTCAGTGGCGCCGCTTGAGAATCCCAAGACTGTCGGCTCTGGCATCCACCGAGGAGGAGGCTGCGCGCGCCCGTAGTCGGCATCGCTCGGCACATCCGCGGGAACAGGCAGGCTGCTCCCCAACGAAACACCATGGCGAGAATGCGGGCCTTGACAGGGGTCGGTCGCGGGCTAGCATGGTGAACGCCGAGAAAGGGGCCCGCCATTATCTGCCTCCGCACAATCATACCCGCAGCGACGAAGCGGGGGTCGATGCGTCCGGCCGGCCTGCGCCTCAGGCGGCTCTGCGGGCGCCGTGCAGGCGGCATGGTCTGCCTCATCTGCCTTGCCTGGGCGCTCTCCGGCTGCCCACATTCGCAGCCCCCGGCTTCGGCCAAGGGCTTCAACCTGCTGCTCGTCACCATCGACACTGTGCGCGCCGACCACCTCGGCGCTTGGGGCGACCGCGACGCCGAGACCCCGAATCTGGACGCGTTGGCCGCGGCGGGAGTGCGCCTGGCCGACGTCTCGACGCCGGTACCGCTCACCGCGCCGGCCCACGCGTCGATCCTGACCGGCCTGCTGCCCCCTCACGACGGGATGCGCACCAACGGCGGGGACCGGCTCGGCGACTCGACGCCAACGCTGGCGACGCTCCTGTCCGGCGCCGGCTATCGGACCGGCGCGTTCATCGGCGCCTACGTGCTCGACCACCGGTTCGGCCTCGCCCGAGGCTTTGACAGCTACGATGACGAGATCCCGTTCGACCCGGGTGCCGGCCTCAACGCCCAGCGCCCCGGCAGTGTCGTCGTGGACCGCGCCCTCGCCTGGCTTGGAACGCCCAGCGCCAAGCCGTTCTTTGCCTGGGTCCACCTTTATGACGCCCACACGCCGTACCGTCCGCCCGAGCCGTACCGGACGCGTTTCAGCTCGCACCCCTACGACGGCGAGATTGCCGAGGTTGACCACCAGATCGGCCGCATCCTCACGTGGCTGAAGCAGTCGGGACTGGCGTCGCACACCGTCGTCGCGGTGGCCGCCGACCATGGCGAGGCGCTCGGCGACCACGGCGAGCTGACGCACGGGCTGCTGCTCTACCAGGGGTGCTTGCACGTGCCGGTGATCGTCCGTGCCCCGGCCGTGCTGCCGGCCGGTTTCGTCGCAGAGGCGCCGCTGAGCCTGGTAGATCTCGCGCCGACGCTACTCTCCATGCTCGAGGCCCAGGTCCCCGAGGGTCAGGGGCATTTCGACGGGCACGACCTCGCCGAATCACTCGCCTCCGGACGACAGCCCGCCGCCGAGGACGTGTACGCCGAGTCGCACTACGCCGAGAACTTCGGCTGGAGCCCGATTGCTGCGCTCCGGCGTGGCAGGCTGAAGTACATCGCCGCTCCCGAAGCGGAGCTTTATGACCTGAAGCGCGATCCCGGCGAGGAGCACAACCTCCTGCCCGGTCGTTCGGCCGACGGCGACGCGCTGGCCGACGCTCTCGCAACGCTCGCGTCCGGAGAGGTTGTCGCACGGAAAGCGGCCCTCGACCGCGAGGCCCGCGCCAAGCTCCAGAGCCTGGGCTACCTCGGCGGAGGCGGGAGCGCAGCAGGCGGCGGGCAGCGCAAGGACCCAAAGGCGATGGTCGGCCTCCTACGCGCCTACGACCAGGCACAGTCCGCGCTGGAGGCCGGCGACGTTGATGTGGCGCGGCCGCTCCTCGAGAAGATCGTTGCCGCGGACCCGAACAACCCACTGTTCATCGGCGAGCTGGCCCAGGCGTGCCATCGCGCCGGCAATCTCGATCGCGCGATTACCCTCTTCCGCCGCGCCGTCGATCTCGCGGTCGACGCTCGCAGCCTGCGCTACAACCTCGCGGTCACCCTGCTTGAAGCGGGCCGTACCGACGAAGCTCTGGCCGCGTTGAAGAAGGTGGTCGAGGGCGAGCCCTATCGGGCCGACGCGCACAACGCGCTCGGCATGGCGCTGGCGGTCAAGCGCGACCTCGACGGCGCGAGCAGGCAGCTCGAGGAAGCGGCCCGACTCGACCCGAACGATCCGCGCATCCTGAACAACCTTGGCGACGTCCTGCGCGGCGCAAGGCGCTTCCAGGACTCGGAACGCGCCTACCGCCGTGCGATCGAAGTCGACTCCCGCTATGCCGACCCGTGGAACGGCCTCGGCACCCTCTACCTGCAGCAGAAGCGCCCCGCCGACGCGCTTCCGTGCTTCGACCGCGCCCTTGAGATAGCGCCGAGCCTCCACCAGGCCCGTCTCAGCCGTGGGCTGGCCGAGGAGCTGGTCGGGAACCGTCCGGCGGCGATTGCCGCCTACAAGGACTTCCTGGCCCGCACCGCCGGAGACCGCCGGTATGCGGCGCAGAACTCGATTGCGCTTCGCCTCCTGGCCCATCTCGAGCAGACCTCACCGGGCTCGTAACGCCGGGCTCCATGCCGGCCTCCTCGCCGTCGCACCGGTGGCGCCAGGTGACGACGTCATGCTTGGCGCCCGAGGCCGACGCGAAAGTGCCAAGAGTGCCGGCCCCTGCACCAGTCCTTCCTGATGCACGGCGGCTTCCTCGCGTGGGGTCACCACCCTCGGCACTCTCGCACTCCGCTAGCCTGAACTACTCATGAGCTATCGTAGCGAGACCGGATAGGAGTGAACTCATCGGGGTAGTGCTGCGCCCTTGAGGACTCTACCGCGATACAGGCTGGCCCCATGCGCGATGACAACCGCCTGGAAACTCCACTCCGAACCGAGGTCGTCGAGCAGGCGCCGCCCCTCATTGCTGTACACGTGGGAGAAAACCAACCAGACCTCTCTCGTCTTGGCTCCTACCAGGGCGCGGAACTCTGCGGCGTACTCCTCGGGGTGATCTCGGTGACTGTGGCCGTAGACGAACTCCGGGCCCGTGACCTTGTAGAAGCGAAGGGCCGGCCGCGCCCCGTAGTAGACATAGACCACACCCGACACCGGCCTGTTGGACAAAGCGGCGATCACGCTCTTGATGTCCTCCTGCTCCCGGTAGGGGTTCGAACGGATGATCCCGAATACACCGGCCGCAAGGAGAGCGGCGAGGAAGGTGGCTGTCACCCAGGTACGGCCCTTCGCTCCGATACGGTCACTGAACGCGTTCCAACCGAGCCCGAGAGCCGTGGCAACGGTGGGCGCCAGGAACAGGTCATGGCGAATCGGACCCAGAGGGTAGACATGCGCTACGGCCGCTGCCCCAACGATCGCGATGGACAGGATCCCAAGCCCAACAAGGAGTCTTGATTCCCGATCCGCTGCCGGCCGCGCCAGGAGGAGTATCCCCAGCGCCGGCAGCACGAGAACCACGCTCCCGTCCCCCTGTGTAAGGTAGGGCAGGAGCTTGCCCAGCCGTGGGACGAGAAACCCACAAACGGCCGGGAGGTCGAATACCGACCCCTTGTAGAACCAGCGCCGCAAGTACCACGCGGTCGTGACTCTCCACTGCCATTCGAGCGTCAGGAGAGTGGTCACCGCGCATCCGGCCGCAAAGACACCGGCTGCGGCTGGGAAGGACCGCAGGGCATGACCCCAGCCGAACGCCCTTTCCCTCGCCGCCACCCACGTCAGCAGGAGCGCCACGGCGAAGAGAACGAGCCCGTATTGCACCATGGGAGCCACGAACAGACCAAGCAGAAACAGGGTTCTTCTTCCCTTCCCGTCCCGACTTCCCAGTGTGCTCGCCAAGGCGTAGATCATGGCCGCCGCTACCAGCACAGACAGGGAGTACTCCCGCACCTCCTGCGCATAGCGGATCTGAGAGGGCGAGACGGCGAGGATCGCTCCGGCGATCAGCGCTGCAGGCCGAGCGACCCCGACATAGGGCAGACAGAAGAGCACCGCGACAGCCGCGAGGCTGAACAAGGCGGAAGGCAGCCGCACCGCCAGGGCGGAGTCGTCCACCCGTTGCACCAGGTTCAGAAACAACGGGAATGTCACCGGTGAGCTTCCAGCGACTCGGGTGCTCGAGACGGTTTCGAGGGCCGACCCGCGAGCGAAGACCGCAACCTTGGCTTCGTCGAGCCACAGCGAACGATCCGCTAGCCGGTACAGACGCAGCCCTCCCCCGAGGATAAGAATCACCAGGCACGCAACAAGATAGGTTCTTCGACCCATGGCTGGATTCCGCTCGGAATCATAGCAGCCGAGGACAACTGGCCGGCGTCCCATTGTATGTCCGGCGGAGGGCCCCGATGAGCGGGGTTCGAGGATACGCCGCGAGTGAGACGGGCCGGCGGCTGGCGTCGATCGCGGCCTTCAAGAGGCGCTGCTGGTAGTACTGCGGTGGGATGAGCGCCATTGCACCGACTGCCACCAGGTTTGCCAGCAAGAAACCGAAACACCTCTTCATCCTTGAAACCCCCGTGTTGATCGGGCGGTGCAAGCTCGCCAGGTGACTGGTGATCACCGCACGATGAGGGGTTCTTGATTCACATTGAGGCGCCGCTCACCTCCCGCGCCGCCTGCCCCAGTCAGTGCAGACCGGCTGCAAGCTCGCGAGCGACGACCTTGGTCTTCTCGACCACCCCGTCGACGCCTCGCACACCGATCAGCGCGGTCACGTCGCCCCGGCGCATGGCCAGGGCGGCGCTGGTACCAACCCAGAACGCTTCATCGCCGATGCCGGCGAACTGCGCGTCGGCATACTCCGTCGTCTTGCTTCCAGTTACCGCATCGATCGCCTTGCCGCCGACGGCGGCGTGCTCGCGCAGCTGGGCCATTCCCAACGCCGCCTTGTCCACCGACTCTTCGATCGTCAGGTTGAACCAGACCGAGGGCCCGGCAAGGTCCTCACGATCCCGGAACAGGCACTCCCGCTGCTGGTCCGACCACGATGCCCAGGCGCTCTTGTCGACCAACCTCGAGGCGTCGACCCCGAGAATCCCGGCGGCTCTCTCGACAGTGAATCCGCCGCAGCTCTCGACGGATGCCCGCGAGATGGCGACCGCGCTCGACCCGCGCGGTGACTGGTCAACAGTTTCACCGGCCGTGGACGCGGCCGGTTCGGAGCTGGTCTTTCCGCCGCCGCACCCGACAGACAGTGCAACGCAAGCTCCCAGCATCATTACACCTACGTGATGAACCAACGACGATCGCATGTGGACCTCCTCGATCCCGTTCGTACAACCATACCTGCCCGGATAGACCCTGTTTCGGACGTGCGTCCATCTTACGCCCGTTGTGGAACAGGGCCTCGTGGAGCCGTGCTCAGTCCGATCCCGAAGCGTAGCCGTCTGCTACACTTCGCTCCAACGAAGAGAAATCTCGTCCCCCGAAGCGGACTGCGATCCGGTTGGAGAGCCTCGATGGCCCCCCTTCAGGATGAAATGCGTTGTTCGAGTCAGGAGAGACCCCGGCCAGCCAGTCGACCTCGGGACCGGCAGACGAGGAGTAGGAAGATGTCGAGAGAACACGGTTTGAGTCGAAGCGCCCGACGATCCCATCGGATCTTGCTCGCGCTGCTTGCCACCGAGCTGCTCGGTGTCGGCTCTGCGCAAGCCCAGGAGATGAAGAAAGTCGCCACGCCGATCGACGCGCGGGTCAGCAGGTCGCTGGCACTGCCCGGAGAGACGGTCCAGATTCAGGGCACGAGCGTTGCGCTGGGACAGCGCAACACGGTCGTCGTTCGTGTTCAGCCGCCAGCGGGTTCCGAACACGTCATCGAGGCCAAGCTCGAGGCGAGCGGCTCGTTCCACGTCTCCTACGTACCCCAGAAGATCGGGAAGTACCATGTGACCGCGGTCTCCCCGGATGGCAAGGCCAAGGCCACGACCAGCTTCGTGGCCGCGGCGCCGGTCGAGTTCACCCAACAGACAGTCGCCGCTGTCAAGACGCTACTCGACAAGGTGGACGGGCAGGTCGCGGCGCTCGCAACCCAGGTGGGAAAAGTCCCGGCGTCGCCACCACAGCAGGAGCTGCTGCACCGTCTGAAGACGATTCGGCAGCAGTTGGCACAGGCTCCTGCGCAGGTCGCAAACCTGCAAACGGCGATGAACGACGTGAATGAGATCGTCAAGCAGTATCCGGACGCAATGCCCGAGGTGCAGCCGATCTACGACGCCTTCGGCGAGCTCAAGGAGAAAGGGGATGAGCTCGCGAAGCAGCTGGTGCGGCGGGCGGGACAGGTCACTGTGGGGATCACGGACTGCAACCGCCTGGACATGGCGGGCGAGGCGATCACCTTCCTCGGCAACGCGCTCCTGCTGCTGAAGGAGCCCCTGGACATCGCCCTCGGGGTGCTCGGAAACAGCTTTGCCGCTCGCGTCAGCACGAGGGTGCCTTACCTGGCCGCACATTCCGACGCCAAGTTCGCGGTCGACACCCTTGCAAGGCACGCCAAGGAGTTCTTCCAGCCGGTTACAAGCTGGGAAGGTGCGGTGAACGGCTACATCTCCGATGCCATCAGCTTCACCGCGATGGAGGTGTTCGGCGTCTACTGCGAGAAATACGAGGGGCCGTTCGAGGCGTCGCTTCACGTGGAGTACGACACAGGCCGAAAGCCCTGGCTGGTGTATGACATCCGGCTGTCCGGCATCATGACGCTGCGCTACGACAAGAACGCCGGGACGCCGGCACAGCTGAGCGGAGAGTTTGAGGGGGCGGCGCAGTTCGACAAGCTCTGGGACGACGCTGTACTCCTGCAGCCGAACCTCAGGCGTTTCACGATCGCTCACTTCACCCGGGCGGCTCCGTTAGGCGTCAACGCACATCTGGCCGAGGTCGGGAAGCTGACGCGAGCATCACTCGCCAAGCTGGGAGTGACGCCGGGTTACTTCTTCGTGCCGGTCGAGGGGCTGCTGCAGGGAAACGAGATGGCGATCAAGTTCAAGGCGGCGACGATGGATTATCCAGACCGCGTCAAGGGCCTCCTCTTCTACATCATGCTCGAGCCGGCGCTGCCCATCCCGTACGTCACCCGCGTCGAGATCCCCTACCAGGGGGCCCAATTCATTCTCTCGCGCGGTACACACAAGGAACGCGGAAAGAGCTCAGAACCGTTCGCGTTGCAGGTTCTCACCGATGCGAAGAAGAAGACATCGTACGTGCAGAAGTCCTACACACGGCACGAGGACCTGGGAGACACCAAGGTCGACTTTATGGTCCAGCTGAAGGCGTGCAACCCGGGCTGCCCGTACTGACCCGTCCGCCCCAGCTGGACGTGAGGAGGTGGAGAATGAGATGGCGATCCGTTGCGGTGCTCTTACCTGTCTGTGTGCTGGCGGCCGCTGCGGCGGCTCAGGAGCACTCACAGAGCAAGATCCCATTGCGGCCGGGGCTGACGATCGTGACCGCGGTAACCCAGGAGGGGGTTGGTGATTTCGAGTCGATCAAGCGGATCACGACCGTCGATGCCGACGGTGTCACGCTTACCTACAACGCCGATCTGCCCGCGGGAAACGGCACGCTGTCCTCACTCATGGGAGCTCTGGGTGACGAGCAGGAGAAGGGCTCCACGAGCCGGAAGCCGGCGGACGCTCGCCATGTCCACGGCAACCGCACGGTCCGTCGACAGGACCTTCTCGAAGCCCGGGACTACATGCAGTACTTCGGCGAGGGGATCCCGCAGACGATCCCCGGTTCGACCGCCCTCGGCGTGTCACGCGCGGTGCTGCTCGATCTGCGTGCCAAGAAAGCGAGTCAGCTGAGTGTCCGCGACGCGGGGGTCGGGGCCGGCCTCGCGACCGGACTGAGCTCGATGATTCAGCGGATGGCCGGGTCGGAGATGAAGGACGCCGTGGACACCAGCGAGCTGGAGGAGCTCGACGTGCTGAAGGGCTCGATCCACCGCGTCGAACCGCAGCCGGTCGCGTTCGAGGTGCAGGTCAACGGCAAGACGACCAGGCTGCCTGCGGTCCATGCCACCGGGACCCTCGGGGACCGTCCGTGCGAGTTCTATCTGCTCGACGATCCCGAGAACGCGCTGGCGCTGTCGTGGAAGATCGGAGAGTCCGGCCGCCTGCGGGTCATCCGCATCGAGGTACCAACTGCGTCGCCGGGGCACGGCACAGCGGAACGGATTGCCGAGAACCTCGCCTCAACCGGGCGTGCGGTGGTATATGGCATCTACTTCGACTTCGCCAGCGACACGCTCAAGCCGGAGTCGCAGACGGTGCTGCAGGAGATCGCTTCGGTGCTGAAGGGTCACGCGGACTGGCGGCTGTCGATCGAAGGGCACACCGACTCGATCGGCGGCCCTGCCTACAACCAGGATCTCTCGACACGGCGCGCGGCCGCGGTCAAACGGGCTCTGGTTGAAAGCTACGGAATCGCCGCCACGCGTCTCGTGACTGCCGGGTACGGCGAATCCCGCCCCAAGGCCTCGAACGAGACGGTTGAAGGACGGGCGCTGAACCGTCGGGTCGAGCTGGTTCGTCGTTAGAGGCGCCCAGACAGCGGCAACAAAGAGCCAGGAAGGCTCCCTACTTCAGCATCTCCAGCGCCACCGCCGTCATCAGCCGGACGCCCACCGGCAGGACGCTCTCGTCGAGGTCGAAGCGGGCGCTGTGGTGGGGGTGAGGCCTGTCGTCCCCGATCCCGAGCAGTGCGAACGCGCCAGGCACGTGCTGCAGGTAGTAGGCGAAGTCCTCCCCGCCCATGATCGGCGTGATGGTCTCGACGGCGTCCGCACCCAGCTCACTGGCGGCCACCCTGCGCACGAGCTCCACGGAAGCGGCATCGTTGATAACCGGCGGGTAGCCGTCCTTGTACGTGAACTTCGCGGTCGCGCCAAACAGCCGGCAGGTCGCCTCGCAGACCTCGCCCAGTCGCTTCTTGACGGCACGCTGCGCGGCGGGATCGAGGGTCCGCACGGTACCGGTCATGGTCACCGAGTCCGGGATGATGTTGTGGATCCGGCCGCCGTGGATGGTCGTGAACGACACCACCGCGGGCTCGAGCGGGTTCGTGAACCGGCTGACAATGCTCTGCGCGGCCACCACGACGTGAGACGCGATCAGAACCGGGTCGATCGTCCTGTCCGGCTGCGACGCGTGGCCGCCGCGCCCCTCGACGACCACCTCGAACTCGTCGGCCTGGGCCATCGAGGCGCCGGCGCGCAGGCCGACGACGCCTGACGGCATCGGCTGCCAGAGGTGGAGCCCGAAGATGGCTTCCACGCCGTCCAGGGCGCCCTCCTCGATCATCAGCCGCGCGCCACCTGGCGGGCTTTCCTCGGAGGGCTGAAAGAGGAGCACGACGGTTCCCGGAAGGGTGTCGCGATGGGCGGCGAGGACCCTGGCGGCGCCCATCAGGATCGCCATGTGGCCGTCGTGCCCGCACGCGTGCATGACACCGGGGTTCTCGGACCTGTAGTCGTGGTCGGTGAGCTCGGCCACGGGCAATGCATCCATGTCGGCCCGCAGCGCCACCGTCCGGCCCGGCTTCCCGCCGCGGAGCACGCCGCGCAGCCCGGTGCGCCCGCAAGGCCGGACCTCGATCCCCTCGGACTCCAGGAACTCGCGGATCACGGCCGACGTCCGCCGCTCCTCGAACGCCAGCTCTGGGTGCCGGTGAAAGTCACGCCGCCACTCCACGAGAGTTCCGGCCATCGACTCGATCTCGGCTGCGAGGTTGTCCATCGTTCCGCCCTCCCGGGACGCTAGGTTCAATGTTCCGGTTCGGGAGCGGCCGCCCCGGCCAGCGCACCCCGGTCCAGGATGGCCATGGAAACGAGCGTCACCGCCCCGTTGACGGCCAGCGCGACGAAGCCGGCGTTGAGGCCGAGGAACGGATCGTGGCCGCTCCAGATGAGGCCGATCACCGTCAGCACCCCGGCCACCAGCCCCAGCATGACGGGGCGGACCGTCGCGCGCCGTGCGAACACGCCGAGCACGATCGCCGGGAACAGCTGCGCGACGCCGTCGTAGCCAAAGATCAGCAGCATCACCAGCTCGTGCGGCGACCACAGGGCGAGCAGCAGCGCCGCAACCGCGATCAGCAGCATGAAGCCGCGCGAGGCGCGCATCAGGTGCTGCTCGCTGACCGGGCGGCGCCGCAGCGGCCGGTAGAGGTTCTTGGCAACCAGCGTCGCCGCCCCGAGCAGGAGCATGGCCGCGGGCACCATCGCCGTGACCGCGCCGGCGCCGCCGATGAAACCGGCGAACCAGCCCGGGTAGCTGCGGGTGACCAGCACCAACAGCGCGGTGTCCGGGTTCTTCAGCCCCGGCATGACAAGCAGCGCGGTGAAACCGACGAAGAACACGAGCAGGATCGGCAGCTGGTACAGCGGCATCACGATCGCGTTGCGCCGGAGAGTGCGGTCGTCCTTGGCGGAGAACGCCGACGCGAAGGTGTGCGGCCAGCAGTAGAAGCCCATGCCGGTGAGCAGGACGGTGCTGACCACCCATCGAACGCCCATCACCGGCGTCGCTCCCGGGAAGGTCAGGTGGGTGGGGTGCTGGCGCATCAGCTCGGCGAACATCTTGCCCACGCCGCCGAAGTACATCGCCGGCAGCCCGATGCCGATGATGACCACGGCGACGATCATCGCCACGTCCTTGATGATCGCCACCCAGGCGATCCCCCTGATCCCGCTGGTGTAGACGAAGATGCAGGTGGCGACGAACGCCACCACGATGGCCACGTGGGAGGTGATCGCGCCGGCGCTGGCGATCTCGACGATCATGCCGAGGCCGGCAAGCTGCAGCTGCAGGTAGGGCACGATCGAGACCACCGCGATCAGCACCGCGACGCCAGCCAGCGCCTGGCTGTTGTAGCGCGCAAGGAAGAAGTCCGGCTGGGTGTGTAGCTTGAGGCGTTTCGCCATCCGCCACACCGGCGGCAGCAGGAAGAACGAGATGATGTAGCCGAGCGTGCCGTAGGCGAGGATGTAGAACGCCGGCCCGCCGTGCGAGTAGGCCCAGCCGCTCGCGCCCAAGAACGTGAAAGTGGTGTAGATCTCGCCCGCCATCAGCAGCCAGACCAAGACCACGCCGAACTGACGGCCGCCGACGCTCCACCGCTCGACGTCCATCGTGCCCCGCCCGCGGCCGATCACGCCGACCACCGTCGACACGAAAACGAAGGCGACGATGACGAGGAGGGGGGTCGTCACCGGTCCGCTCCGCCCCCCGCGCCACCGTCCTTCGGTTGGGCAAGGACGTAGGCACCAGCGAGGAAGAGCGGCGTGACAAGGACCCAGCCGAGAATCCAGGCCAGCAGGAACGGGAGGCCGAGCACGGTCGGGTCGACCCGGTTCACGAACGGCAGGCCAGCCACCAGGGCCAGCGCCGGTATGAGAGCCAGAATGAGCGCTCCGACTGGATGTCGCTTGGTCACGATCCCGATATTACCTCCGTTCGCTGGATGCGCGAGACGACCGGTAGCAACCTTGCGTTCGCCCAGCGGCGAGCTCGCGAGCTCGGCGTACGGGTCTCCCGGCCTGCCTGCGGCCTTGTTCCCTCCGGGCGCGCCATCCCGGTAACTCCAGCCCGGTCCTATGGGGTCAGCAGGCCGGGCGGCAGGAGCCACTCCAGCTCGCCCTCGATGGTCGCGATGTCGGGCACGTTCACGCAGGCCACACTGCCCTTCTTGCACACGACACGGCCGCGGCCGATCAGGGCGCCGACAGTGTTGCTGAAGTCGGGCTCGTGGCCGACGAGCATGAGCGCGCCCAGGTCCGCGTGAGACCGCAGAAGCTCGCCAAGCGTCGCCGGCCCGAAGCCCGGCGCCAGCCGCTCGTCGGTCTCGAGCCGGTCGGTCAGCCCGAGACGCTTCGCCACCAGCTGCGCCGTCTGTAACGCGCGTACCAGAGGGCTCGCGACAACAAGGTCGATGCCGAGTCGCTGGTCGGCGAGGAATCCCGCGACACCGTCCAGGACCTTCCTGCCCTTCTCAGTTAACGGCCGGAGCGTGTCGTCACCCGACCACTCTTGGTTTGAAGAGGCGTTCCCGTGCCGAAGGAAGTACAGCCTCACTTTCAATCACCTCCCTGAATCGATAGCGGCCTCATCTCGGGCCGTCGGGGTGGCCTCATCGCAGGAGCTCCGCACCTCTGATGGCTCGGCCATGATACAGACCGGCGCCGCGCGCGGTGACGACCGGCTGGAACCTCCATTCCGAGGCGAGGTCGTCAAGCAGGCGCCGCTTCTCCTTGGAGGATACGTGGGAGAAGATCAGCCAGGCTTCTCTCGTCTCCGCCCCCACCAGAGTACGGAACTCTGCAGCGTACTCCTCGGGATGATCTCGGTGGCTCCGGCCGTAGACGAACTCCGGGCCCGCGACCTTGGCCTCGTCCAGCCACAGCGAGCGATCCGCCAGGCGGTACAGACGCAACCCTCCTCCGAGGAGAAGAACCACCAGGCACGCAACAAGATAGGTTCTTCGACCCATGGCTGGATTCCGCTCGGAATCATAGCAGCCAGGGGTACGTGTACGGCGCCCGGTCGCCTCACGGGAGGAGACTGGTAGCGGGATGACCCGGGCGCGGACGGATTCCGCGCCCTACGGCTGCTTGACGATCCGGCCACCCTTCATGACGAAGGGGACGGTCTCGATGGCGCTGAGGTCACGCGTGGGATCGCCCGGGACCGCGATGAGATCGGCCAGGAGGCCGGCCTTGATGCGGCCAAACCGGTCCTGCTGGCCAAGCACCCCGGCGTTGACTGCGGTCGCCGCCAGCAGTGCCTGCGCAGGGGTCATGCCGCCCTTCACCATCCACTCGAGCTCGCGGTAGTTCTCGCCGTGGGTGAACACGCCGACGTCGCTGCCGCAGCCGACGGTGACGCCGTCGGCGAGGGCGAGCGAGAAGGCGTGCAGCGCCTGCTTCATGCCCTCGGTGTACGGCCTGGCGCCGCGCTCGTAACCGTGGAAGTACTCCGAGTAGGCCTCCTCGGCGGTGAGCGTCGGGAAGAACGCGACCCCGTGCTCGGCCATCAGCTTGAAGACCTCGTCGGTGCCGCCGTAGCCGTGCTCGATGGTTTGCACGCCCGCCAGCACCGCCCGCTGCATACCCTCTGCGGTCGTCGCGTGCGCCGACACCGGCCGGCCGGCGCTGTGCGCCTCGTTCACCAGCGTCTTCAGCTCGGCGAGCGAGAACGTCGGCACCGCCGTGTGATCTGGTCCGCGCCGGTAGTCGGCGTACACCTTGACCCAGTCGGCGCCGTGCCCGACCTGCTCGCGAACCGCACGCAGGATCTCAGCGATACCGCTGGCCTCCTGGGCGCCCTTGGGCGGCACGAAGCTCGGCGCGAAGCCGAGCGGGCCGGGACCGTAGCTCGCGGTAGCCACGATCGCGCGCGTCGCCACGAACAGCCGCGGGCCGGGGATACGGCCCTCGTCGATGGCGCGCTTGACCGACAGGTCGGCGTAGCCCGCGCCCTCCGTCCCGAGGTCGCGCAGCGTCGTGAACCCGGCCAACAACGTCGCCCGGCAGTGAAGCACCGCGAGGATGGTGCGGTAGGCGAGCGGTTCCTTGAGCACCTGGTCGTTCCACAAGGTCTCGTTGTAAGGGTGCAGGAAGATGTGCGAGTGGGCGTCGATGAGGCCCGGCAGCAGGGTCATGCCGGACAGGTCAATGACCTTGGCGCCGGCCGGCGCCTCGACCTCGGCGGCCGGTCCGACGGCGGCGATGCGGTCGCCGGCAACCAGCACGACCCAGCCCTCGTGGGTCGCGGGACCAGTAGCATCGAACACACGCTGGGGACGCAGCAGCACGCTCTGAGCGGTTTCCACACTCCGCTGAGCCGGCGTCGCCTCGGGCGCGACGAGAAGCACGTAGGCAAGCAGCATGGCGATGGACCATCCGGGCCGGTCACGCATTGACACACCTCCCTCGAAGCTGCACCCGAGTATGCTCCGCCTCGCCCCGTCGCTCAACCGATCGAGCTAGAATCCGCCACTGGCGCGCGAGCTCTTCCTTCTCGCCGACGGCGTGCTCGCCGCGGCTACCGCCCGCACCAGGGTCATCACCCTGTCGCACGTCACCTCGACCACGGCCCTGATCTTCCCGGTCGCCGAGGTGTGCCGCCGGGCGATCCGGAGAAGCTGCGCGCCGAGCTGTTCGAGCGCTTCCGGGTCGAGGTCCCGATCACCTTCCATGACGGCCTCAGCCTCGTCCGCGTCTCCTTCCACCTCTACAACGCACGGTCAGACGCCGATGCCCTCATCGCGGCCCTCTCCCGCCTCCTCGCCGCCGGCGTCTGACGCCGCGAGCGCCCGGGCACTCCGGCTCCGTCCCCCATCCCCCCGGGCCGGAAGTCTGGGATAGACTCGGTACACACATGAGCATGCGACGAGACGTCTGGACGAGCGGGATTTTCGCAGCGCTGGTGGTGCTGCTGGGTTGCTCGTTCTCCGGCATGGTGGAGCGGATGACCGGCGAGGACGTCAACCGCCAGGTACGAGCGCACGGTCTGCCGGCACGCGGCACAGTACTCGATATCTGGGACACGGGGGTCAAGGTCAACGACGACCCGGTGGTCGGCCTTCGGCTCGAGGTCCGGGCCGAGGGTCGTCCGCCCTGGGTTGGCGAGACGAAAGCCCTGGTGTCGCTCCTCGACATCCCCAGGGTTCAGCCCGGCGCCACCTTGGCCGTCCGCTACGACCCCACCGACCCGAGCCGCATCGCCCTGGCCGGCGAGGAGGAGCCGGCGCCCGAGGCAGCAGCCGGCGACGCCGTCCCAGCAGGGCCGGTCAGGATCGACGACGACCTGGTCGTCGAGCCGATTGCGGAAGGCGTGTGGCTGCACACGTCGTACCACCGCATGGAGAGCTACGGGAACACGCCCGCAAACGGCCTGGTGGTGGTGGCAGGACACGAGGCGGCCCTGATCGACACTCCCTGGACGGACGACCAAACCCGTCGCCTGATCGCCTGGATCGCGGAGTACCAGCGGGCCTGGGTTAGCACGGTGGTGGTGACCCACTCCCACCAGGACTGCGCCGGCGGCCTGCGGGCGGCGCACCGGGCCGGCGCCCGCTCGTACGGCCTGGTGCGCACTGCCGAGCTGGCCGAGGCGCGGGGCGCCGAGCCGCCGCAGGTGCGCTTCACCGACCGGCTGGATATTGAGCTCGGCGGGAGGTCGCTCGAGCTGCGTTTCGTGGGTCCAGGGCACACCGAGGACACGATCGTGGTCTGGCTGCCGGACGTCGAGGTGCTGTTCGGCGGCTGCCTGGTCCGCTCGGCGTCCGCCGCCACACTGGGCTACACCGCCGAGGCCGACCTCGGACGCTGGCCGGCCACCATCGAGGCGCTGCAGAAGCGCTACGGCCACGCCCGCCTCATCGTGCCCGGCCACGGCCGTCCCGGCGGCGCCGAGCTCCTCACCCATACCCTCGACCTGCTGCGCGAACGGTAGTCGCCGGCACAGTCCACGGTTGTCTCAGACCACGAACACCTGCGGGTTGAGCTCAATACGGATCGACTGCCTCTCTCCCAGCACAACGGCCGTCCGGCCTTTCCCGTATAAAGTTGCGACGAGCCCTGTGGCCGTGCTGTGATGTTGAAGGAGGAAAAGGCAAGACATGAGTGCCGGAGCTCGTGTGCTGGTAGGTCTCGCGATCGCACTGTCCTCGGTGCTGGCGGCGGCCGCGGCACACCCACCCAGCCCCGCCGTAGGGGGCACAATCACGGGTTGGGTGGCCGGCCTGTCGCGGGTAGACGCCGCAGACGTGAGGTTGCTCGTGGACGGGGCTCCAAGCATCGCCGAGCTGGGTCCTGACTCCAGGTTCCGGCACACCGAAAAGCGGGGTTCATGATCGGCACGTTCTGGCCGATCATGCTCTCCCCAGAGCCTCCCTCCTGACCGACCGAAGGCGTGCAGAGCCGCGGCGTGTCGGAGAATCCCACACCATGAGCTTGATTCTCGCAGCCTCGTCCCGACGTGGCTCAGCCTCTCTCCGGGCGAGGGAGTATCGCTGCACTGATCACCATCGCCGCTCCGACTCCGGCCACGATCTCCCGGGTGAGCCCCGGACAAGCCGTTACACCGGCTACCAGCAAGAGGGGGCTCGTCACCTCGTTCGCCCTCCCCCACTCCTTCCTGAACCCGCTGAGCTCTCGATCTAGCCCCTCATACGCGTCCGCACGCTCCGGCTCGGCCCGGCGGCTCAACGTCAGGTGATGGTGGGTGGCGGCGCGACGAAAGTGCCACAAGTGTCGGTCCCGGCACCCGTCTATCCGATCTCGACGCGGTTTCTCCCGTTGTCCTTGGCCTTGTACAACGCATCGTCGACCCGCTTCAGCATCGCCTCGGCGTCATCCGTCGGCGTGTAGCCGGTCACACCAAGGCTCAGCGTCACGTGACCGATCTTCTCGAACTGAAACCCTGCGATCGACGCGCGCAACTTCTCCGCCACAATGCAGGCAGCGTCGAGATTCGATTGCGGCAGGAGAACCATGAACTCCTCCCCGCCCCATCTCGCTACCACGTCCAGCAAACGCGTATTCTGTGTCATCAGCTGGCTGACAGCCCGGAGCACCAGATCACCCACCTCATGGCCGAACGTATCGTTGACCTGCTTGAAGTGGTCGATGTCGCACATGATCAGAGACAGAGGGCTGCCGTACCTCTCCGTTCGCTCCACCTCCTTGGCAAGGATGGCGGAGAGCTCGCGTCGGTTGTTCAGTCCCGTGAGTCCATCGGTGGTGGCAAGGACGAGGATCCTCTCCTCCTCACGCTTGCGTGCGCTGACGTCCCGCGCAATCCCTATGACGACGGTGCCGTCGCTCATATCCACCGGTACCATGCTGAGCTCGGCATCCACGTAGCCCCCGGACTTCTTCGCTACGCGCAGTTCAAAGTCCGGTGAGCTCTTGCCGGAGCAAGCCTCCATGAAGATCTCCATGGCTCGCGGCAGGTCGTCCGGGTGAATCAGGGGAGCGAAGGGCTTGCCGACCCACACCTTGGGATGCCAGCCCGTCAGAGTCTCGAATGAAGGGCTCAGTGATGTGAACTTCCCATCACGGCCCAGGAGGTAGGTAACGTCCGCGGACTGCTCGAAGATGACCCTGTACTGGGCCTCCGTTTCGCGGACCTTTTCCTCCAGCTGTCTGCGCCGCGTGATGTCGTGTTCGACCCCGAAATAGCCGCGAAGCTCTCCATCGTCACCAAGGACCGGCACTCCGCTGGTCTCGAGAATGACCGGATGGCCGTCCTTGTGAATGTTGATGTTCTCACGAAAAGAGAACGGCAACTTTGACCTGGCCAGGTTACTGAAGATCTCCCCCACGCGCGCCGCCTCCTCCGCAGGCATCAGGTCGAAGGGGGTCTTTCCGTACACCTCTTCCGGGCTGTAACCAAGGACGTCGATGATCTTGTGGCTGACATAGACATAGGCGCCGTTCTCATCGGTCTGCCAGGCCCAGTCGCTCGTCGTCTCGGTAATATTGCGGTAACGCTCCTCGCTTTCCTTCAACTCCAACGCCAATCGCCTGACTTCGGTGGTGTCGCGCACCGTGGCCTGCAGCAACGGCTTGCCGTCCAGCTCCAGGGCGGTTAGCAGGACATCGGCGACGAAGTCGGCGCCGTCGAGCCGGCGATGCAGCCACTCGAACTGGAGGCTCCCCTTCGAAAGGGCCGTGGCGATGAGCCTCTCCGCCAGGCTCCTGGAGTCCCCGCCACCCGGCTGGGCCGGTGGCGAGAGCCCGAGGAGATGCCTGCCCGTGAGGTCGTCGGATGTGGAACCGCCGAACATCCGCACGGCGGCCGCGTTGCAGTCGATCAACACGTCGTCGTCGAGCAGCATGATGGCGTCGGACGATGATTCGAACATGGCACTGTACTTCGCCGCCAGGTCTCTTTGCAGGGCCTCCCCCCGCTTGCGTTCGCTGATGTCGCGCGCGATACCGGTGGCGAACCACGTTCCGTGAAGGTGCGTGGCGGAGAGGGAGAGCTCGATGGGGAACTCCGTTCCGTCCTTGTGCAATGCGACGAGCTCGACGGTCCTGCCGACCGCCGCGCCTTCCCCTGTCCTGGCGAATTCCGCCATACCCTTCGCATTCGCCTCGAGAAAGCGGGCCGGCATGAGAAGGCCGTGAAGGCTCTGCCCGATCAACTCCTCCCTGCTGTAGCCGAAGATCCTCTCGGACGCCAGATTCGCGGCGGTGATCACGTCGGATTCCCCATCGAGGGAGATGATGGCGTCCTGCGCGGTGTCGATGACGGTGCGAAAGCGCGCCTCGCTCTCCCTCAGCGCGGCCTCGGTCCGCCTCTGCTCGGTGATGTCGGTGAGCACATGCAAGAAGTAGAGAGGTCTCCCCTGGTCGTCGGGCACCATGTAGTCCACTGAGGAGAAGTACTTCTCCCCGACGAGCACGTCCTCTGGGCTCGGGGTACGGTCCTTCCCGTGTGTTGCAGCCCGGCACCCGGGCCGCGGCCCCGCGCCCGGCGGAAAGACCTCCCAGTAGGGTTTGCCCAGGGCGTCCGCCTCGCTCACGCCGGCTGCGCGGCAATAGGCCGCGTTTGCCAGGATCACGCGGTAGTGCAGGTCGTGGAGAAACACGGGACCCCCGACCGCGTCGAGAATCAGACGCCAGATCTTTGGCCCCATCGTGAAACCCGCCGGTTGTGCTGGAGTCGTGCCCCCCGATGCCGTGCTCATTCGTCTGCTCCCGGCCTCGTCGCCCGCGGAAGAGCCGGAAATACTTACACACGCGGCCCCGAGCGGGACAACTCGATCACAGAGCCGCCACACACGACGGCCTCACCGTTCCCAACTGCCCTGCTTCTCGATCTCTGAATCCGAGTCTATCAGATGCCTGACGCCAGCCTCGATAGCGGCGGGAAGCCATCGTGGACAAGGTGCCGGTCACTCGAGCCGTGCCCTCTCAACTACCTCGAGATCACGTACCCGCTTGTTCTCCCGCCACGGCTTGGTGAACCGGACCTTGTCCCCAATGGAGATCCTGTTGTGCAGGCTCTGGTGCAGGCGCACGTTGGTTCTTTCACCGACCTCCGTCTCGATCATGAGATAACACCAGTACCTGTCCGGAGCTCCCGGCGGTGGATGGTAGGCCTTCTCTATAACGATGCCGGTAACCTCTCTGCCCATGATGACTCCTCCTCTCGGTTCGGGTTCCAGACACTCACGGTCGACACGAGACCGCGGCGCTTGACCCCGGTTTCGTCGCTGACAGACGTTCCGCGAATCTTGGTGCAATGGTTTATCGACGGTCCCGGTCAGGAGTGCGCCCTATTCAACCAACCCGCGAGGAAGCTCTCCGATGCGTGGCGTCGTTCGACGATGTCACGGTAGCGAGCCGCCACATAGAGGCTCACCTCGAGGAGCAGTCGGTCCGGCCGGCAGGAGTTTGCAGCCGGATCGGCCGGGTCGTCAACCAGACCACCCTCAGGCTCCAAGACGGCCTGAATACAGTCATCGAACCTCGCCATCGGTGCACCCCCCTGCTGTCGATTCGCCTGTGCCGGAGCTCGCGGACGCGGGCCCCACGGGCTCGTGGCGTGCGACGGAGATCGCGCAATATCAAGATAGGCTGAGGCGAATCGAATGGCGTCACCTAAACGGGTGATGCTGACAACTGCCCACGCCACACCACAGCAGCGGCTTGGCCAGCGGTACGGCACGACTGTTCGAGGTGCAGGGGTGGTGGGTGGAAGCCGACCAAGAGTGTCAGAAGTGTCCCCCCAGGCGCCTGTCAAGATCTCCCAGCTTCCTAACGCCTGGCACCCACGCGGCTCACGCGAAGACCGTTGCCGAAGCTGGTGGCCCACACCTCCCCGGGGTCGAATGGGTTGAAGACGACCCGGGTGGGGTGGCGGAAGGGGTAGCCTGCGACCGGTGTGAACAGGGGTGTCGCGGCGCGCAGGTTGGTTGTGGACCACATGCCCTGAGTCTCGGTGGTGAGGAAGAGCCGTTCGGGGTCGACAGGATCGATGGCGCATGACTCGACCCGGTACAGCTCGGCAACCCGCTGCCAGGTCGCGCCGCGATCCCGGGTGCGGTAGAGACCGCCGACCTCGTTCGGGGGGCTCCCCCAGTGCGAGAAAACGGCGACGTACCAGGTGTCGCCGCTCGGGTCGTGGGGGTCGACGACGAGGTCTTTGGTCCAGCGCAGCATGGCCGGGTCGGAGCGGTCTTCCCAGCTGGCGCCGCCGTCGGTGCTCAGGAAGACGCCCGAGCTCGTGGTGAAGGCGCCGCCCGCGTCGCGACGCCCCGAGTAAGTGACGGCAAGGGCGCCGTCCGGCAGGACGCGGACAGCCAGCGGGTGGCCCTCGGTGCGAGGCGGCTGGGCGAGGCGCGTCCACTTGGCGGCGGGGCCCCGGCCAAGCTCGCCGGTGGTCCAGATCCCGCCCTCTGTCCGGTTGACGACGCTGGCGTAGAGCCGCTCGGGGTCTTCCGGATCGAGGGCCAGCCAGACTACCGGAAGGCCGAAGTCGCGGAGGGTCTGCCAGTTCGCACCGCGGTCTGACGAGACCATGACGCGGCCCACGCCGTTGTCGATCCGGTCGTCGGTGAGATGCGTGCTCTGGTAGAGGTCGTGTACCGACGAGGTGGCGGCGTACAGGAGCCCCCGCGCGCGGTCGGCCACGATGCAGTACGTGCTGTTGTCAGGAAGGCCGTGGCTCACTCCGGCCGACCAACTGCGACCGCCGTCGGTGCTGACGATGCCGTGGATGTCCGAGAAGCCGGCGGCCACGGTATCGCGGTCGGCCCACTCGAGCCACCACGAGCTGGTGTCCTCGAGTCCGGAGCCGCTGTAGGCACGGCCGCGCGGGGTGGGGGCGCCGACCGGGTTCTCGCCGGACCGGTCCACGTACGCCTGGCGCCAGGTCACCCCCCCATCGTCGCTGACGTGGACGAACCCGAGATCGGTGAGCACGACTCGGTCTGGGTCCGTAGGCGCGACCGCCAGGCCGAGGGCGTACTCGCCGTACCACCAGTCGTGGTCGCCGCCGTTGCCGCTCCAGCCGGTGGCGATGTTGGCGTTGTCCGAGGTCCTGAAGACGCTGACCCACGAGCCGCCGCCGTCGCCGGAGCGGAAGACGATGGGGAAGGAGGTATCGACATCCCCGCCCGCCAGGTACACGGTATCGATGTCACCCGGTGAAGCTGCAACGAAGAACGGATGGGCGCCCCCTGGCAGACCGCTTCCGATGGCGACCCAGCCGCCGTGCCCCCAGTCGAGGCGGTAGACGTCGCGGTACTCCCACATCTCGCCGCCGGTGATCAGTGGCCAGACGTCTCCTGCGCTCAGAGTGACGGCGTACAACCTGACGGTTCCGCCGGACGTCGCCCCGGCGAACGAGACGATTTCCTCATCCGACGGGATGCCGCCTGACGCGGCGAGGGTGAACGTGGCGCCGCCGTCGACGGAGTAGAGGAGCCCCTCCCGAGTGCCGACGAACACGTCGTCACCGTTCCAGATGACGCCGGCGACATGCTCGTCCGGGGTGCGGTGAACCTCGGTGAAGCTGGCGCCGCCGTCGTTCGAAAGGTAGAGGCGGTCGTAGGCCGCGACGAGCAGGCGGTCGCTCGAGGCGGGATCGGTGAACAGGGTGTATGCCTCGCCGTCGGTGGGATCGCTCGCCAGGGGTGCCCAGGTTCGTCCACCGTCGTCGCTCCTGACCGGGATCCGGAGATCCTCTGCACAATTGATGGCGTAAAGAACCTCCCGGTCGGCGGTGAAGCGAACTTCGCTGGAGACGCCGCCCTGGAGTTCGCCGAACGGCACGACCCGCCAGCGAGCTCCGAAGCTGGTGCTCCAGAAGACCGCGGACATGTCGGTGGCGATGACGATCTCGTCGGGCTCATGAGGGCTGATCGCCGGCGAGTAGAGCGCCCCGCCACCGCCGATGCCGCGTGACAACCACCCTGAACCCGGCCTGACCCTCGCCGCGGCGCGCCGCGCGCTCTGGGCCGGCAGCGTCGGCGCAGCAAGCACGACGAGTCCGGCAAGAATGAGCGCCGTCCGCCAGGATCTCGGTGGTTCCATCCCAGAGAGTCTACAGGCGCCCGCCGTCAGCACGCGTGGGCCTCATCACACCTGCCGGCCTCACAAAGCGTGCCGGTCACTAGAGGGCGTTCGTCAAGCGTGCGCGCGTTGCCCATCTCCAAGCCGAAGGCGTTTGGAGAAAGGGGAAAAGGGAGTAGATGCCAGTCACGCCGCTCCGCCCTTCTCGACCCATTCTTGAGCTCGTCTGTAAGAAAAACATGACATAAAGTCACCTTTTTCTTACATTCAAGATGACGGACACGACGGTACCCGGCCCTTGGGAGGTTGGCATGACACAGACCGAGAAGCGCGCGCTCTTCACCCTCGCCGTTTGGGGCTGCGCCGCCGCTAGTCTGGCGGCGGTGTTTTTCGGCGGCGGCGGGCCTGAAGCCTTCGGGGTTGAGAGACTGCGAGTCCTCGCGACCGCCGTCTTGATCGGCTGCGGGTTCCTCGCCTACTTCCTCATGCTGTGGCTCACCCGGTCTCGACCGGGCGCCAAGCCGATGATCGCGGATGAGAGGGACGAACGCATCGCGGCCCGTGCCAGCGTCACCACCCTCGTCGTCGTGCTCTCGATCGTCTACCTCGCCTGCATCGTTCTCTGGGAGGTTTGTCGGCAGGCCGGCTGTGTGCCGGTCGGCTGGATGTGGTTCCTGGGCTACGCCACAGTCATACTCGCCTACCTCTGCCATGCCACCGCGACGCTGCTGCTTCACCACGGAATGGGCGGCCATGGCCAAAGCTGAGATCTCCAACCACGTCCGCCGGCTGCGTTTTGAGCACGGGGAAATGACCCAGCAGGAGCTCGCGGATCGGGTCGGCTGCACCCGCCAGACCATCATCGCCCTCGAGCAGGGCCGTTACGTGCCGTCACTGGCCCTCGCCTTCCGGATCGCCCGTGTCTTCGGGCGGCCGCTCGAGGAGGTCTTCACCCTCGAGGAGGCTTGAACGAGGCGTCGATCAGCCGATTCACGCCGGTGCCAAGACTTGGGAAATTGGGAAGATGAAACTCCGTCGGCCTCACCGAGGGCCCCGACCACGCGGGTCACTTCCGTGCCGCGCTCCACTGGCCGGAGATAGACGTCGGCCCCAAACCGTACGCCTTGATCGCGAACCTTCCCTCCAGCTGCCTCTCCCCACGGAGCGTCCCAACGAGCTGTGTGGCAGACCGGTCCTTCCAGTGCACCTCGACCTTGAGCTGACGCCCACTGACCTGGCCCACTCCCGTGGCCTTCTCGCCGTCGAGGCTCAGCTCGACCAGGTAGCGTCCGTTACGTCCTCGGGGGTCCGGGGAGAGCTTCAGCCGGAGCTTGCGGGGCCGCTTGAGGTCGGGCGCCTCTTCGACCACCGCTTCGATTCCGCGCCTGGCGCTGGGCTCGTCGGCTCCGAAGGACACGGCGAACTTGATCATCATTTCACGTATGAAATGGACGGCTTTGCCCGCCGATTCGAT
>Ga0315542_1000149_pt1 | contig 38740 bp, 32 predicted proteins | sample SalMarSW160120MG_FD_202541 | JGI IMG/M metagenome (GOLD analysis project Ga0315542, IMG submission 202541) | Salt marsh sediment microbial communities from the Plum Island Ecosystem LTER, Massachusetts, United States - Salt Marsh Sediment SW1601-20 ...
GGGGACGTTGCTGTTGATGTGCCAGCCGGGGTCGATGTTGAGCTGGACGGCCAAACGGTACGTCTCGCCGGCAACCAGCGGAGCCCGGTCGGGCGCCAGCCCGACCGTGAACACCGGCTCGCTTCCAAAGCCCTGAGCCCAGAGCGCTCCGCCGATGGCCAAGACGACTGAGAACGTGGCAGCAATAGCTCGTTTCATCTCACCCTTCAGTCTGCGAGCTCCGGCGCGAGCCGCCGAATGAGGTCCTTGACCTCTTCGGGGTACCGGTCCCAGTGCTTTCTTATCAGATCCGGCCGTCTGGTTACGGTCAGCTCGACCGCCTTCTCGAGACGCCAGCGGCGAACGGCGCCGTGATCGCCCGAAACCAACACATCCGGGACCTGGTGGCCTTCGACCTCGGCCGGGCGGGTGTAGGCCGGGTAGTCGAGAAGACCAGCAGCGAAGGAGTCCTCCGCCACCGACTGGGGGTCGCCCACCACCCCCGGAATAAGCCGGGTCACGGCCTCGATGAGAGCCATGGCCGCCACCTCGCCGCCGCCGAGGATGTAGTCACCGACGGAGATCTCTTCAGCGTTGAGGATCTCTGCGACCCGTTCGTCGAAGCCCTCATAGCGGCCGCACAGAACCAGCACGCGTTCCTCCCCGGTCAGCTCCTCGGCGAACTGCTGGTCGAGGACGCGCCCGCGGGGAGACAGCATCAGGAGCCGTGACGGACCGCCGATTCGCTGCTCCAGGTCGTGCACCGCGGCGATGACGGGTGGCGCCTGGATGACCATTCCCGCACCGCCGCCGTAGGGCTCGTCGTCGACCTGCTTCCAGCGGTTGCCGGCCCAATCGCGCAGATCGTGGGTCTCCAGCACCACGAGGCCGGCCTCGACCGCGCGGCCGAGCACGCCCGTCTCCCGGAACGGAGCGAACAGCTGCGGGAACAGAGTGACAACCTCGAAGCGCATCCGGCGTGCTCAGGCCTCGATAAAGTCGTCGTCGAGAAGACCGGCGGGAGCATCGATGGTGACGACGCCGCCGTCCGGATCGACCTCGGTGACAATCTCGGGAACGTACGGAACCAGGAAGTCGCGGCCTCCCCGCCGTACGACGAGGCGTGCCTGAGGGCCGTCCGTGTCGAGGGCGATGACCTCGCCCAGCGGCTCGCCCTCCGGCGACCGGCACGCAAGACCGACCAGATGGTGCTCGTAGTGGTAGCCTTCGGGGAGCTCGTCCAGGCTCTGCGCCGGAAGAAAGAGGAAGAGGCCGCGCCAGCCCTCTACAGCGTCGCGATCGCGCACACCGGCCACTCCCAGCAACCAGGAGCCCTTGTGGAAGCGAACGTGGTGCACCTCGTGGAAGCTCTCGGGTCCGGTCTCTGGGCCGAGCCCGAACTGCACACCGGTCTGCAGTCGTTCGGGAAAGTCCGTGAGGATCGCCACCAGCACGTCTCCATGGACTCCGTGCGGCTTCCGCACGGCCCCCACGACAAGCCACTCGTGCCCCGACGGGTTGTTGGCGTTCGCTGTCACTACTCCAAGATCTCGAGCACGAAGCGCTTGTGGACCTTCATTCCGGACGCGGCCAGAAGCGTCCGGATGGCACGTGCCGTCCGGCCCTGCCGGCCGATGACCTTGCCGAGGTCGTCCGACCGGACGCGAAGCTCGAGCACCGTCGTCTGCTCCCCCTCCACCTCGGTCACCTGAACCTCGTCGGGATGATCTACAAGAGCTTTGGCGATCTCTACCAGCAGGTCCTTCATCGCACTCACCGGGAGCTCCTTTCGTCAGGGGTACTCAGGTATATGAGCGTCTTCTACTGCTTCTTCTCGGCCTTACGCACTAGGGAGCGCACCGTTTCCGACATCTGGGCGCCTTTTCCGCGCCACGCTGTCACCTTCTCGAGGTCGACACGGATCTCCGGAGGCTCGCTGTTCGGGTTGTAAAACCCGACCTGGTCCAGAAAGTCCGCAGTTGGGCGTTGGCGCGAGTCGGACACAACCATGCGGTAGATGGCATTGTGCTTCGCTCCCACGCGTCGTAGCCTGATTGTCAACATCTGCTCTGTCCTCCTCTGTCCAACCTTCGCAGGTTCGCCCGACGTGTGCCGTCGTTATTGGATTCCAAGCTGTCTCTTCAGCGCCCGCGGATCAGCCTTCCCGAGGCGCTTCATAAGCTTACGCATCTGTCCGTACTGACGCAAGAGGCGGTTGATTTCCTCTACGCTCGTCCCCGACCCCTTGGCAATGCGCTTCTTGCGTGACCCGTTGAGGAGTTGCGGGTGGCGGCGCTCCCTCGGCGTCATGGAGCAAATGATCGCATCCATGCGCTTGAGTGTGCGCTCCTGCCCTTCGCCGACCCCTCCGGCCGGCATCAGCTTCCCCATCCCGGGCAACATCTCCATCACCTGCTGCAACGGCCCCATCTTGCGGACGCTGCGCAGCTGGTCTCGCAGGTCCTCGAGGTCGAACGCGTTCTTCTTGAGCCGCGCCTCGAGGCGGCGCGCCTTGCGCTCGTCGACCACATCCTGGGCCTTTTCGACCAGCGTCAGAACGTCTCCCATCCCGAGGATGCGCCCCGCCATGCGGTCGGGGTGGAACTGCTCGAGAGCATCGACGCGTTCGCCGACGCCCGCAAACACGATCGGCCTGCCCACGACCTCGCGAACGGAGAGCGCCGCACCGCCGCGGGCGTCACCGTCGAGCTTGGTGAGCACGACGCCGCTGACATCGAGTCGCTCGTGAAAAGCCTTGGCCGAGCGCACCGCATCCTGGCCGGTCATGGCGTCGGCCACGAACAGGATGTGCTGCGGCTTGAGGATCGTCTTCAGCCGCTGCAGCTGGTCCATCAGCTCATCGTCGACGTGGAGACGGCCCGCGGTGTCGAAGATGAGAACCTGGTAGCCCTTGATCGCCGCCTCGCGCAGCCCCTGCTTCGCGATGGTCTCGGGATCGTCCATCGCGCGCGTGTCGACGGTCGGGATGTTGACCTGCTCTCCCAACACCAGGAGCTGCTCACGGGCGGCGGGGCGGGAGGTGTCCGCCGGCACGAGCAGCGGGAACAGCCTCTTCTTGTCACGCACCCAACAGGCGAGCTTGGCGGCGGTGGTGGTCTTGCCCGATCCCTGGAGCCCGACCAGCATCACCACCGCCGGCCGGCCCTTGAAGCTCAGCTCGGTGGTCGTGTCGCCGAGCAGGTGCATCAGCTCCTCGTGCACGACCTTGGTCACCATCTGAGCCGGGGTAACCGAGCTCAGGACCTCCTTGCCGAGAGCGCGCTCGCGCACCGTGGAGATGAACCGGCGGACGACATCGACGTTGACGTCGGCCTCGAGCAGGGCGAGGCGGATCTCGCGCAGAGCGGTGTCAATGTGGAACTCCGTGAGGTGCCCTTCACCCCTCAGAGTCTTGACCACGCGACCGAGACGGTCCTGCAGGCTCTCCAACATAGGATCGGCAGCTTAGGGCAGAGAGGGCACAACGTCAAGTGACGGAGAGCTTTCCCACCACAGGTGGCCCCGTGGTCTCAGCCCACGGCGGCTCGGACCCGGTCCCGCGCCGGTGACACGAACCACAGAACTATTCCTGATTACCGCGCTACAATAACCTCGGGACAACTGGATGGCGCCGACGATCCTGCTTGAGTCGAACTGTCCGCCGCCGGACGATCCGGAGCTCCAACGTCTGCTGGCCCTTCTCGCGGAGCTCGTGGACGCCCGCTGGCTGACGCTGGAGATCCACCGCAAGGGCCGGCCGCAATGCTACCGCTACACGCATGGGCAGCCGGGAGACGAGGGCCGAGAGTTGAGCTTCCCCTCGGCCGGGCATCTCGAGGCGACCCTGACCATGGACGATCGTGCGAAGCAGCTGCCCGCACTGGCCGACGTCGCACGCTTCATGCTGGACCGTCTCCTGTGGATGAGACGGCTGCGCCACCAGGCCGCCCTGCTCCGAGGCGCTCTCGACACCACCTCGAGCGCGATTCTGCTGTTCGATCGGGACGGCAACATCGCCTACGCCAACCCGCCCGCCGACCAGCTGCTGTCTCGGCAGACCGAGGGCGAGCTCACGGCTTGCGAGGCGGGCTCTCCCGCTCGCCCGTTGCTGGCCGTTCTCTGCTCGTGGGTAGATGAGCTGCTGCAAAGAGACTACGGGTCGGCCACCCAACGGTGCACGCTGACGCTGTCCGACGGCTCGGTGTTTGCGTGCGAGCTGCTGCGCCTCAGGGACGAAGCACGTGACGACCCCGGGTTTGTGGCGTTGCTGCAGCCGTTGGCGCCGGCCATAGATCCCCACCTGGCCATGGTCGCGGCGGCCTATCAGCTCAGCCCGCGAGAACACGAGGTTCTGACCCTCCTGGCGACCGGTCTCGCGACGCCGGCGATCGCCAAGGAGATGGGGATCAGCCCCCACACCGTGCGTGATCATCTCAAAAACCTGTTTCGCAAGACCGGCACCAGCTCCCGCAGCAAGCTGATGAGCCTGCTCAGGCAGCCGGCGGTCTCGGCCGGCACCTCCTGATCCGGGGCGGTCAGGAGCTACCGGGACCAGATCTCCCCCATCCCTGACCGACCTCAACTCCGGTTGGAGTCCGCGGTTGCCGGCAGCCGTGTCGCTCACGCAGAGCCCGGGTTTGGCCGCAGCACGGGAATCGCGCATAATTCGGGAGTGCGCAGCAGCTCGTTTCTTTCAATCGCGGTCGGGTCGGCCATCCTCGCCATGGTCGTCATCTTCTTCCCGACGCTCTTCTTCGGACGGGTGATCTCGCCCCTCGATGTCGTCTACAACGACGCCCCTTGGCGTTCCGTGCACCACCCCGTAGAGGTCACGAACCCCGAGCTGTCGGAGCCGGCCACCGCATTCCTGCCGCTCGCGACGGCGGTCCACCGTGAGGGGCTGGCCTGCGCCGTGTGGAACCCGTACCTGGCAGGGGGCCGGCCAGGTGCGGCGACCTGGAGCAACGGCCTTCTGAGCCCTGCCGTACTGCCCTTTCTGTTCTGGCTCGACCCTGCCTTGCTGATGAACGTCATGGTTCTGGTCAAGCTGTTGTTGGCGTTTGTCGGCGGCTTCCTGCTGCTGCGCCGGCTGGCTCTCAGCGAGGGCGCCGCCACAGTGGGCGCCATGGCGTTCGCGCTGTCGGGTCCGGTCGCCGCCTGGTGGCTGTGGCCGGCGAGTGCCACAACCGCCGCGTTGCCTCTTCTGCTGTGGGCCATCGACCGCACGATGGCCGCCGAGAGGCCGTGGCGGGCCGCAGCCGTGGCCACGGGAGCCTGGCTCGTGTTCCTCACCGGTGGAGCCCCCGGACCCACTCTTCTCGGCACGTACGTGGCTGTCGCATGGACGGTGGTGCGCCTCCGGACCGGTCCGCAGCACCGTGGCAAGCGCCTGCAGTCGCTCGCCGCCGTCGCCGTCTCCGCCGCCGTCGCCGTCGCGGTCCTCGCGCCGGCGATCGGGCTGTTCGCGGGTTCGCTCCGCGGCACCGCGACTCTCGACAGGCGTCCGGCGCGAACGTCCTGGGGGTGGAGCGCCGCGCGATTGCTCGTCGACCCGTTGGCCTATGGCGATCCCCGCCAGGAGTCATTCACCCCACCGCCGCCGTTGAAGAATCTGAGCCTGCACGAGATCACGCTCAACATCGGGTTCATCGTGGCCGCCCTGGCGGCCGTGGGACTGGCGGCTCGACGACACCGCCGAGTGTTCTGGGTGAGCGTCGCCGGGATCGGTCTCGCCGCCCTCGCTTTCGCCCCGGTCGCGCGTCTGCTCTTCCGACTACCCGGCCTGGCGTCGATCCCATCACAGCGACTGGCGCCGGAGGTCGCCCTGGCACTGTCCGTGCTTGCAGCGTTCGGCACCGAGGCGCTGATGCGGCTTGTCCGCAAGCCGCTCGCGCGCCGCCTGGCCGCAGCGCTGGCAGCGGCCGTCATCCTCGAGCAGGGGCTGGCTGCGGGGCACCTCCTGGCGTTTCTTCCACGCGGCGAGGCGGCGCTCCCGACCACCCGCGGTCTGGCCTTTCTCGATGCCGATCAGAGGCGGACACCCTACCGTCTCGCACCCCTGCTGGACACCCTGTGGCCCGACACGGCGCAAACGTTCGGTCTCGAGGACGTACGTTCTCAGTTCTCTTCCACGGTCGGCTACCGGAGGTATATCAAGGCGATCGACCCGCAGGCATGGGGTCACTTCGGAAGGCTGATCCGGCTCAACGCGGCCACCATCGACTTCACACACCCGTACCTCAATACCCTCGGCGCGCGCTGGATCGTGGAGGACCCCACGCTCGACCTGGTCCAGTTCGTGCTCGGCCAGATGACCACCGAGGTCGAGCCCCGGGGCGCCTTCCTCGGCCCGCTGCGGTCGGGACAGAAGCTCGTTCAGGAACTGTACCTCCCTCCCGGATGCTCGCGCATCGCACTGCGCGAGCGGGCGGCCGGCGACTCTGCGCACGGCGCCCTGGCCGTGACGCTCCTCGACGAAGAGGGGGACACCACCGTGGCCGAGTGGAACCTGGACGCTGCGAGGCTGAAACGAACCGGCCAACAGTGGCTCGACCTGCCGCCGGCGCTCAACCTGAACCACCGCTTCCGGATCCGCGTCGTCCCCCATCTGGACCAGGGCGTGCTCTGGCTTTCGCGGAGTAGGAACCCGCATGCGCTGAACGGCCGCCTGCTCTGGAACGGCCGCCAGATCAAGGGCGACCTGGCGCTCGTCTTCGATACCTCGGGCTACGTCCTCGCCTACCAGGGGCGAGATCTGCGCATCTGGGAGAACCGGCGTGCTCAACCTCGGTTCTGGGCGGTTCGTTCGGTCAGGGCCGGAAACCTCGACACTTTGCTGGCGGCCGATCCACCGCTCGACCTCAGCCGAACGGCAGTGGCGTCTCCTGAGGTCGTCGCGGCGCTGTCGCAGACGCCCGCACCTCACAACTCGGCTCGGACCGAGCACCTTGATCTGCTGCAGTGGGGTCCCGCCTCCGTCAGGCTCCAGTCCCACCTTGCCTCGCCGGCGCTGCTGGTCAGCTCAACCCCGGTGAGCACCGGGCTGTGGCACCTCCGGATCGACGGTCAGCCGTTGCGGTACAAGGTCGTGAACGGCCTCTTTCTGGGGGCCCTACTGCCCGCCGGAGACCATGTCATTGATGCTGAAGCGGCGATGCCGGCATGGTGGTGCGCCGCATCACTGCTCGGACTTGCAGCTTGGGCGGGCCTCGGGTGCCTCGTCCTGAGCGGAGGGGCACGGTGAAGCTCGTCATTCAGATTCCGGCGTGGAACGAGGAGCACGACATCGGCGACGCCATCGAGGCGCTCCCGCGAATCGTTGAGGGATTCGATCAGGTCGAGGTCCAGGTTGTCGACGACGGCTCCACCGACCGCACCGCCGAGACTGCCGCAGACCACGGTGCGGTGGTCGTCAGGCTGCCGCTGCATCGCGGCCTCGCGGTGGCGTTCTCCGCAGGGCTCCGCGCCGCCGTCAGCCGTGGCGCCGACGTCATTGTCAACACCGACGCCGACAACCAGTACGATGCCCGAGACATCCCCAAGCTGGTGGCTCCGATCCTCAACGGGGAAGCACAGATGGTGATCGGCGACCGCCAGGTCGCCGACCTGCCCCACTTCAGCTTCACCAAGAAAGTGCTGCAGCGGCTTGGCTCGTGGGTCGTACGCCGGCTGTCCCAGACGGACGTGCGCGACGCAACGTCGGGCTTCCGCGCGGTTTCCAGGGATACTGCGCTGCTGCTGCACGTGTTCACTCGGTTCACCTACACACTCGAGACGATCCTGCAAGCCGGAGAGGCCGGCCTCCGCGTCGTGTCCGTCCCGATCCGCACCAACCCGGGAGCGACCCGGCCGTCGCGCCTGTTCCGCTCCAACATCGGCTACGTCGTGCGCTCGCTGGAGGCCATGGCCAGGATCGTCGTGCTCTACAACCCTCTGCGGCTGTTTCTTCGCATCGGCCTGGCTCCGATCGCCGCCGGCGGGCTGCTGCTGCTGCGGTTCCTGGTCCTCTATCTCGCCGAGCGGTCTCCGGCCGGGCACATCCAGTCTCTGATCCTGGCCGTGATTCTGATCGTCGTCGGCGCCCAAGTCTGTGTGCTCGGCCTCGTGGCAGACCTTATCGCAGTCAATCGCAGGCTGATCGAAGAGCTCGTCGAACGTGACCGTGACCGCGGCGCCTCCGCCTGACACTACCGGGAGCCGTTCGCTCCGCGTCCGCCTCTTGCAGGCCGCGGTAGCCCTCGCGCTCATCGGCCTGGTGGTGCACCTCGCGGGCGCCGCTCAGGTGCTGCGCCTGGTGCGCTCGACGCGTCCCGCCGGGATTGCCGCCGCCGGCGCGCTGTACCTGCTGGTCTCCGTGCTGCGCGGGGCACGCCTCGCGGTCCTGACATCGCTGCCGGTCGGCCGCGCGGTACTCATGTCGACGGCGGCACAGGCGGCGGTGCAGACCGTGCCCGTCCGCATGGGAGAGCTCGCCCTGCCGGCACTATTGAAACGGCACTCCAAGGTGCCACTGGCACGAGGCATGGGTATCCTGCTCACCGTCCGAGCACTGGATCTCGCGGGGCTCGGCACCTGGGCGGGCGCGGCGATAGGCCTCCATTGGGGGGCCGAACGCCCTGTCATCCTCGCCGCCAGCATCGCGCTGGTGCTGCCGCTGGTACTGCTGCCCACCCTTGCTGCCATCGGAGACCGACTGATGGTGCGATGCATTGCGCCCCGCGGGCATCACGGACGCAGGTGGGCCAGACGCGCTCGCCGCCTGAGATCCACCCTCGACGAGCTCCGGGGGAGGTCCGGCAGGCTTGCCGCAGCGATGCTCCTGACACTTGTGATCTGGGGTGGCATCTGGACGATCATCCGGGTTCTGCTCTGGGCGATCGGCTTCTCCTGGCCGCTGGACGTGGTCATCGTGGGAACATCCGCGGCCACGGTGGCAACTCTGGTTCCGGTCAACGTGCTCGGCAATATCGGCACTCTCGAGGCCGGCTGGACGGCCGGCTTCGCGGCGCTCGGCATTCCGGTCGAGACCGCGGCCGCCACCGGCGTTGCCATTCATCTCTGGTCACTCCTCGTGGCGGTTGTTTTCGGAATCGCGGCATTCCTCGTCCTCAATCATCGCCGTGGCTGACTCGGATGGCTCAGCAGCTCCGGTAGCGCCGAGGCCGGTCAGCTCGCGAGCCGCCGTCCTCACTGGCTCTGCTTTGCTCTGACAGCCCCCCTGTCCTTCGAAGGCATCTCCGTCATCCAGTCGTGGGCGTCGGGCAGGGCAGAGAACATCCGATTCCAGTTTGGCAACAGCGGCGTGTAGAGAACGTTCTCCAGGTAGTCCTCGCCGGCAACGTGAAGTGACTCTGCAAACGCCTCGCTGGCGCGCTCCTCCTCGTCGCGATTGAACGGGAAGCCGTTGATGGCCGCGTCGAAGGCGTAGCGCTCGACGTAGTCCTGGGCGAGGCGCAGGTAGGCGGCTTTGATGGACATGAGCGTCTCCGAAGAGATTGTCGCCCCCTCGGCGGCAAGGGAGCGCAGGATTGTCCCCGTGATGTCCTTGACCATGCGCATCAGCCCGGTGTTGGGCTCGTCGATCGACAGCACCTGGTGCTTGTGATCATAGCGCCCGGCGACGTCCACCTGACACATCTCCTTGGGTGAGAGGTTGCGGTAGACCTCGGCCAGCAAGCCCACCTCAAGCCCCCAATCCGAGGGTACCCGGATGTGGCGCGCGAGGTCGAGCTGCATCGCCATCTCGCCCGCGAGGGGGTAGCGAAAAGCCGACAGGTACTCGAGGAACGGCTGCCCGGGATACGAGTTTCGCAGCGCCGTGAGCAGAGGGTACACGAAGAGGCGCGTGACCCGGCCGTTGAGACGGTCGCTGGTCCGCGCGTAGTAGGCCTTCGCGAACTTGAAGTCGACGTCCTGTCGCAGGACCGGGAAGCAGAGCCGACCGAGGAGGTAGCGGTCGTAGGTCACGACATCACAGTCGTGGAGCGCGACGGCCTGACAATCGCCGGCGGCGAGCAGATGCCCCAGCGCGAACCACACCGCCTGCCCCTTGCCGTGCGCGCGCCTGACCAGGCCGCTCGCTTCAAAGCGGTCGAAGATGTCAGTCGCTCGGGGGCCGTCGAGCCACAGGATCGTGACCTCCTGGGGCAGGTCAGAGAAGAATTTGAGCGCGCGCCGGTAGTCGGTCTCGCTGGCGCGATCGAGCGCCACCACGATCCGATGCAGGTAGCGCACCGCCTGCAGGTGCCTCAGGATCCTGGGTAGCGCGGGGCCGTCCATCTCTGACGCCAGGCTGGGCAGGAGAAGCGCCATGCTCCTCCTTTCAGCCGCCTGCTCGAGACTCGTCTCCAACTTCTCGAGCGGCAGGCGCTTCAACCGGTGGAGGGTCGTGAAGAGGTGGTGCTGATAGAAATCGCTCATGCTGACCTCCGCGCCCTGTACTCGAACGGCCTGTGGGAACGATGCCGGCAACGGGCCCGCCGCACCGGAGAGAACGCCGGCGTTCCGGGTACCAGCATCCGTCGGAGCCTAGCTCATCGATTCTATCAGCGTTCTGAGGTCAGCCGAAACGGCTCACTCGCGCTCTCTCCTCTTGGCCTCCCGCCACAGCGCGTCCAGGTCCTCGAGGTCATAGCTCCTGAGGCTGCGGCCAGCCGCGCGAGCCTGCTCCTCCATCATGCGGAACCGGCTCATGAACTTCAGGTTGGTCCGCTGCAGAGCGGTCTCGGGCTCGACCCCGAGGTGGCGCGCCAGGTTGGCCATGACGAAGAGGATGTCGCCGAGCTCCTCACGGACGGGAGGGCTCCCGTTCCCATTTCCTTCGCCCAACGCGGTCTCCAGCTCCTCGACCTCCTCGTGGAGCTTGCCCACGACATCGGCCGGCCGCTGCCAGTCGAACCCCAGAGCCGCCGCCTTCTCGGTCATACGAAACGCCTTCAGCAGGGCGGGCAGCGCCGTCGGGATGCCGTCGAGGGCGGAGGCCTCCGGCTGCTGCCGTCGTTCTTCCTGCTTGATGTCCTCCCAGTTGCGCACCACCTCGTCTGCACCGCTGACGTCCACCGACCCGAAGACGTGCGGATGACGGCGGATCATCTTGTCGGAGATCGCGTCACAGACCGCGTCGAGGTCGAACCAACCGCGTTCCTTGGCGATCCTGGCCATGAAGACAATCTGCAGCAGCAGATCGCCCAGCTCCTCACACAGAAGGGCGGGCTCGCCGTCCACCACCGCTGCGACGACCTCGTGCGCCTCCTCGAGGAGGTACCCCGTCAGGCTCTCCAACGTCTGCTCACGATCCCAGGGACAGCCGCCCGGGTTGCGGAGGCGATCCATGATGTCGACCAGTCGATCGGTTGCATCAGACATGGCGGGATTGTACCGGAGACTCAGACCCGGATCGGCCGTGAACGAGTCGGAGCGATGCGATGCCGATATCCTCCACCACCCCGCCGAGCACGCCGTTCAGTGAGCGCCGTCCAGCGGTTTGACAAGCTGCCGCTCAACGAACTAGCGTTGCCCCATGAGCGTGAGCCGAAGCGAACCGAACGCCGAGCGGAAACGCCGCCAGATCCTTCGTACGGCCGCCCGCGGCATCAACAAGCGCGGCGTTGCGGCACCGCGACGGAGGATCTCGCCTCGGAGCCTGGCATGACGCGGGGCGGACGGTGAGCTTCCCCGGTGCTTCGCCCGCCGCCCGTCCGACGGTGACGACAGTCGTAGCGGCCGTGATTCGCGAAGCTGGCGGGAAGTTGCTCGTCTGTCGGCGGCCGGAGGGCCGCCACATGGGTGGACTGTGGGAGTTCCCGGGCGGCAAGGTCGGTTCACATGAGCATCCAGAGGCAGCCCTGGTTCGCGAGCTCGAGGAAGAACTCGGGGTCCAAGCAGCTGTCGGGGAACCGATGACCTTCGCCGTGCACGACGAGCTCGACCGCTGCATCCTCCTGCTCTTCTACGAGGCCCGTATCGTTGGCGGCGTGCCGCGACCGCTCGATGGTCAGGAGATCCGATGGGTGACGCCGACCGAGCTCGCGCGGCTCAAGACCCCTCCCGCCGACGCCCAGCTGCTCCTCAGACTGCAACGGGAGAGCCCTCTCGCTTCCCTCTGACCCGCCAGCCACGCCCACTCTCCCGCCCCCCAGCGCCGTTGCGCCGGTCCACCGCTGGCAGTCGCCGGCGCAGTAGCCTAAGTTTGTGGGTAGGGAGGCCTGAGATGGAGCAGATGGAGACCCGCCAACCCGCCGTCGCCGGAATGTTCTACCCGGCCGACCCACGAACGCTGGAGCGCGATCTCCAGCGCTACATGCCTGACGACGACGCTCAGCACGACCTGCTCGGCTGCATCGCTCCCCACGCCGGCTACATGTACTCGGGCGCGGTCGCCGGCCGGCTTTACAGTCACCTCCGGTTTCCCCGCCGGGTGGTCATCCTGGGCCCCAACCATACCGGGCTCGGCAGACCAGTGTCGCTGGCGCCGAGCGGGACCTGGATCACGCCGCTCGGAGAGGAAACCGTCGACACCGACCTCGCATCCCTGCTGCGCGAAGAGTTCCCGCGTGCAGAGCTTGACGCCGGCGCCCACCGCCGCGAACACTCCATCGAGGTCCAGGTCCCGTTTCTGCAGGTCCGGACCCGGGCCCTCCAGGTGCTCCCGATCTGTCTCCAGCACCTCCCAGTCGAGGACTGCCTCGAGCTCGGCCGAGCCCTCGCCCGAACGGTGGAGCGGGCCGGGGAACCGGTGGGGGTCATCGCTTCTTCGGACATGAGTCACTACGAGCCCGACGCGGTCGCGCGCGAGCACGACCATCGCGCCATCGATGCCGCGCTGACCCTCGATCCCGTCGATCTCTACCGGACCGTTCACGACCACCGAATCAGCATGTGTGGCGTCATCCCCGCCACCGTCATGCTCGAGTGCGTGCGCCACCTCGGGGCGAACTCGGGTCACCTGGTGGCCTATGCGACATCCGGGGACACCAGCGGCGATCGCTCGGCGGTCGTTGGATACGCAGGCATTTGCATTCACCGGGAGGTCTGAAGATGTTCAGCAATGTGGCCGTTGGTATTGACGGCTCGGCCGCGGCCGACGCCGCTCTCGATCTCGCACTCCAGCTGGCAGAGAGGTTGGGCTCGGTCGTCCACGGCATTCACGTTATCGACTCGGCCATCCTGGAGGGATCGTTCATCACGGACGTCAGCGGCGCCATGGGAGTCGAGCCCCTTCTCAACCTCACGCCACAGGTCCAGGAGCTTCTCAACGACCTCGGCGAAACACTTCGGGAACGTTTCAACACCCGAGCGGAGGAGTCCGCCGTCAAGAGCCGCTTTCACCTCGTCCGCAGTGCAGTCGCCTATGGCCTGGTTGAGGAGAGCGCCTCGTGCGCGCTCCTCATCGTCGGCCGGCGGGGCCTCAACGAGCGGTTCCACGGCGACCTGCTCGGGCCGGTGACCGAGCGGCTCGTCCGCATCTCCACGATCCCGGTCTTGGTGGCCGCCAAGGACCATGCGCAGATCTCACGTATCCTGATCGCGCTCGATACCGGCAAGCCTGCTCGACACGCACTCCGTTGGGGCGGTGAGCTCGCTCACGCTCTCAAGGCAAAGGTGACTCTGGTTCACGCCAACGGTGAGGCCGGGGACGGAGAGGAGCTGCTTCGAAACGCGTTGGAGTACCTGCGGCCGCTGGACATGGAGGTCGATACGAGGCTCGAGTCCGGAAACCCCGTGCAGGCCATCGAGCGGGTGGCATCCGAGTGCAACGCCAGCCTGATCTGCATGGGCTCACACGCCCATGGACGGTTGATCGAAATGGTCCTCGGCTCGACGACCGAAGCGATCCTCCGCCGTCTCGACACCGCGGTCATGTGTGTTCCGTGACCAGGGCGGTCGACAGGTATCGCTCGCCTCGATCACCGGCGATCGCGACCACGATGGCTCCCTCACCCAGTCGCTTCGCCTCCTCCAGGGCGATGAAGGTCGTCGCTCCGGTGGAAACACCGCAGAACACGCCCTCCTCGCGGGCCAGCCTACGCGCAGTATCGAACGCCGCCTCGTCGGGGACCCGCACCTGCTGGTCGATGAGCGCCGGCTCCCAGATCGGAGGCACGAAGCTGCCGTCGAAGTGGAGCAGACCTTCGATGTGGGAGTGCGGGTTGTCCGGCTCCACGGCCACGACGCGGCACGCCATGTGTTGATCGCGGAACCGACGGGCCACGCCCATCAGCACGCCACCCGTTCCGGCTCCGGCGACGAAGCAGTCGACGCGGCCGCCGGTCTGCTCGATGAGCTCGCCCCCGATTCCCTCGTAGTGCGCCTTCCAGTTGCCCGGGTTGCCGTTCTGGTCGAGATAGAAGTACGTGTCGGTATCGCGCGCGGCCTCCTGGACCGCCCAGATATGGGAGTTCTGGTCGTCGCCCGAGGTCAGGACCAGCTCCGTACCCCACGCGCGCATGATCTTCCGCCTCTCGATCGACTTGGTTTCGGGCATGAAAATGCGGGAGCGATACCTCTTGAGCGCCGCCACCATGCCGATCGCGATCCCGGTGTTGCCTGACGACGCGTCCGTGATGATGTGGTGGGGGCGGAGGCTCCCGTTCGCCTCCGCCTCATCGATGATGTACTTGACGATCCGGTCCTTGAGCGATCCGGAGGGGTTGGCGGCCTCCAGCTTGAGCAGGACACGCGCCGATCCCTTCGGCGGCAGCTGCTTGAGCTCGATGAGCGGAGTGTTTCCAATCAGATCCAGGACCGAGGTAACCGGCATCCGTTCGCCTCCAGGCGGGGGGAACCGTGGAGCGCCATGGCATCCGGCCCACCAAGTCCCCGACCCGGCCCGAGATTCTACACCAACGCAGGAGGCCCGGCCGGAGGCTTATTGACCCGCGATCTGATGACCCCGCGCCGGGCGGTAGACGGCGTCTCCCGAGCTCTGGTCCACGGTCGTGCCGTAGGCATACCAGAGCGCCTGAGAGTCGCTGCAGGTGATCACGATGTAGCCCGCGGGCAGGAAGCCGACGTTGAAGGCGTCCAGGCCTTTCTGCTGCAGCCCGGGCTGTGAGAAGGCGATCTGACCGGAGCCGGCAAGCTGCCCATCAGCTGAGTAGACCTCAACCGTGAACTGCACCGACTCGTCCCACGGCCAGAAGATCCCGAGGTTGGTCCGGTAGAGGCTATCGTCCTCGACCCCGGCGACCCACGCCGATCCGTCAACGAGGATGCTGCTGACGTCCTGCCCATAGGTCCCGGACGAACCGTTCGTGTAGGTTCTCGAGGCGATCACCAGCGACGTGCCGTCGGTGGAGTAGATCATCAGGGCGCCCTTGACGTTGATCAGACCGAACTTGGACTGCATGATGTTGGTCATGACGAGCTGCTGACCAGCGGCAATCGCGATCGGCTCGCTGACCTTGGGCTCGAACGACGGCGCACCGTTGACGATTTCTGGGTAGAGCTGCATCACGATCGATGTCGACGAGTCCCCCAGGTTGAGAACGCTGACGTCCGAACGCCAGAACGTCCCCTTCTTTCCCGACAGGTTCGCAATGACCGGAATCGTACCGCCGGGCGCGACGAACTGCGCCCATGAGGGCACAGCCAAGAAGATCAGGCCCACGGCCAAGAGCAGTCGGCGCAGCATGAACCACCTCCGCGGTCGAGTTTATCCCAACCGATCGCTGTCCGAGGTGACCGCGATCGCACCGCGCGCGAGGAACGAGCAGATGGCGAAGCACTCGATCGCGAACGGCGCGAACCCGAGGAACCCCAGGACCGGCATCTCGAAGAGCTTGAGGCCGGCGCCGAAGGGTACCGTGTAGGTCCATCGCGCACCGGCGATCCAGTTGATCGACTCCCACAGCCCACCGGCCACGAGCCCGCCGAGAAGGAGGGAGACGGGGCGCGTCCTGTCGCCACGCTCGAGGTCTCCGACACAGCTCGGGCCCCCGCGCAGGCGGTTGACGGGATCCAGCAGCAGCGCCCACGCGAGCCAGATGTCGGCCGCGAGGTACGGCGACGGCCAGATCAGCGGCACGACGGCCAGGACCAGGCCTATGACCGAAATGGTAACCAGCAGCTCCGTCGGCGCCTTGCCACCGCGACCCCGCCCCGCCAGTCGCGCCGCGGCCGGCTCCAACAGACGGCCCAGCAGCAGCACCGCAGGGGTGATAGTGGCAAACGCCCACACGTACCCGATCGCCCGCTCGGGCCACGGCGGCAGGTTGTGGTAGTGCCACCACAGCTCAGGACCGTGCGGGCGCCAGAACCGGGGCCGGTTGTAGAGCTCGAACAGGCACCAGGAGGGCACCGAAACCAGTGCCATGAGCAGCAGGCTCCGGGGCCGAGTGCGGAGCCACGAACGGCCCGTTGCATCCAGCCAGCCGTCCACAGCCAGGACGACGCCCGTCCACGCGAGCGGGGTCAGATAGACGCGCCCGAACCGCGTCCCGGCTTCCGCGAGCACCACGGCGCCGGCCACAACACCCAGGCCGAGCCACGCCCACCAACCCCACTTACGAACCGCTATTCCCAAGGCAAACCCCACTCTGCACGAGTCTTACGATACCACAGCGACAAAACCTGGAAGCAGAATCAGCCGTTTACCACTGTGCTCGCCCCGTCTCGCGGTCGCGGTACGTCATCCCGGCCGGGACCGGCGATGCACGAGGAAAGGTGGGCCCTTATCCCCCTGCTGTGTGCGGTAGAATTCCCGCGGCCGTGCACGGCCCTGGAGGAAGAATGAGCTTCAAGCACCATCGCGCGCCGCTTCTTCTTTCAACGATCATCCCGCTCCTCATCTGCGGTGTTGCAGGCGCCGCGCGCCCCGCTCCACTGCACTCGCCTCAGGCGAAGAGCACCCTCGGACGCCTCACTCTCGAGCGGATCTTCTCGACTCAGGAGGAGCCCCTCGGTGGCCGCCTGCCACGGGCCCTCCACTGGCGTCCCGGTCACGAGTCGTGGGTCGTCGTCGAGCGAGACGGGAAGGGGCCCAAGGCCCCGGCGAATCTTGTCGAGGTCGACGCCGCGACCGGCAAGAGCACCGTGCTCGTCGGCTCGGCCAAGCTCGAGGCGCCGAACGGAGACAAGGGCAAGCGGCACCTTCGCCTGGACGGCTTCCAGGTATCCCCCGATGGTGACCACCTGCTGTTGCCGGCCGGCGATGACCTCTACCTGTACACGCTCGCCAGCGGCTCTCTCGAACGCCTTGCCACCGGCGATGGTGCGGAGGAGATGCCGACCTTCTCGCCCGACGGCCGGCGCCTCGCCTACGTACGGGGTAACGACCTGTATGCCCTCGACCTGAAGAGCAACAAGGAGCTTCGCCTGACCTCGGACGGTTCGGAGACGGTGTTCAACGGAACCTTCGACTGGGTGTACTGGGAGGAGCTGGCGGACCGTGGCGGCAAGGCCTTCGCCTGGTCCCCCGACGGCTCCCAGCTGGTGTGGCTGCGCCTCGACGACAGCCCTATCCCGCCGTTCGACATCGTTGACGACCTCGGAACCCACACCAAGCTGAGGAAGCAGTACTACCCGAAGGCCGGCGACCCATCGCCTATCCCTTCGCTGCACGTCGCCCGGGTCTCCGATGACCTGCAGGTCGTGGAAAACCGAACCGTCACCTTCACCGATCCGATCCCGTACATCCCCCGGTTCGGGTTCACTCCGGACGGGCGGGATGTCTGGTACCAGGTGCTCGACCGGCCCGAGAACAACCTCTCTCTGATGCGCCTCGATCTGGCGACCGGCGCCGCCGTACCCGTGCTGACCGAGCGCGACCCGTACTGGGTCGAGCCGGTCGACATGATGAAGTTCCTCCCGGATGGCAACCTCCTGTGGGCGAGCAGGAGCTCCGGCTACATGCACCTCCAGCTGCGCCGCCCCGACGGTGCAGTCAGCGACCTGACGCCGGGCGATTTCGATGTCACCGCCCTGGTCGGTGTCGACGGCTCCGCCGGTGTCGCCTACTACCAGGCTGCCCGTCCGTCGCCCCTCGAACGACAGCTCTATGCGGTCAATCTCGAAGGCGGCACTCCCCGCAGGATTACCGAGGCGGCCGGCTCGCACCGCGGCAGCCTGTCACCCGGCGCCAAGTACCTGCTCGTGACCTCGTCGGCGATCGACCGTCCACCGCACCTGGAGCTGTTCTCGGCAGCAGGCGAGCACCTGCGAACGGTGGCTGCCAACGAGCCAACGGAGCTCGCCAAGGTGGCGCTCGGCTCGACCCGCTTTGTCACCGTCCCCGCCGATGACGGCACGCCGCTCAACGCCATGCTGCTGACACCGCCGAACTTCGATCCCCATCACCGCTACCCGGTCGTGATCTACACCTACGGCGGGCCGCACGCCCAGGTCGTGCGCAACGGCTGGGGGCGCTCGACCTACCTGTTCCATCAGTGGCTGGCCGAGCACGGATTCATCGTCTTCGCCCTGGACAACCGCGGCTCGTTCGCCCGCGGGCGCGAGTTCGAGGGCGCGGTCGACCACCGCCTGGGCTCGAGCCAGCTGCCGGATCAGCTGGCGGGCGTACGCTGGCTGAAGGAGCAGAGCTACGTCGACCCCGACCACATCGGCATCTGGGGATGGTCGTACGGCGGTTACTTCACCTGCTACGCGCTGACCCATGCCCCCGGCGTGTTCGCCGCCGGCGTGGCGGTGGCGCCGGTGACCGACTGGAAGCTCTACGACTCGACCTACACCGAGCGCTACATGGGAACGCCGGAGGAGAACCCCGAGGGGTACAAGGACGGCTCGGTGTTGGAGAAGGTGCAGGCCCTCGAGGATCCGTTGCTCGTGATTCACGGCACCGGAGACGACAACGTCCACTTCCAGAATACCCTGCAACTCGCCAATGCCGCGTGGAAGGCCGGCAAGCGGTTCAACCTCATGTTGTTCCCGAACCTCAAGCACGGGATCTGGGCACCGGGGTCGCATCTCCAGGTGTTCAGTGCGGTCGGTGGGTTCTTCTTGGACCATCTTGGAGGAAAACAGTAAGGGATCGGTCCGGCCCGGCACAGCGGAGTGCCCGACTCACGACCAGGTCGTGGGCCAGGACCCTCACCAGCAGAACCTGAACGCCGACGCCCTGGCGTCGCTCTTCGCCACGGTTCAGGAGCTGCCGACCTCGTCGTCCACGGCTCCGTAGTCGGCTGCGATCGGGAACCGGCGGCCGCCACCGAACGCCTTGCTGGTGATCTTGATTCCCGGAGCGGCCTGGCGGCGCTTGTACTCGGCGCCGTCGATAAGCCGGACCACCTGGCGGACGGCCACCGGATCCAACCCCTCGGAGACCATCTCCTCCGGCGACCGGTTCTGCTCCACATACGCCTCGAGAATCCGATCGAGCAGATCGTACGGAGGAAGCGAGTCCTGGTCCGTCTGACCCGGCCTGAGCTCGGCCGACGGAGGCTTGGTCAGAATCCTCTCCGGGATCACCTTTCGCTCACGGTTGAGCCATCGGCAGATCTCGTACACCATTGTTTTTGGCACATCGCTGATCACCGCGAGGCCCCCGGACATGTCACCGTAGAGGGTGCAGTACCCGACCGCGAGCTCCGACTTATTGCCCGTCGACAGCAGCAGCAGGCCCAGCTTGTTGGAGAGCGCCATCAGCACGTTGCCGCGCACCCGCGCCTGGATATTCTCCTCGGTAGCGTCCTCCCCCATCCCAGAGAACGAGGACGCCATGGTATCCAGGTAGGCCTGAAAAATGTCGTCGACAGGGATTACACGGAACTCGACGCCCAAGGTGGAGGCTACGGCCTCGGCATCGCTGCGGCTCGATTCAGAGGAGTACCGAGTGGGCATCGCCACCGCCAGCACGTTTCCCGCTCCCAGAGCATCGGCGGCGATGGCGGCCGTCAACGCCGAGTCGATGCCGCCGGACAACCCCAGCACCACCCGCTGGAAACCGCACTTGCCGGCGTAGTCGGCCAAACCCATCACCAACGCCCGGTAGGCCGCCTCGATCCCGCCCTTCGACACAGGCCGCAGCTCACCGATGGCGCCGGCAACCGCACTGCCACCTGCCAGTGCTGCATCGGGCACCTCATAGACGACAAGGTCCTCCGCGAAATCCCTCGCTCTCAAGACCAGGCGCCCGGTCGGATCAAAGCCGAGCGAGTGTCCGTCGAACACCAGCTCATCGTTGGCCCCGACCTGGTTGGCGGCGACCAGGTACCGACCGTGCTTCGCCGCCTCCGCCGACAGCATCGACCGCCGCAGCTCGCCCTTGCCGGCAGTGAACGGGCTTGCGGCGATGTTGACCAGCAGCTGCGCTCCGCCATCGATCAGCTCCGCCACGGGATCGCGCCGGTACAGCCGCTGCTGCCAGAAGTCAGGGTCGTTCCAGATGTCCTCGCAGATCGTGACGCCCAGTCGGACGCCTCTGAACTCCAGCGGTCGAGCGACACCGCCGGGCTCGAAGTAGCGGGCCTCATCGAACACGTCGTAGGTCGGCAGCAGGCACTTGCGGTAGCGCCCGACCACTACGCCCCGATGGCACAGGGCGGCCGAGTTGAGGAGGCGCTTGCCGGTCTCGCTCTGGCTCGGCTCGACGAACCCAACGATGATGCCGAGCCGTTCGTCAGAGAGTTTCGCAACCTGCTCCAGCTGAACCAGGTTGCGAGCGACGAAGTCGGGGCGATCCAGCAGGTCCTTCGGCGGGTAGCCGGTCGTCGCCAGCTCCGAGAACAGGAGCAGGTCGGTTCCCTGGCGCTTTGCCGCCTCGGCGACCGAGCGCATCTTCTCGAGGTTGGCTTCGAACGCCCCGATGGTGAAGTTCAGCTGAGCAATCCCGACCTTCATCCGCGGCCTCCCCTCACGGCCGCCAGCATATACGATAAGATCTGTGATCAGCACCCCGCAGGACAACGTCGTGCGGGATCGAGGATGCTGCGGAGCCCAAGACGTGAAAACGAGCCACGACTCCGAAGATCACACCTCGGATCTCCTGGCCTACCAGCGAGATCCCTATCTGCGTGAGCTGGAGACCGAGGTCACTGCCAGCGGCCACGACGAGAACGGTATCTGGGTCGAGCTCGGCGATACCATCCTCTACCCGGAGGGCGGCGGGCAGCCGGCCGACCGCGGCTGGATTGACGCCGCCCCGGTCATCGACGTGCAACGCCGGGAAGACGGCATCCGTCACCTCGTCGACCAGAATCCACCGCCGAGCGACCGCGTCACCATCCGCCTCGACTGGGACCTGCGCTACGACCGCATGCAGCAGCACACCGGACAGCATCTGCTGACAGCCGTTGCGCTCGACCAGTTCGGGCTCCGTACGACCGCCTTCCACCTCGGTCCCGAGGTCAGCGACATCGAGCTGGACAGGTCCCCGATTCCAGCCAGCACGCTGCGCGAGCTGGAAGCAGCCGTGGCGACCGAGATTCGGGCCGCGCGCGCGGTACAGCCCCACTGGGTAACGCCCGAGGCAATGGCCGGACTGCCAGTGAGAACCCGGGGCCTCCCGGACGGGCACAGCGGCCTCGTGCGCCTGGTCGAGATCGACGGCATTGACCTCAACACCTGCGGAGGAACGCATGTCCGGTCAACCTCCGAGCTCGAGACGGTGGCGCTGCTGGGGACCGAGCCGATGCGCGGTGGTACGCGAGTGCACTTTCTCTTCGGTGACCGTGTTCGACGTCGACTCGTAGCACATGAGCACCGAAACGCCCGCCTGCGCGACCTCTTGGGCGCCCCCGACGCGGAGCTCGCGACGGTCGCGGAGCTCAAGCTCGAGCAGCTCAAGCAGGTGCAGCGCAAGGAACGACGGCTGCGAGAGCGGCTGGCGGAGATGCTGGCCAGCGAGCTCACTGCCTCGCGGGAGACGGTGGCGATCTGCCGGCTCGAGGCCGAGCAGGCTGAGCTGCTGCGCCCCCTCGCAGCACGCCTCGCCGGCAGCCACGGGCCCGCGGCGTTTGTCCTGACAGCTGACGACGGCGCCTTCGCGGTCGCGCTCGGCGACAGCTGTATGCTCGAGGTAGGCGAGCTCGGACCGGTCGTGGCAGAGATCCTCGGCGGTCGAGGCGGCGGCCGCAACCGGCTCTTTCAGGGCAAGGCGGAGCACCCGGAACGCCTGCAGGCGGCTGCTACGGCACTGCGCGACGCCCTGAAAGGCTGAGGAACGTCATCGGCTCCAGCCGGATCACTCGCGCGCGACCCACTCCGCTCAGCCGCGGGCGTCGGTGGATGGCAGAAGAGAATCGCCCCGCCGGTCAGCTCCGGCGGGGCGCCAAGGAGGAGGAGAATCGGTCCGCTCAACACGTTCCTTCCAACTCCTCTTACGGACTAGAATGGTGTGCCGTTTGTGGATGTTGAAGGTGTCGAGAGCAGGAGCCACACCCTGTGGTACGATCGCTGCGTCACCAGTGTGTTCGCGCGACTGTGAGCGAGACAGTGAGGAGATAAGGTATGGCCGAGAAAGAGTTTATCGGGCACTACCACATCGTTTCAGAGCTTGGGCGAGGGGGCATGGGAGTCGTCTACAAGGCCCACGAGGAATCGCTCAACCGCTTCGTTGCGATCAAGGTCCTGGGCCAGCATCTGATTACCGACGAGTCGTACGTCCAGCGCTTCACCCGCGAGGCCCAGGCAGCCGCCAAGCTCAGCCACCCCAACATCGTCCAGATCTACTTCATCGGCGAGGATGACGGGCAGCACTACTTCGTCATGGAGTTCGTCCACGGGACCAGTGTGCAGGGCCTGGTGCGCTCGCAGGGCAAGCTGCAGCCTGCTGCGGCGGCACGCCTCGTGCTGCAGGCGGCCTCCGGTCTCGCCGCCGCGCATGCTGTCGGCATCATCCACCGCGACATCAAGCCGGCAAACCTGCTGGTGGACGATCGCGGCCTCGTCAAGATCGCCGACTTCGGCCTCGCCCTCGCCACCGAGGCGGCGACTCGCCTCACCGCAACCGGCATGTTCATGGGAACGCCGGGCTACCTGTCACCCGAGCAGTGCCTGAACGAGAAGGTCGACCACCGGGCGGACATCTACTCTCTCGGCGTCACCTTCTACGAGATGCTGACGGGCCGCATGCCATTCCACGCCGAGTCACCCTTGGCTCTGCTGAGACAGATCGTGGAGGTCGAGCCTCCAGACGTACACGAGCTCAACCCGAGCGTCGACGACGAGCTGCGGGACGTGCTCTCCAAGATGATGGCCAAGGACCCGAAGCAGCGCTACCCGAGCTGCCGTCAGCTGATCGCCGATCTGCAGAAGTGGCTGAGCACGCACACGGATGCGTCGACAGCAGCTCTGGACGACACCGAAGCGGCCGTCGGCATCATCGCCGCCTCCGCGGCTCACGAAGCCGCCACCGCGCTCAACCTCGAGCCGACGATGCTCGTGGAGGGTGGTTCGGGATCGGCCGCTGCGCCCGCTCCCCCTCCTCCGCCGGTCACGCCGCCTCCGGCGGCACCGCCTGCCGCGACGGCTGTCCCGGCCGCGGCGACCGCGCCGGCAATGGCAACGTCACCGGCCGCGGCGGCCGCGCCGCCAACTGCACCTGCGCCCTCCGAGGAGGTCATCTCGCGCCAGCAGCCGGCAAGCCGGGCCGGCGGCGGGCGAAGCGCGGTCGTCGTGATCGCCGTCATCCTGGTCCTGCTCGCTGCCGGCGCGACCGCCACCGTCGTGGCGTGGAAGAGCGGCGCGCTTGCCAGGGCCTGGGCCGCCGTCACCGGGGGATCCGGACCAGAACAGGTCGCCACGACGACAGGGGCGCCGGCCACGGGTTCGACCGAGGAGACGGCGACAGCTCCGAGTGGGACCGGGGAGCCGGGCACGACGCAGGCGCTGCGCGAAGTCCACGACGAGTCCGGAGCCCCGACGAAGTTCGCAGACCAGACGGGCTCCGGCGAGCGGCAGTCGGAAGCAGGCGCGGCGGCCGGCGACAGCAACACCATCCCGGCCTCGAGGGAAGTGGCGGCCGGTTCAGGGACCTCGGATACCACACGAGCAGGCGGCTCTGTAGTCAGCGCGGACGCAGCGCACGCCGCCAGCGCGCCGGCGTCGTCACGCCGGGCCGCTGCAGCCCGTGCCGTCCCTCCGCCGCCACCCTCTGGTGTGGCCGTGATTGCGTACGGGGAGCCGCTCTTCGCCGGCGAGGGAGAGCAGTACCTCGAGAGCCGCTTCGCCAAGGCCGGTGTCAAGCTCGTCGACGAGAAGACCCTGCCGGGGATGATGGACCTCATGGAAGGTGACCATGTCCCGACGACGGACGTGCTGCGCAGGTTGAGCGACGTCGCGGGCCGGGTGGTTCTGCTGCGGGTGGAGTACCTTGGGGACCGGCCCCTCCGCTACATGGGCCGTTCAGAACCCGCCTACCAGTCGCGCCTGACGCTGCTGTGCGTCGACCCTGCCACCGGCAAGGCGCTGGCTCCGAGCTGGACGGAGAAGGTCGAGTACACACGGGTCCAGACCTCGCGGGCCGCCGAGAAGTCGCTCCGTGGCCCTGCGTCGGATCTGGTCAAGCTGCTGGAGAAGAAGCAGAGGTGACGGGCACACGGCGGGTCGTGATCGTCGATGACTCCGCAATCCAGTGTGCTGCGTGGCGGATCTACCTCGAAGAACGCTATGGGGAACGGGTTACGGTCGAGGTCTACACTGACCCAACGGAGGCCCTCGACCACCTCGATCCGAGCATCCACATCCTGTTGCTGGACTGGGAGATGCCGGAGATGGACGGGAAGGCGGTCCTCGAGGAGGCCTGTCGGCGCGGGGTCAACCCCAAACGTATCATCATCGCCTCCGCCCACCCCGCCGGCACTCTTCACGAACGGTTCGACGACACCGGCTGCCTGGCCGTGATCGAGAAGACCGAGCCCGAGCAGCAGGCCGCCTTCCTCATGATCCTCGACTCCATCATGCGGCGCTGACGTTCCACGTCCTCGCTCCTGGAACCTTTTCCACCTGCTGCACGTATCTTGTCAACGGAGGTCGTCATGTTCGAGGCGATAGGTATTCTCGGGTTGCTCGTGGTCGGCGGGGTCATCGTGGGTGCGGTTGCCCTGGTCATCGGGCTGCTCAAGGTGGCTTTCAAGCTCCTCCTGCTGCCGCTGTCGCTGGTCGCATTCACTCTCAAGGGCCTGTTGATGCTGGTACTCGGAGTGATCGGCCTGTTGGTGGCAGGCCCGGTGCTGCTCGGCGTCGGGCTCGTCTTCCTGTTCCCCTTGCTGCTGGTCGGCGGTCTGGTCTGGGGCGCCGTCAGGATTTTCTCCGCCGCCTGAGTGTGCTGTGCTGCACGCCGCCGGAAGGAGCGTCCGGCGCGTACCGCTCACGAGAGCGGAAGCGTGATCCAGGCTATCCCAGCCGGTGCTGGGCGATCAGCAGGTCCTCGACCACCCTGCCGCCGATGAGGTGCTCCTTGATGATGCGCTCGAGCGCCGCCGGCTTGCAACGCCGGTACCAAACCCCTTCCGGGTAGACGACCGCGACCGGCCCGTCCACGCAGACACGCAGACAGCCGGCCTTGGTGCGCAGCACGCCTCCCTCCCCCACGAGTCCGAGCTCATTCAGCCGGCGCTTGAGATAGTCCCAGGACTCGAGCGAGGTCTCCCGATCGCAGCACTTGGGCACTCTCTGGTCGCAACAGAGGAAGATGTGACGCCGGGCCGTGAGGGCGCCGATCTCCTCCAACCTGCTGCGTGCCCGGTCATCCCCAGGCCCGTGCTCGTTAGCGCCCAGGTCACCGTCCACGCGAGTACGTGCCCATCAGCTGTGCGCGTCCCAGAACGTGGCCAGCGATGGCCTTCAGGAGGGCGGCCTTGTCTGTCGTCGGGGGCAGCTCCATGGAGGCGTCCAGCGCGTAGAGCTTGAAGAAGTAGCGGTGAGTCCCGGAGGGAGGCGCCGGTCCGCCATAGCCGGTGCGTCCCCAGCTGTTGCGACCTTCCACCGCGCCCGCGGGAACCTCCCCCGCCCGGATCTCACGAGTCTGGGCCGGGATCCTCCACACCACCCAGTGGATCCACGTCCCGACCGGGGCGTCGGGGTCGTCCATCACCAGAGCAAGACTCCGGGTGCCCGCCGGCGGGTCGTGGATCTCGAGCGGCGGGCTGATGTCCTCGCCGTCGGCGGCGTAGCGGGCCGGGATCGGGCTGCCCTCGCTGAACGCCGACGAGGTGATACGGAAGCTCTCCATGACAGCCTCCCGGGCCGCTTGTCCGGAAGCCGCCGCCGTCGGCGTCTCCGGCTCCTTCTGAGCAGCGCACGCCGGACTCCAGACCAACCCGACGGCCACGGCGAACACCGACGCCAACGTGGTCAAGCCGCCCATGCACCGATTATACGCGCCCGCTCGGAGCGGCGCCGGTGCAAAGAGCGGCCGGGAAGGGCCGCACCTCACACCATCACATCGCCCACCTCGCTTCACGCGACTGTGCAACCCTCACAGGCTGCGAACCGCTCAGAACGGCAGCGACACGCCCTGCAGCGCGCGAACCAGGTCGGACCACTCGCCGGCTTCGCCGAAGGCCGCGGCACCGACCCCTCCCCCTTTCTCCTGGCGCGAGTCCCACTCGCTCCGGGACAGGACCGTTATCGGCTCGAGCTTGCGCCTCTGAAGCTGCTCGTTCACCTCCGCCAGCTCTCCGGAAACCGTCGCCTTCAGCTTCGCCTCCGCATCCGTCAGCTGCTTCTCGAGGATGGCCTGGCGCTCGAGCTGCGAGTCGGTCGGACGGCCATCGTAACGGCTCACCGCACCGTAGAGCTCGCCCAGCTTCTCGCGCAGCTTCTCCTCGCCGGTGATCTGGCCCTTCCTGGTCGCCACCAGCTCCTTGCGCATCGCCTCGAGGCGGTCCGCGAGCTTGCCGAGGCGGTCGGCCAGCCGCCGGTGCTTCTTTGCACTCCCCACCCGTTTGCGTGCCTGATCGCGTGCGTCCGCGACTGCATCCACCGTGTAGGTCAGCCGCTCGAGGTCGTAGTAGAGGGCGAGCGCTGTCTTCTGCTGCAGCGCCCGGTCCTCCGTCGAGTGTGGGGAGCGCGGGTCGGCGACCAGCGTCACCTGCCCGTCGAGCGTTGTCTCGCCCTTGATGAGCTTGATCTTGTAGGTCCCCTCGGGAACGCGCGGCCCGACGAAGGCCGGCACCAGGCTGGTTGCGGGCGGCACCTTCGGCGGCTTGAGACGCATTGGCCATGCCACCCGGTTGATCCCGACCCGCTTGCCACCGGCCAACGTCGTCAGGAGCTTCCCGTCGGCGTTGAAGACCTCCACCTTGAGGTCACCCATGAGGTGACGTCTCTTCAGCCAGTAGGTGATGACGGCTTCCTCGCGCGGGTTGTCACCGACGAAGTCGTCGTCGCCTACGAACGGCCACGACACGCCCTCTATCGGCATCTCGGCCGGCCGCGCAGGCAACAACGCGACCTTCGACTCCAGGGTCTTTCGAGTGAGGGCGCGGATCGGCGACAGGTCGTCGATGATGTAGATGCCGCGGCCGTGGGTAGCGAGCACGAGGTCGCCCTCCCGCTCCTGGATGGCCAGGTCGCACACCGCGACCTTCGGCAGGTTGCCCTTGAATCGGGCCCACTGGCTGCCGCCGTCGAGGCTGACGTAGAGTCCTCGTTCGGTGCCGAGGAAGAGCAGGTCCGGGCGCACGCTGTCCTCTCGGATGACGTGAGCGTAGCCGTCGACCCCGTCGCTGGCCAGCGTCTCCCACGTCGTTCCGAAGTCTGTCGTCCGATAGACGTGAGGAGACATGTCACCCCGGCGGTGGCCGTCGAAGGTCACGTAGGCGGTCCCATCGGCGTAGCGGCTCGCCTGCACGCTCGACACCCACGTCGGCCCGGGCAGACCGGGGACGTTGGGAGCCACGTTGGACCAGGTGCCTCCACCGTCCCGGGTCAGTTGCAGGTTGCCGTCATCGGTCCCCGCCCAGATGACGTCGGCGTTGCGGGGCGACTCGCTGATGGCGTAGATCGTGGTGTGGTTCTCGGCCGTTGAGTTGTCGATGGTCAGGCCGCCGGTGTCATCCTGCCGCTGCAGGGCCGGGTCGTTGGTCGTGAGGTCTGGAGAGATACGCTGCCACGAGTCGCCGCGGTCGCCCGACCGGAACAGGTACTGGGCCCCTATGTAGACCGTCCCCGGTTGCTCCGGGCTGAGGTAGACCGGCGTGTTCCAGTTGAAGCGCAACTTGGTCTCGCCCTCGCGGGCGTAGGGCCTGATCTCCTTTGTCTCACCGGTCGCACGCGACACGCGGAGCAGGTTGCCGCCCTGGTACTCCGCATACATGACGTTGTCATCGCTGGGATCGGCGAAGGCCCAGAAGCCGTCGCCGAAGCCGATCATCCGCCAGTCGCGCGCCTGGATGCCGCCCGAGCTCCGCGACGGCGCGCTCCATGAGCCGTTGTCCTGTAGGCCGCCGTAGACTCGGTACGGACGCGCGTTGTCCACGCTCACGTGGTAGAACTGCGACACCGGCAGGTTCCGGAAATGGCGCCAGTTGTTGCCTCTGTCGGTGGAGAGGTAGGCGCCGCCATCGGTGCCGATCACCAGACGGTGAGAGTTCGTGGGATCGACCCAGACGGCGTGAATGTCGCTGTGCACCTGGCCGGCCGTCCCGGTGAACGTCTGCCCTCCGTCTTCGGAAACGCCCAGCCCGAACCCCGCCTTGTAGACCGTATTGAAGTCGTTGGGATCGACGGTCAGGGCCGCGAAGTAGAACGGTCGCGCCTGCACCACCGCCGACGTCGACAGCTTCGTCCAGTGCTCCCCCAGGTCGTCCGAACGGTACAGAGCCGTGTCCTTCGACTCCACCACCGCGTACACGACGTTGGGACGCGACGGCGCCACCGCCACCGCGATCCGCCCCAGCTCGCCCGCCGGCAGCCCTTCGGTGAGGCGGACCCAGGTCGTGCCGCCGTCCTTCGAGCGGTACAGGCCGCTGCCCGGCCCTCCCGAGGTGAAGAAGTCGGGGCTGCGCCGGAACTGCCACATGCCCGCGTACAGGATGTGCGGGTCCTGCGGATCGGCGGCCATGTCGGAGCAGCCGGTGTTGTCGTCGACGTAGAGCACCTTGGTCCAGCTCCGGCCGCCATCCTCGGTCTTGAACACCCCTCGTTCCTGGTTGGGGTCCCAGAGGTGGCCGGTCGCACAGACGAGCACGGTGTCGCTGGCCTTCGGGTCAACCACAATGCCGGCGATGTGCTCCGTATCCTCGAGCCCGAGGTGCTTCCAGGTGTCGCCGCCGTCGGTGGTCCTGTAGACCCCATCGCCGACACTGACGCTGTTCCGCATCCAGGGCTCGCCGGTTCCCACCCACACCGTGTCGGGGTGGGAGGGATCGACCCGAACCGCCCCGATCGACTGTGTCTCGTCATCGAAAACGGGCTTGAACGTGAGGCCGTCGTTGACCGACTTCCACAGCCCACCGCCCGCTGAGCCGACCCAGATCGTGAGCTGGTCTCCCGGGACCGCCTCAACGGCTGAGATCCGCCCGCTCATGAGCGCGGGACCGATCGAACGGGCTCTGACGCCGCCGAAAGTGGCGGAGGTGACGGTGACGTCACCTGCGCCGAAAGCCGTCGCGGCGGCAGCAACCAGCGCGGCCCCCGCCAGGACCTGTGCACTCGTCCTCATCATGCTCCTCCTCTTCATCAACTACGCCCGCACAAACACGTACAGTCGCGGCCCTCGGTAGCAGAACCGAGCCGGGGCCCAAAGGTCCTGATTCCCGCGCACGACCGCCGTTCACTTCTGCTTCTGGTCCTCGGGAACGGCCGTCGGCTTCGGCTCCGGCATCACGAACTCGGCGTCGTCAATGTCCTTCCCGATCTCGATCTTGTCGAATGTGATCGACTGCCCCTGCTCGCTCCCCTTCATCTTGCTCTGGGTGGAGAACGGGAAGAGCAGGCCATCAACCTTCTTGTAGTCACCAATCGAGGCCTCAAACTCGATCTCCTGCCCGCGGATGGTCCTCTTGCCCTCTTCCTTGAACGGCAGGAAGTACTCCGTGTCCAGGTACAGGTACGTCACGTCTCCGAACTTATTGGTTACCTTCACCTTGTAGGCATCGGTGCCCTCGACGGTCACCGGCTTCTCGTCGACGAGCTCGAGCTTGTAGCCCTTCTTTTCGGTGTCCAGGAAGGGACCGTCGAAGTCCGCCTGCTCCTCGACACGCTTGGCGGCTTCCTCCGGCATCTTCTCGGGTTCGGTCTTCCCCATGAACGGCATCAGCATCCACGCCGTCGTTCCGTCGTAGGCCTGGACCCCGGTCATCCCCTGCAGCGTGAACTCCATGCGCAGCTTGTCGGGACGCTCCCACTTCCACGTGAAGGGAGCTTCCATCCCGTTCGGCATGTGCATCGTCCCGGTAATGACGACGCTGTTCACCGCCAGGAGCTTGTCCTTGCCGCCCCGCGCGTCGAGGTTCTTGGCGATGATGTCCTGCAGGTTCATCGCCGACGCCGGCAGGACCAGCATGGACACTCCGAGACCAATCATCATGAGTCGCTTCAACATAGGTACTCCTTCCGTTCTCCGCTTCTCTGTCGGCGACAACTGTCGGCCGTCACCAGCGAGATACTCGATTCCGTGTTCCTGGAGGTCATGATCACACGGTGCAGTACGTAGCTGCAACCATGATGTTCCCGGAGCCGACATCCAGGCCGGAGTGGAAGTAGTTGTGACTCGGCTCCGGCGATGGTAAGACTCTGTCATGACACCTGCTCCGCGGGACGTCAGGTCCGTCGTGGTGGTGGACGGGTGCAGGACCCCGTTCTGCCGATCGGGCACGGCATTCCGCGACCTCGGCACCTACGACCTCGGTCGGGCAGCCGTGGCCGGCCTGCTGCACCGCACCCGCATTGACCCACACGTCGTCGACCTGCTCGTGATGGGAACGGTGATCGCCGACCCCCACACCTCGAACCTTGGACGCGAGGTGGTCCTCGGCTCGGGGCTCGCCAACAGTTGCCCCGCCCACACGGTCACGGTCGCGTGTGTCTCCTCCCTGCAGTCGGCACTCGATTGTGTCCGCGCCATCGCCACCGGCGCGGCGGAGGTTGCCATCGCCGCCGGTGCGGAGACTCTCTCCGACGCCCCGATCCGGTACCGGCGCAGCATTCGGAGACGGCTCATCGCCGCCCAGCGGGCCAAGGGCCTCGGCGGCTACCTTCGCCTCCTCGCCGGGTTGCGTCTCTCCGATCTCCTGCCGGAGCCGCTGGCGCTGGCCGAGTTCAGTACCGGCGAGGTGATGGGAGAGAACGGCGAACGCCTGGCCAAACGGCTCGGCATCACCCGTGAAGCGCAGGATGCGTACGCTGCCCGCTCTCACTACCGAGCCGCCGAGGCTACGGCCAACGGACTGCTCACTCGCCAGATCGTCCCCATGTTCGCGGCCCCGTCCTTTGCTCCGATGAGGACCGACAACGGCATCCGCGGCGACACCGGCCCGGAGAAGCTCGCGGCGCTGCGCCCGGCCTTCGACCGGCGCTTCGGTACCCTGACCGCCGGCAACAGCTCATACCTCACCGACGGCGCCTCGGCAGTGTTGCTCGCGAGCGAGAAGGCCGCCCAGAATCTCGGCCTCGAGCCCCTCGCGACCGTTCGTTCCTCCTCGGTTGCAGGTCTGGATCCGCTCGAGGAGCTGCTGCTCGGACCGGCCGTCACCATTCCCCGCGCCCTGGAGGCGGCCGGGGTCGGCCTCGCCGACGTCGGTGTGGTCGAGCTCCACGAGGCGTTCGCCGCCCAGGTGCTGGCGGTTCTCGGTTTGCTGGAGGATGAGACGTTCTGCCGGGAACGGCTCGGCCTTGCCGAGCCGATGGAACCGATCGAGACTGGACGCCTCAACGCGTGGGGTGGGTCGCTCGCCGTCGGTCATCCATTCGGTGCCACCGGTGGTCGGCTGATCGCCACCTGCTGCGACCGGATGCGCCATGAGAACGCTCGCTTCGGCCTGGTTGCCGCCTGCGCCTCCGGCGCGATCGGGATCGCCATGGTCCTGGAGCGGGCATGACTGTGCCGGAGGCGGCACGATGGCGATGATTCGCACCGAGATCCGCCCTGACGGGATCGCCGTGGTGACTCTCGATCACCCAGCGAAGCCGGTCAACACACTGTCCCCCGCGCTGCTCGAGGAGTTCCTGGAGTCGGCTGCCCCATTGCTCGAGGACGAACGGGTGCGGGCGATAGTCCTGGCGTCCGCGAAGAAGGAGACCTTCATCGCCGGCGCCGACCTCGAGGTGTTGGACGGGATGAGCTCCGCCGAGGAAGCCGAAGCGCTGTCGCGTCAGGGAAACGCGCTGCTGTCCCGGGTCGCGTCCAGCCGGACTCCGGTCGTTGCTGCAGTCCACGGCGCGGCCTTGGGAGGCGGTCTCGAGGTCGCGCTGGCTTGCCACTACATCCTCGCCTCCGACGACCCGGCGACTGTCTTCGCCCAGGCAGAGGTGCTGGTCGGCCTCAACCCGGCGGGCGGCGGCAGCCAGCGCCTGATCGAGCGCGTTGGACTGATCGCCGGGCTACCCCTTCTTCTCACCGGCCGGCGCGTTCGTGCGCGGCGCGCCCTGCAGATCGGGCTCGTCGATGCGATAACAACGCCGGGCGGCATCGTCGACACGGCGGCGCGCGCGGCGGCAATGCTGGCGGACGGGCGGCTGCAGCGCCGGCGACGCAGGCGCACGCTCCTCGACCGGGTCGCCTCGACACCCCCCGGCCGGGCGCTGGTGGTGCGCGCCGCTCGCCAACAGCTCGCCCGCCGGACCCGCGGCCTGTACCCCGCCCCGCCGGCGATCCTCGACTGTGTCGAGACGGGCCTCAAGCACGGTATCCAGGCGGGGCTCGACCGGGAGTCTGAGCACTTCGGCCGGCTCGCCATGAGCGACGAAAGCCGCGCCCTCCGCTGGCTCTTCTTCGCGATGAAGGCGCTTTCCAGACCGGTGACGGCGGCCCCATCGCGTCCGGTCACCCGCCTCGCCGTTCTCGGCGGCGGACTCATGGGATCAGGGATCGCCTCGGTCTCGCTCGGTGTGTGCCCGGTGGTCGTGCGCGACATCTCGGACGATGCACTCGCCGCCACGGCGAGGGCCGTCGACTCCGGCCTGCGCAAGCAGGTCAGGTCCGGAGCCATCCGCAGGATCGAGCACGATCGACGCTTTTCCCGCCTCAACTTGACCCAGGAGATGGACGCCGTCGAGGGCGCGGACCTCGTGGTGGAGGCGGTGTTCGAGGATCTCGAGCTCAAGCGACAGCTCCTTGTGGAAACCGAGGAACGGGTGGCGGCCGAGGCGGTCCTGGCCTCCAATACCTCGGCCCTTCCCATCTCGGCGATCGCTGCCGGGGCCAAGCATCCTGAAAGGGTGCTCGGCATGCACTACTTCTCACCCGTGCCCAAGATGCCCCTGCTGGAGATCATCGTTACCGAGCAGACAGCACCCTGGGCGGCCGCGACGGCGCACGCGTTCGGCACCGCTCAAGGCAAGACCTGCATCACGGTCAAGGACAGACCCGGCTTCTACACCACCCGGATCCTCTCCCCCTACCTCAACGAGGCGGTCGTCCTGCTGCAGGAGGGTGCCGGCGTCCTTGCCGTCGACGACGCCATGAAGGACTTCGGCTACCCAGTCGGGCCCCTGGCGCTGATCGACGAGGTCGGCATCGATGTCGGGGCGCACGTGGCGGCTGAGCTGGGCCGCGCCTTCGCGGCACGAGGTCTCGAGGGCACCGATGTCCTGCCACGCATGCTCGAGGCTGGCCTCAAGGGCCGCAAGAGCGGCCGTGGCTTCTACCGCTACCCCGAGGCGGGACGCCGGGGGCGGAAGAGGGTCAACCGTGAGGTCAGGACCTTCCTCCAGGCTGGACCACACCGCAGCATGACCGAGGCCGAGATCCAGGACCGACTCGTTCTGCTAATGGTCAATGAAGCCGCACATTGCCTCGGCGAGGGAATCGTCTCCTCGCCTCGCGATGGCGACGTGGCCGCCGTCCTGGGGCTCGGCTTTCCACCGTTCCGCGGCGGGCCGTTTCACCACGTGGATGCGATCGGTGCCGGCACTGTGGTTGATCGCATGAAGGAGCTCGCCGACCGCCATGGCCGGCGCTTCGATCCAGCGCCGCTGCTGCTGGAGTTGGCCGTCAGTGGAGGCAGGCTCCGCTCCGGGTGACGAAGGCCAAACCGACCTTTGTGTCGGGAAGCAGACGGTCGTTGCGGCCGGGTTTGATTGCTCGCCCTCGAGAGTGCATCCTGCTCGCAGCACCAAGCCCGGTACATCGCGGCTTCGCTGTACCGCGCGACTCTCGGACGCGAGGGCGACTCCGCCGGGGTGCGCACCGACCTCCGAGAGGTTGAGCAGGGGCATGCCGCCGACGTGGTGGTGAGGATCATCGCCCTCAGGAGTACGAGGAGAGAATGCTCGGGCACGGCCGCCCGTCTCGACGCAGGAGGTAGCGGGCTGCGGGTGAATGACTCGGTCTAGTCGGCCATGCGATGGACGGGGGTCGGGCGGCCTGGCCTGAAGCATGCGAGAGTACCGGGCTCCAGGCTGAGGTCGAACCGCGCCGAGAGTTCCTCCAGCTCGTCGCGCACGGCGCGCTCGAGCTCGACGGGCGAAGTATGGACGCGGGCGTTGACGATGAGCGGTCCGGCCGCGATCGGTGCTCCCAACCGCCGTGAGGTGCGCGGGGTGTCGACACCGGCCGTGAGGTGGACGGCGCCGTGCCGCTCGCCGACGGTCAGCAGCACCTTGAGATGGGCGGGCTCGGCGCCCGCCGCATGTAGACGCCGGGCGAGGCCGGCGACCAGCTCCTGGAGAAACCGATCTCCGTCGAAGCCGGCCGCCGATCGCAGCTCGGCGGTCGCGTTGAGCCACCCGAGCTCGGCCTCGCCCTCGGCGTACAGGTCATAGTCCACCGTCATCGAGTGTGTGCCGGCCTCCTCGGCTTTGCCCTCGTCGACCGCCTCGAGCCACGCCTCGAACCCCTCTCCCGTCAGTGCGGACACCTCGAGGACCGGTCGTCCCGGCAAGGCGCGACGAACGGCATCGACCAGCTCACGCCGCGCCACGTCGCTCAGAGTATCGACCTTGTTGAGGAGAACGACGTCGGCCTCCTCGAGCTGGGTCCGAAAGATGTACACGATCTTGGGGGAGAAGCCACCGGTCTCGCGCTCGATCAGCACCTGTCGCACGCGCAGGGGATCCACCAGGACCGAGAACGGAGCCACGCGGTAGTCCTCGGCGTACAGGCGTTGCAGGGGCCGCACCACGGTCGCGACGATGTCGGTGCACGATCCGACGGGCTCGGCGAGGATGATGTCCGGGGCGTGACGGCGTTTGAGCTGACCCGCGGCCTCGGCCAGAGCATCGAACCTGCAGCAGAAGCAGCCTCCCGCAATCTCCTCGAGCCCGAGGGCGTAGGGAGCCAGTAGCTCGGAGTCGACGAGCCCAGCCGCCTGGTCGTTGGTGATGATCCCGACTCGACGGCCCTCTTCCATCCACATCCGGGCCAGGCGGGCAATGGCGGTCGTCTTCCCCGAGCCGAGGAATCCGCCGACCAGGAGCACGCGCGGCTCGCCGAGGCCACTCGGCACCGTAGCATCCGCTCCACCCTCACTCCGAGTCAGCATTCCCTCTCCTCACCCGGCACGCAACACGCCTCATCGTCCTGCGGCAGCTCACCGGAACGCAGAACCTGGAACATGCGGTCGTAGGGGTGCGTCCGCAGCCGGTCCGCCGTCGCGCGATCGACCGCCACCGGCACACCGCGCGCGAACGTCCTTCCTCGGTCCTCCGCCACCTCGGCAAAGGGCCCGCGGTAGATCGCCACCTCGCCGACGGCGTCCCGGCGGGCCGGTGCCCACCGGTAGGCCGCCACCGTCACCGAGTAGAACCGGAACCCCTCGACCTCTTTCCAAAACGACCGCTTGAGCACTGAAACGCCGTAGAAGCCGGCCTTGAGGAGCCCGCGCAGAAACTCCCCTTCGGAGAGCGCGCCGGAAAGACACTCTCCCCACAGATGCTCCTGGACCCGTAGGTGCGGCGGTACCGAGGCCTCGCAGACGATATCGGCCACGACGACTCTCCCGAGATCTCCGAGCACCCGGTAGATCTCGCGAAAGACCTGCCTCTTGTCGGGGGACAGATTGATCACGCAGTTGGAGATGACGACATCGGCCTCCTGGTCCCGGACCGGAATCGTCTCCAAGAAACCCTTGCGGAGGTCCACCACGTCATGGCCCAGGCGATCGGCAACGATCTGCCGGTTCTCACGGGCGACCGTGAGCATCTCGTCGGTCATGTCAATCCCGATCACGTGGCCGGTCGGACCCACCTTGCGAGCGGCTATGAAGCAATCGATCCCTGCTCCACAGCCGAGGTCTATCACGGTCTCGCCGGCGCTGATCCCGGCGTCTGCTACCGGACTTCCGCAGCCGTAGAACCGCTCGAGCACCTCGCGCGGAATATGATCCGCCTCGGCCGGATCATAGGCAACCGGACAGCAAAGATCGGCCTTCGGCGTCACCGCTGCGTCGCCATAGAAGGCGCGCACCAGCGCCCGCGGCCTGTCGACGTCGAACGACAGCACGCAGTTCGAGTGCAGGGTCTGGACCTCCGCCGTTCCCGCCTGGCGGACCCCCTCCGTCCCGCACGCAATGGCCCCGTCTCCCATCACGTGGTAGACACGGGGACCCTCATAGCTGCCATCCTGGTTCCACGCCGCTCGCCCCGCCGCTGCCAGGTCCTCCAGCGCACGCCGAGCAAGGTGGCGGTAGACCGGGTAGTTGGGATCAAGGGTCCTCAACGCCTCGATGCCGGTGACCCCGGAGGCATGGGCAGCGTGCTCGACATCACCGCCCCCGAGAAGCCAGCGGAAGGGATCCCCTTCCAGGCTCCCGATGTCCAGCTGGGAGAAGCGGCGCAGGCGGTCGAGAAGCGGTGAGGAGCGCCAGATCTCGCCCATGTCCCCATCCAGGATCGAACCCGCCCTCCACTCCGGCTCCTGGGAAAACACCGCGGATGGGTAGACACCGCCATCACAGTCCACAAACAGCGAGTCCCAGCCGGCGTTGGAGAGGTCGAAGCGCACGCCGGGTTGACCGTTGACCCTGAACAGCACCGAGCCGTAGTTGTCGAAGTCGACACCCGAGCTCCGACTGGCATCGAGAACCGCATCGCACAGCTCGCACAGCTGCTCAGTCTCGGGAAAGTCGTCGGGCATCTCCTCAAGCACTCGTCCCTTGCGGTGAGGCCACATGAGATGGACGGAGCCGGCGCCGAGACGAGCAGCCAGCCGCGGGAGCTCCTTCAGCTCCTCCAGGTTGCGTCGTCCGACGACCGAGGTCAGGGCCACCCGAAAGCCCGCCGCCACCAGCAGTGGAACGGCCTCCTCGACCCGCGCAAGTACACCCGCACCACGAATGTCGTCATTGGTCTTGGCGGTCACGCCGTCCACACTCACCTGCAAACGCAGCCGGTCGCTGTCGATGGTGCGAAGGGCCTCGAGAGTCCGGCCCCGGAGCATGGTGCCGTTGGTGATGACGATGAGCTCGGAGTCGAGCGTCTCCGTGATGTATCTGATCAGGCCCATGATGTCCGGACGTACGAACGGCTCACCGCCGGTGAAGTAGAAGCGGCGGACCCCGAGCTCGTCCGCGCGGTCGAACAGCCGAAGCAGGAGCTCATCACTCAGCCCCGGGTCCCCCCCCGGTGTCGAGCTGACAAGACAGTGGGCACAGGTCAGGTTACACGAGTTGTTGGTGTGCACCCAGAGCTCGGTCATGCGCTCCAGCGCCAGCACGTCGGCCCGCCGCCTTTCCGGGAAATGGCCGATGGGTGCGTGGCTCACGACACCCTTTTCCATCAGCTCTTCTACGGCCAGCCTCACCCACCATCTGGACCACGCAATCTCTCGGCCCATCCGATCGGCCACGCCACTCGCCAGGTCGTCCGCGGTCCGCCGGCCGTCAATCTGCTCCAGAAGCCACGCAACCTGCTCGTCGACGGCCAACCAAACACAGTGCGCTCCGGCCAGCAAGATCGGCTCCCCTCCCGCGTCCAGCCGCTGCACTGGCACTGCAAACAGAGGCCGAGTCGCGCTGACGACCAGGGACTGTTCCTCTTGCGGGGCCGCGGCTCGTGGTGTGGCATGCATCGGCTTTCCTCACTCCCGGTCACTTTGCCGGGACAAAGACCGAAGGTACAGGAGCCCACCATCCCGTACAAGGCGAGACCTGAAGGCATCTCACGACCGCGATCGTGCTCCAACATCACCTCGATGTTGCAGGCTCATGGCTCAGCCTACCGCCCGAGCACTGGAAGAGCTTTTCCGATGACATATCCACTACCAGTACGAAGTCACTCGTCCACACCTTCACCGTGAACTCGCGCTGACATCCTCGGCGCTCTCAGTTGACAACTAGCGGCACGTCGACTGCGAGCACCACCTTGACTGTTTTCAGAGCAAACCAACGGCTACGAAATCAGCACTTGACAGGTCAGCCTGGCTGCGAGATCATGATCATAGAGATGAAAACTCTAGCGCAACTCGCGGACCGGTTGCGGGAACCACGTCCTGACCGGCGTCGCATGATTGGTGTGTACCGCCGGCACGCCGTACGTGCGGTAGCCGATGAGAGATGGTCGGCAGCCGCGATCTTCCTCGACCGCATCCTCGAAGTGGATCCCCGGCATACCGAGGCGTGGCTCATGAAGGGCCACCTATACCGCCACTGTCTCGGCGACATTGAGGCGGCCCTGACATGTTATCGGAAGGTTATCGTGTTAGGTGGCTACGACACTTCACATCCGCACGTCCAGCGTGCACAACAGTCCCTGGAACAGCTCCTCA